>Ga0209123_1002339_pt1 | contig 16283 bp, 13 predicted proteins | sample BarGraIncu00431A_FD_184500 | JGI IMG/M metagenome (GOLD analysis project Ga0209123, IMG submission 184500) | Arctic peat soil microbial communities from Barrow, Alaska, USA - Barrow Graham LP Incubations 004-31A (SPAdes) (version 2) | ecosystem: Environmental > Terrestrial > Soil > Wetlands >...
ACATTTGTAGAAACACTTTTGCGTTATATGCATGTATTCTTTCAGTCATTTCCTTACCTGTTCTAACAAACTGAACTGGATTATATGTAGAGCATGGACAGTTTGGCATACCATGTTCTTCAACTTCATTATCAACAAAAGTAACACCAGTAATAATTAGTCCTGTACCACCTTTTGCCCTCTCGGTATAATAATCAATTCCTCTTTGATTAAATCCACCTTCACTATCCGCTAGCCCAAGTGGTCCCATTGGTGCTAATGCAAACCTATTTTTAATTTCGCATTTACCGATCTTAATTGGTTCAAATAATTTTCTATACTTATTCATAGATACCCTCCTAATTGTAATTTTGGTTTTAAATAACATCTTAATTTTAAATAATATATAAATTTCAAACAATATTTTAATATAGCTAAAACGTACTTTCATATATATTATATGCCTTCACACTCAAACATGTCAATGTATACATGTTCAATCTCATATTTTACATTTTAATTTGCGCTAAGTTATGCTAAAATGGTAATTATAAAGAATGAGGTGTTACTATATGAGAACTTTAAAATATGCAATTTTAGGATTAATAAATAGAAACCCATCAACTGGCTATGATATTACAAAAGCCTTTAATAGTGGATTAGTTGATTTTTGGTATGCCAAACATAGTCAAATTTATCCAGAACTCAAGAAACTAACTGATGAAGGTCTACTTTTATATGAAATAATTATTCAAGGAGAGAAGCTTGAAAAAAAATTATATACCATAACTGAAAAGGGAAAAACTTGCCTACAAAAATGGCTTGCAAAAGATGAACCCTTAGAACCAACCCCAAAGGATGTCTTCAGGCTAAAGGCATATTTTTGTGATGAGATAGATAATGATACTTTATTAAGACAATTTCAAAGCGGATTAAAAAAACATTCCGACAGATTACAATATCTTGAAAGTTGTATGGCCGAACTTTCAAATAAAAAAGATGTATCTAAAGTATCTTCACCTGGTTTTGGTGATTATATTGTTTTAAATGGAGCAATTATGAGAGAGAACGCATATATACAATGGCTTGTGGATTGCATAGAAAAATTTTCATAACGTTTAAAATTAAAAAATATCTATTGTCTTTGATTTTATAGGAGGATTGATGTGCAATGCTTGAAAATATCAGCGGAAATGCAATGGAAACTCAAATAGAAAAGGGCTTTGAGATAGGCTTTGATGACTATATTACAAAACCAATTAATGTTTCTATGTTTCTTGAAAAAATCTTAAATTTATTAACACAAAAAAATAAATTAAAAACTCCCGTGTTAAACTAATTTGTATAGTGATGAAATAAATGAGCACAAGTAGCTATTTCTGTAGCCACTTGTGCTCATTTATATATTCACTTCGCTATCCAACAGTTGTCAGATCCCATTTCTCGTAAATTTTAGGTACATCCCCAATTAGTCTCTTCGTGTAATCCTCTTTTGGATCACATATAACCTCATCTGCACTCCCATGTTCTACGAATTTACCATGCTCCATAATATATACATTATCGGATACATAATATGCAAGTCCTATATCGTGAGTAATAAATATAATTGTCATGTTGTTTTCATCCCTGAGTTTAAGAAGCATATCCAGTATTGTTGCTCTTGAGCATGCATCTACCATTGATGTAGGCTCATCTGCAATTAAAATTTTTGGTTTCAATAAAAATATTCTTGCAATCATAAGCCGCTGCATCTGTCCTCCTGATAACTCAAAAGGGTATTTATTTGTAAGTTCTGCAAATTTTAAGTTTACAAATTTACAAGCCTCTGTTATAAGTTCTATCTTTTTTTCCTTTGCTAGATGTTTTCCATCTCTCATATTTACGCAATCTAAAAGTACAGAATCCACCTTATAAAACATATTAAAAGATGCAAATGGGTCCTGAAATACAGCTTGTATTCCCCTCCAATATTCCTTTTTATTTTTACGCGAAGATATATTTCGCCTCGCACCTTCAAATCCTATTTCACCCTCGGTTACACTTATAAGTCCTAATAACATCTGAGCCAAAGTGGTCTTACCGCTTCCGCTTTCACCCACAATAGATATAACCTCACCCTTATAAAAATCGAAATCTATGTGATCAACAGCCACAGTCTTTATTTTACTACTGCCAAATATCTTAGTAACGCCTCTTCCACTTAGACAAGGACTCAATTTCTCTTTATTCATCTGCATAAACCTCCTTAAGCTGCTCAATTGAGTAAATACATCGGTACATCCTGTCATTTCCAAATACCTTTGTAGCGACATTCGTAAGTGTGCATTCAGGTTTTACATATTTACAACGTTCTGCAAATCTGCAGCCATCAGGAGGATGCTTTAAATTAGGTGGAGTACCAGGGATAACTGAAAGTTTTTTATTTCTAATTCCTGCTTCTGGAACTATTATTGAACCCATAAGGCCTTTTGAATAAGGATGCATAGAATCAAATACCATTTCCTTGGCAGTTCCTTTTTCTACAATTTGTCCTGCATACATAACCATAATGTCATCAGTTACATTATAAAGGAGTGGGAGTTCATGTGTAATGAAAACCATTGATTTTATTAATCCCTTTTCCATAAGGCTTCTGAGCATTTTTATAACCATCTTCTGAGAAGTAACATCAAGTGCTGATGAGGGTTCATCTGCAATAAGCACTTTTGGTGAAAGTATTGTTGAAATTGCAATAACTGTGCGTTGTTTCATACCACCCGAGAGTTCCACTGCATGCTTTTTCAGCACTTCAGGAGGCAATCCTAACAGTTCAAATCTTTCTCTAGCAAGATCATGAATATCCTTAATCGCTGCCTTTGGGTTATGTGCATGAATAACATCTTCTATTAAACTTATAATCTTTTGGGTAGGATTTAATGCATTCATAGCTGCCTGGGGTATATAAGAAATTTCATTACCTAAAATATTTTTACGAATATCCTCGGGCTTCATTCCAGATATATTCTTGCCATCTATGATTATATCACCGCTTATATAATGAAGCGGTGATAAGTAATATCCCATCATACTAAGTGCCAGTGTAGATTTACCACATCCAGATTCACCTGCTATGCCAAGAGATTTCCCTTCTTCCACCTTTAAGGAAACATCATTAACTGCAAAAATACCTTCTCTCGACCTAGTAATATATTTTGTATTTAAATTGTTTACCTCCAACATTATTTTCCCCATAGATGCCTCCTTAATCTCTTAACTGTGGATTAAATACCTGATCAAGCCCAGTATTCATCAAGTTAAGTGAAAATGATATTAATGTAATTGCAAGTATTACTGGCAGAAAAGCCCACCACGATCCGGTAAGAGGTGCTTTATAAGCCATTGCCCAGTTAAGCATTAGACCAAGTGTGGAAACTTTAGTCGTAGCCGGTCCCAGACCTATCATAGATAGTTGTGCCTCGGCAAGAATACCAGAAGATATTTGAAGGATAAATGCCATAACCACATAAGAAGCTACATATGGTAGGATATCTGTTAAAATAATCCTTGGCAAACTATGTCCCGATAATTTTGAAAGATTAACATGATTACGGTTTCTTAGGGATATAACCTGAGAACGTACAGACCTTGTGGTCCATGGCCATGAGGTAAAACCTATAATCGCGGCAGTGAGCATAACCCCCCTTGCACTTTCACCTACACTAAAGGATATTAATACCAAAAGTATAAATGAAGGAATAACTGTAAAAATGTTCGTAACAAACATTATGAAATCATCTAAAGTTCCCCCAACATATCCTGCCAAAAGTCCTAGTACTAATCCAAAAAGAGTAGCTATAGTACCTGCAACCAAACCAATTTTTAAAGATGTGCCCATAGCTGCCACAAGTTCTGTAAGTACATCACGCCCAAAGTTATCTGTCCCTAAAATAAATGTTTTTTTATTGACAATATCCTTTGTATTGACAAATGCCTGAGGATCAAGTGGTTTAGTCGAGCTTAACACTCCATCTTTATCTTTAGTTGCTATATATACATCACCACTGTTAATTAATTGGTTTATCTTGTTATTTAATCTCACATAATTCATCTTCTCTGCAGCTAATAAACCTTTTTGAACAACTTTAGAACTATAATTTTTCTGCCACAAGTCAACAAGAGTCGCCACCTCATCTATATCTACTTCAGTTTTTTTTACATTCCCAAATTTAATAAGCCAGTCCACCATACTTTGTTTGTCTGCTATCGATATAGATTTAAGTCTGGCTAAGGCCGTATTTATTTTCAATGTATATTCATCAGTCTGCACTACATCTTTTACGGCTACATAGGTACCTGGTTTATTGAACAGTCCACCTACCATGTCAAGTGGATCTGCTTTTATAAACAGAGGGTAAAATATAATCATAAAAAATATAACAATAAAAATTACAAACCCAACAACAAATTTAGGGGAATGAAATACTTGTTTTATCAGATTCTTCATAATAATACCTCCTATGTTAGTCCTGTTGTGCCGCCTTAACCCTTGGGTCGATAAACCCATAAAGTATCTCAACAGCCAAATTTGCAATTAGCACCATAATCGTAATAATCAATGTACATCCAGAAATAAGCGGATAATCTCTTCCACTTATAGCTGCAAGTAGTGTAGTACCAAGTCCCGGATAACTGAAAATAATCTCTGAAACTAATGCGCCACCCACCATAGTTCCAAGTGATAATGCAAGTCCTGTAATCTGAGGGAGCATTGAATTTCTAAAAACATATTTAACAATTTTTGAGTCTTTGATGCCTAAAAAGCGACTGTACTTGACATAATCTTCATTAAGCTCATATATTGACATAGAACGCATGCCAATTGCTTGCCCACCTATGGTAATAAGTACAATGGACCAAAATGGAAGCTGATAATGATAAATAACTGATCCTATAAATTTAAGGCTTAGGTTTGGATTCATGTCATACCCATATCCAAGTGCTGTTGGAAACCATTTTAAATAAACTCCAAAGAAAAATTGTAATAAAATAGCCATTCCAAATGCTGGCATATTACTTAGAAACAAGAAAGATGGAAGTATTCCTTTGTCCCATACGCCCCTTACATATGCAGCTATAGCACCTAAGATATTACCTAAAAACCACCCCACTATAATAGCTGGTAGCTGAAGGCAGATTGTCCACCATACAGATTTTGCTAGTATATCTGAAACAGTTCTAGGATAATACATAAATGAAACACCTAGATTGCCTTTGAATAAATTCTTAACAAATTCAAAGAACTGTACGTACAAAGGCTGATTTATTCCAAATGTGTTAGCATACTCCTCATAAACCTTTTGTATAGCTGTTTGACTAGTCATACCCTTTGTTGCCCTTATTGCAATAGCAGATACTGGATTACCTGGCATTAGGCGAGGCAATATAAAATTTAAAATCACTGCAACTACGAACGTCAATAAATACCATATAATCTTATTAGAATAATACTTTTTATATCCTTTCAATACATCACCACCTCATATGTAGTTAGTATAATTTCAAATTAAAGACTAGCCATGCTTTCATGTTACTACTTAAAAAGCATGGCTAATTATTTATTACTTAACTAATTCAATTGTATACAGCCCTGCTATACCATAACCATCTGTTAAATCATATGGAGGTATCCCAATGCCTTTATCAGATTTCGAGCCTTCTTGTGGGTAATTTGTCCATACAGTTTCATTAACTGTATAGAATAATTCTGGTCTATACATTAATGAGAAAGATGGCACTTCAGTTAAATAAATCTTAGATAATTCTGTATAGTATGCTTTAAGTTTTGCCTGATCTGTTTCGTGAGGAATTAATTCTAATATTTTATCAACTCTTGCATTTGCATATCCTCCAAAGTTACCAATTGTCTGAGTTTTAATTTTGTTATATGAACTTGATAATATACCAAATGCACGCGTCCACGGATTAGAAATGCCTGCTGCTGCTGGGCTGTACATAGCAATATCAAAGTTCTTATTTCCTAGATCATCATAGAATGTATTTGCATCTGGGAAATATGTGGTAATATCAATACCGATTTTTTTACCTGCTGCTGCAACTATTTCAAGAGAAGCATTCCAATCAGACCACCCTGCAGGACATTCAGCCTTAAATGAAAGTTCTTTTCCCTTGTATTCTCTAATTCCATCTCCATTAGTATCTTTGATACCTGCTGTATCTAGAAGTTTCTTAGCACTTTCAATATCATTTCCAGTCCACTGAACACTCTTTAATGCAGTCTGGTCTACCAATGCTTGCTCAGATTCTGATGGGTTCATTAAAGTACGAGGAACATCTGTAAATGATGGAGAATATCCACTCATAGCAGTTTTAATAATTTGGTCATAGTCAACTGCTAAGGCAATTGCTTTACGAACTGCAACTTGGTCTAGTCCTGGTCTATTTACATTAAACCACGCAGTTGGCATTGTAGCTGCTAAATAATATGGAGACTCAGGTAAATATGTTGATATTTTTCCACCTGACATCATACTTGCTACATCACTTATGAACTGCTGTGAAACATCAACTTCACCAGCTTTGAACGCTGTATCGCCAGCGGCATTATCTTTGAAGATATTGTGAGCAATATATTTAGGAACTGGAAGTTTACCCCACATGGAAGTTGCTTTTCCCCAGTAATTATCATCTCTTTGGAATACTACCTTTTGATCATTTGATATAGAAGGTTTATACGGACCAGAGCCAACAAAGTCCTCCATCTTATCAGTTTTAATCTTGGTAGCATCGTTGTTATCTCTAGCTTCAACCTTCTGTAAGTATGCCTTTTGCATAACATACTGTTTTGGAAGGTACTCTGTAACTTTTAATGGATTTAAAGCAATACCTGCACTATTTAATTTCGCTGTAAGTACTACTGTAGAATCATCTGTTGCTTTTATACTTTCTATATAAGTTTTATAATCTGCTCCACCTGGACTCTCATATTTAACATTTGTATCAAATGTGTAAGCAACATCATTTGCAGTAACTGCTGTTCCATCGCTCCATTTTGCATCCTTATTCATTTTCACTGTAAGTGTGGTATGAGCATCATTCCATACTGCATCTCCATCTGCAAGTAATGGATACATTTTACCATCCAACATATTATACATGTATAGTGTCTCATATAATAATGTCCTAGCAGAATTAGTCTGTGAAATTCCCATAGCATTATTTGAATTACTAGATAATGGGTTCCAATCAGTTATTGCACCCCATTGTTGTCCGTTATAGTAAACGGTTTCGTTTCTTGGCGTAGAATTCTTATCAGTAGTTTTTGTGTCTGTGGTTTTTGTATCTGTAGCTGTTGGAACGGTTTTTGTAGATGTTGAGCAGCCAATGGCCATCGTTGCAACCATTGTTGTAATTGTCAATAGAGAACAGATTTTTTTCCAGCGATTATTCATTTAAAAAACCCCCTTTAAAATATAGTTTTATATTGAGTATTTAATAACACTATTAATTATACTACTTGTGTAAACGTTTTAGTAGTAATTTTTATAAAATATTACATATTATTTATATTACCCTATATTTTATCATTTACCAGATTTCAGGTCCAAAACTCTTTAAAAATATACTAAGTTCAAAAGCCATCTGCTCAGCTTCGGGTACCTTAATGCATAGTGGCGTACCCCGTCCATTATAGGAATATAGAAAATGTACTATCTTTACATCATTGATATTAAGACATATAAGTCCAATAGCGCGATCCCATGCAGAATGATGGTTCATAATTGTGGTAGTAAGTACTATAAATGCATTAGGATAACATCTTCTAATATTAAGAACAAATTCTCTATAATGTCGACTCCATTTTTTTGCCTTTTCTCCCTTTGAATCTTCCTTCATATAGTCCTGTGGAACTGCATCATATTGTCCAATATCAATTACCACTACTTGTGGGGTATACTCTCTGAAATCCCAATTAGTAACTCGTCCAAGATCGGGATTAAAGTGGAGTTTATCATATATACTTTCCATTCCAATGCACTTAGGTGCATGGAAGTATCCTTTATCATCAAGGAGAGATATGCCCTCATGTGCAATGATACTAACCTGTGCCTTCAAATTTCTAGCTGTCACCATCGCGTAAGAATGCCAGGCATTTGAATATTCACCTTTGTGTTTTGGATTTTGGTTACCTACATTATTTTTAAGATCAATGAGTTCCCCTGCAACTGTCGAGTCTCCATAAAATTCTATGCATTTCCTAGATTTTTTAGAAGTCCTTAATATATTACTTTCTTTAGATACATTAAAACCGTAAAAGGTGAATTCATGACAACCATCTTGTCTTTTAAAAACTGTTACTTCATGAATTTTTTCCTTTTGTAAATCATTAACCAGTGTTATTTCCTGAATTCCACTATCATTGGAAAGAAGAATCTTTTTCTCCTCCCCGTCCAAAATATACCCTATATAGTTATCATAATAACTATGGTTATTTTTCACTAATATTTTAAGACTTACACCCGAATACGATATGGAGACTGAGCTTGCAGGAAATATAAATATTGGCTCCATTGGATTTGAAAAATCAATTCTTCCACTGTATGTCAGTTCTTCTAAGTCTGCTTTAATAAGTTTATCACTTTCTTTCAAATCCATTCTCCACCTTCTTATCTGATATCATAAACACTTCTAAGCTTTATCCCATTAGGGCTCCCACTTAAGATCTTAATCCTTCTTTCATCTCCATTTATATCAAAATAGTTATCTTCAAGGATCATATCATCATTTTCATTTATTATTTCTACACTTCTTGCATAACTTCTCGCTGAAATTATAATTTCATCTCCATCTATTTTGTAAATTAATTTTGGATCTATAAATTTAAAGTGTTTTGGAACAGAGAATATGACACTACCCCTAGATATTATCTCTCCATTTTTTAACATTTCATAACTTACATAATCCTCATAAAGAGATGCTTCCTGCATATTAACAACATCAAGCCACGTGCTTGATAACTTTTCTGTTATTACCTCTATGCTTCCTTCACTCTTTATCTCTGCTTTGTTATTTCGAAGTGCCCACCTCACCGTAACCTTCTCATCCTTTAAAGATTCATTTGCTATGCACAGTTGAATAGATTTCATTACTTCATAAGCCTGCGCATTAACATTTGTGTCCTGAGTTAAAATTCCTTCTTCTTTGCATGAAAGCATAAGAGGAGAGAAAAATCTCTTAGCATAATAATGCAGAGCCTTCCATCTTCCACAATAATCTATGGATGACCATGATGCAACAGGCCAGCAGTCATTTAATTGCCAGTAAATAGCCCCCATGCATCGTCCCCTATTTCTGCGAAAATGTTCCACTCCATAGCGAATTGCATCTGCCTGCAAAAGTTGTGACACATAAAGCAACTTATCAAAGTCATTTGGATATAAATATGTGTCTCCCATATAGCTCATTATCTTACTGTTAGCTCCATTATTTCTCTGATGCTTTTCCATAACATAGGAGAATACATTTCTGTCCAATGGCTTTGTAAATGTTTCAACGGTTTTAAGTGATGGGAATGACTGGAATCCAAACTCAGAAATATAACGGAAGAAGAACTTCCTGTATTCAGTGAATGGTTTATTTCCATGCCATACATCCCAGTAATGCACATCGCCTCTATTTTCATCATTTGGGTTATCAAACCCCCCTCCTGAAGATGGGCTTGCAGGCCAGTAGAATGTCTGTGGATCATTTTCTTTTAATATCTTAGGAATAATATATTCATAAATCTTTATATAATCGCTCTTAAGTTTAGGAGTAAGATCCCAGTTGCCAGTAGCCACAAACATTTCCATCTCATTATTTCCACACCAAAGAGCAAGTGACGGATGACTCCTGATTCTTTTAATATTATCTTTAAATTCCGCCTTAATATTTTCTTCAAATTCATCTGTGAGATTATAATTTGCACATGCAAACATAAAATCCTGCCATACTATAAGTCCTAATTCATCACAGGCATCCCAAAACGCATCATATGGATAATTGCCTCCTCCCCATACACGGATTGCATTAAAATGCGCATCCCTGCACTGTTTCAAAAGATTATAAGTTCTCTTAGGCGTCACTCGGTTTAATATATTGTCCTCTGGTATATAATCCGCACCCATAGCAAATATTTTTATACCGTTTACTTCATGTGCGAAGCTCTCACCATACTCATCCTTTTCAATGTTCATGGTCATAGTGCGAAGTCCGATTCGCCTCTCCCAGGTATCCAGCTTACCTCCATCTTGCAATAGCACTACTTTTATTCTGTATAAGGGCTGATCTCCATATCCATTAGGCCACCAAATCTTTGGATTATCAAATACAACTTTTTTAGGTGAATCATTATAAGATTCTTCTTTACCATCAGGACTCGTAATAATAACCTTATATGAGTAACCACGTCTTATTGCTTTATTCCCGTAATCATTAAAACTTATATCAGTTTTACCCTGTGTCCGCGCTATGTCCACACGAAACCCAAGTGTTACCTTACCCTCGCTGTGATCTTGGTCGATATAGATGCTTTCTATTCTTGCACTGCTTATTCCCATAAGTGAAACATCTCTCCAAATACCCATATCAGGAAGCCTTGGTCCCCAATCCCACCCGAACATACAGTGTGCTTTTCTAAGCTGTGGGAACCCTCTCATAGCATCCTCAGACCCTCCAATATGGAGTTTTTCATCTGCTTCCTTAATAAATTTAGTTGGAGAATGAAAAAATATTTTCAATTCATTTCCTTCCTCTTTAAGGTATTTCTTTACCTCAAATTCCCAAGTTCTATGCATATTATTAACATATGCAATATGTTGCTCGTTTAAATAAATATCTGCAAGTGAATCAATTCCGTCAAAATGTAACATAACTTCTTCACAACTTAGCATTTCCTTTGATGTATTAAAACTCCTTTTATATTCATAATCCTGTTCCATAAGCTTTAATGCTTTTAACTCATTGTCACGGTAATATGGGTCCTCCATTTTCTTGTTTTTAATAAGGTCACTGTAAACTGAACCCGGTACAGATGCATTGATAAATTCTTCATCACTAATAGCTTTCATCTTAAATCCATCATTTAATTTTTCAATAAGCATATTTCACCTCCACTTGCCACCTTACAACGAGGTTGGCAGTCTTTTATATTATTTTTCATATAACTTCCTGTTTGTATCATCTAGCATCTGAGTAATTTCATCATATGTGATGCTACCGCCTCCAAAGCTTAAAATTCCGCGTATAGGCATGTATTTTAGCATGGCATTAACCATGTCATTACTTATTGCATCATTTTCTTCATCCTTGCCATTTGTCATGTCTTTCATGGATGATTTTACTATATCTACGAGTGATTTTAGCTCCTCTACTGCTTCTGGCCTTTCAAGCAAATCACCAAAGGTAGTATTTACAGTTAATTTAAACGGCAATTTATTCGAAGCTTTTACATGAACCTTATCATTTAATACAATATCTCTTGATGACTTTCCTATAAGAATTTGGTAATCGCAAGTCTCGACATACCAGTCGTGGATTTGCGTATTATAATATGAAAAAGCACGTTTACTTAAAATAAATGTTGCGATCTTGCTCTCTCCCGGGTTTAGACTTATCTTTTCAAAACCACGTAGTTCCTTCAAAGGTCTTATAATTTTAGACTCATTCACGCCTACATATAATTGTACAATTTCTTTACCCGCTTTATCTCCAGTGTTTGTAACATCTACAGTTACGGTAAGCATATCTGTGTCCTTTATTTCTTTTGAACTTATCTTCAAATTGCTGTATTCAAAAGTGGTATAACTAAGACCATAACCAAACGGGAATAAAACATCCATATCCTTTTTATCATAATACCTATATCCTACAAATACACCTTCCCTATATTCGGACTTGTCACCTTCTCCACCATAATATAAGTAAGATGGGTTGTCCTGAAGCTTCCTTGGGAATGTCTCAGGTAATTTACCACATGGATTTATATCTCCAAAGAGCACATCCACGCAAGCTTCACCTACAGCCTGACCTCCAAGATAAGCCTCTAGTATTCCTTTAACATCATCTGCCCAAGGCATTTCAATTGGGGAACCATTATGAAGCACAACTACAGTACTAGGCTGTACCTCTACAATTCTCCTAATAAGTTCATTCTGACAGTTAGGCATGGACATATGAATTCTGTCATATCCCTCGGATTCAAAGGAATCAGGAAGTCCCGCAAATATAACAGCGACATGAGCACTTTTTGCGACCTCGCAAGCTTTATTTATCATATCTTCATCAATTATATCTTCATTATTGTCATAACCTTGTGCGTATGTTACATCCGCTATTCTATTTGCAGCGTTCAGTGCGCTTGCTACTTTAAATGAGTTAACATGAGAGCTCCCACCACCCTGATATCTTGGCTTATCTGCAAATTCTCCAATTAGTGCAATTTTGCTACCTTTCTTAAGAGGTAAAATGCCTTCATTTTTAAGAAGTACCATGCACTCCCCTTCAATTTTTCTGGCAAGTTCGTGGTGTACATCCATATCCCACTTAGTATCTGTTTTTCGGTTTTCAATATATCGATTTATTATGTTTAAAATTCTCTCAGCTGCCTGATCTACTATTTTCTCGTCTAGTCTTCCCTCTTTTACCGCATTTACAATCTTGACATCGTTTACACCATTTGACCCAGGCATCTCAAGGTCAAGCCCAGCTTCAATACCCTTAACCCTGTCATTAACTGCTCCCCAGTCACTCATAACATAACCTTCAAAGCCCCATTCACCTCTTAATATATCAGTGAGATATTTTTTGTTTTCAGAGGCAAGTATTCCATTTATTCCATTGTAAGAACACATTATGGTCCAAGGTTTTGCATTTTTTACTGCCCCTTCAAATGCTGCAAGATAGATTTCCCTAAGTGTCCTTTCATCAATTTCAGAACTTGCACTCATTCTCCTGTGTTCTTGGTTATTAGCCAAAAAATGTTTCATGCTAGTGCCTACATTTTCGCTCTGAACACCTCTAATATGGTTTGTTGCCATTTCAGTTGCCAAATATGGATCCTCAGAAAAATATTCAAAATTTCTTCCGCATAGTGGGGATCGTTTTATATTAACTGCGGGTCCTAAAATTGTGCTTACGTTCTCATGCTGACACTCCTCCCCTAGAGCTTTTCCCATATCATAGATAAGTTTCCGGTCAAAAGATGCTGCCATGGCGCAAGCTGCTGGGAAACATACTGCCTTAATACTATCATTGATACCTAGATTATCTGCGCTTTGATCTTGTTTACGTAGGCCGTGAGGACCGTCACTTAGCATAACTTCAGGAACACCCAGCCTCTCTATAGCTTTTGTATGCCAGAAATCACTACCTGAACATAAAGATGCTTTCTCCTCAAGCGTCATTTCTGAAAGAATTTTTTTCACATTCATATTATTCCTCCTCATCTATTTGGATTTACTTAGGTTATTAAATTTTATGTTCATCTTATCTCAATATTCTCTTTATCATAATATTCTATTTGTTTTAATATTTTACCATATAGAATAACTTCTACACTCTTTTTAAAATTCCTCCTACAAATTAGAATTTAAATTAAATTACCAATTATCTATTATATAACTAAAATTTCAACATTATATTCACAATACCAATACTATGATATACTTTAGTTAATAAATAACATACAAGGGGGTAATGTTTAATGCGAATTGGTTTTATAATTTCTTTAATTTTTGCTATCATAATAGCCTTATTCGGTATACAAAATTCCTCAGTAATATCTGTTAATTTCTTCTCAACAAAATTCAGCATGTCCTTGGCTCTTATAATTTTCATTTCTGTAATTATAGGTGCCATAGTAGTGACTTTATTTGGACTTCAAAAGGAATTTACACTATTGCGAGATAATAAGAGGTTAACGAAGAAATCTAATAGTGATCAAAATAAGTTTGAAACTCTAGAAAATGAAAACTCATCCTTAAAAGTTGAAAATGAAACTTTAAGTAGTAAAACTAAGTCTTTGCAAACTATAATAGAAGCTTTGGAACTTAAAAACAAAACCTTAAACGACGAAATAACATCGCAAGACATTGAAATAAAACGAATTAATACCATATCAACAAATAAACCTGATCTTTTAAAATAAGTTAACTAATATTTTTAACATATTCTAAAATAAATGAGCACCAGTAGCTATTTCTGTAGCCACTGGTGCTCATTTATTTATTAAATTGCTGTCCAACCACCATCAATTGATAATAATTGTCCTGTAGTATAACTAGATGCATCTGATGCAAAATAAACCACGGCCCCATCTAATTCTCCTGTTTTTCCTGGTCTTCCCATTGGACAAAATGTTTTAATAACTTGCTTAAAATCTTTATCTTCAATTATATCATGTGTAAGTTCACTGTCGAAATAAGCAGGGCCAATACCATTCACTGTAATATTGTGTTGTGCCCACTCTTGTGCCAATGCCTTTGTTAACATTTGAACTCCGCCCTTAGTTGTACAATATGCACTAAGAGGCATCCCCTTCATTGCAACATTACTATGAATAGATCCTATATTTATAATTTTCCCATATTTCTTTTCAATCATAACTTTGCCAACTTCACGAGCAAAATAATAAACACCAGATAAATTCACCTTCATCATAGTTTCCCATGTTTCATCTGATTGTACTTCTGCTGGTTCAAACAAACCAATTCCTGCATTATTTACTAAAATATCAATAGTTCCAAAATGAGCTTTAATAGTTGCAACTGCTTGTCTTATATCTTCTACTTTCATAACATCACACTTTACAGCAACGCATTCAACTCCAAGTTCTTCTATTTCTTTTTTTACAGCATCTAATTTCTCAACTCTTCTAGCAACAATTGCTATTTTTGCTCCTTGTTTTGCTAGTGCCTTAGCAAATTGAACACCTAATCCTGATGATGCACCAGTTACCACTGCAACCTTACCTGTTAAATCGAATAATCCTGCCATTACTAAGTCTCCTTTTTTTAATATATTTGTTTAATTTTAACACCTCTTCTTTGTTAAAATTATAACACTATATTAACATTGATTCAAGTAAATTTTGGTAATTACTTAGTTTATCAAGCTTGATTGACTAAATGGATTTTTTCTAATGGCTGTTGCATATAGAAATGGATATTCATCTTTCAAATAAATAATATAACTAATCCACTCCATAACCATTGCAGTGTATGCCCTTACCATATCCTCAGATATATGCTTAACTTCAACGCTTGAAAGTTTTTCTAAATCACCTCTGCTTTTAAGCTCATCTGCGACGTGGAAAACAGCCCATAACATATCCGTAAAAGACTCATGCTCAAGCAAATTTTGATTCTCCAAAAGATCCAATAAAAATGCTTTGTTTTTATCCATTATAAAGGCAAGTTCCGAAGAAAGCTTAGTCGGATCGGCATAAAAATGGTATTCGAACTTACTAAGAGCTTTCTTCACATTGCTGCCACTGTTTCCTATTAGATCCTGAATTTTTATGATTTCACATGCTTCATTATGATTTTGATTAAAACTAGACATAGCCATCATAATATTCACCCCCGCGTCCACAAAAAATGTGCTAATAACTACATTGATTTTTTTAATTTTTTTTCGTTTCTCACGGGTTTTTAAAAACCCATCGATTACTAATGTTGCAATAAGGGCTTGAAATGGCATAAATGCCATATCCTGAAAAATATAAAATGCCGTTTGCGAAGGATTATGAAAAATCGCATTTTGAATAAAATAAATCATGACTGAAGATCCCGTCAATATAATAGCAAGAAATAGATTGTCTCTTAGCTTACCCATACATACATCCTCCCATAAAAATTCTTATTTTTTCAACTTTAAATTTGAAAGCTATAAAATTTCCAGCTCACTAAACGCTTTAACAAATTCTTTCACTCCATAATTTTCAAATTCTACTTCAATCATCATTTCATCCTCTTTTTTAACTTTTCCAATTCCATATTTCTTATGGCTCACCTGTTTTATAGATATTTCATTTACAGGTTCCACTGATGCTTCCTCTTTATTTTTATTGATTTTTGCCTCCTGAATCTGCTTTTTAAGTTCATGTAAGTTCACTACTTTACTTTGAGCCTCATCATTTTGAATTAGTTGTTGAGGAATCATGTTAATGTATCTGCTTTCTCCTGGCGTTGCCCTTTGATATTCTGGATTTGTATAATAGGAAAGTTCTAGATGATCTTTTGCCCTAGTAATTCCAACAAAAAATA
>Ga0209123_1002344_pt1 | contig 16252 bp, 16 predicted proteins | sample BarGraIncu00431A_FD_184500 | JGI IMG/M metagenome (GOLD analysis project Ga0209123, IMG submission 184500) | Arctic peat soil microbial communities from Barrow, Alaska, USA - Barrow Graham LP Incubations 004-31A (SPAdes) (version 2) | ecosystem: Environmental > Terrestrial > Soil > Wetlands >...
GTTCCAACATAGAATCATGTAACGCGATATAGTGCTGGTTACGTCCCTTCGAATAACGGATATCCAGGATGCCGTGTTCCAGATCCACATCTGTTTTTCGGAGTAGTCTAGCCTCGGTGGTACGGATGCCACTTGAATAGAGTAGTCGAAAGAATACCGGGACAGTCAGCTTTCTCGTAAGTACAGGCTCATTTCGTGGATGTACCCCCAAACTATCACATTCACAGAAAAAATTTGTGAGTTCCTGTTCGGTGAAAGCGTGTGGTATATATATACGAGGCTCTTTCTTCGGAATGACTGGTTCATAGATACTCGTAAACCCCCGTTCTTTCAGATAGCGGACAAAACCAACTACAGGTCCAATCCTTACGCGGCATGATTCGTTTAACTCCGTATCACGCTGACGGCACCAGTTGTCTACCATTTCCTGTGTCAGTTCCGTGAAACCTGGATAGTTCATGAGACAGTAGCGTTCAAAGATGAGGATATTCGGCTCAGAGGAAGATTCATTCCAGTGGTCGGATGCCTTTCGGTATCTTATGAACGACTGTATGAGTGGTGCGATGGATGACTGAAAACTGCTCATAGGGCAAACACATCCTCTGCAACAGAGAATTCCTCAATGCTGAGTGCACATTCCTTTAGATGAACGAAGTCTGCTCTCAAATATGGTTCCAATGAGTCTGGTGATGTGTGGCCAAGGGTACGGCTGATTATCGGCTGCGGTATTCCGTTACCCATAAGGAAGGATGCTAGATAGTGTCGGAATATATGAGTACCCTTGCAAGCTCCCTTATCCTGACGAATTCCGACCATACGAAGTATTTTTGTAACTATACTTCCAATGCTACGGCTAGCCAGCGGTGTAAATGGTCTTGTCTCACTGAGGAAAAGGAATCTGTGGTCTGAATCAGGGCGCTCTGTCGTTACATAGTCATAAATAGCATTACCTACAATCGGCATTAATGGAAGTTCCAGTGGGATCTCTGTTTTCTGCTGGATGATCCAGATTTTTTCAGCTGTCCAGTTGATGGAATTCATTTCTAATGCTGCTATGTCGCAGCCGCGGATTCCAGTATGCAGAAGTAGCATTCCGATTGCTCTGTCGCGCTTAGAAAGTCCAGATGATGAGCTATCTATGGTATCACGTATTTCCTGCACTTCCTCTTTGGTGAGATACTGTATGTTCTTCCGTATTTCTCGGAGAAGAGGCAGGAAGCATAACACCTTTTGGCATTCTCGCTCTTTCCATGAAATACCTGCCTTGAAAACAGCTCTGATGTTTTTCTTATAGGAACAACTTTTAATCAGCTCACCCTCGTCCGACAGGAAGAACGACAGTACAGTCTCTTCCGTGAAAGCATCAAGACTTTCAAATCCTTTTTTCTGAATGGCATAAAGAAAAGATGCCGCATTCATGGCCTCACTATGGATTGTTGTAAGCTTTTTTCCACGTTCTTTTTCTGTTTTACAATAAAAATCAATTAGTTCCTGGTATTCATGATTTAGTAGATGATAAGAACCTCTGCCAAAAAGTGAATGTCGCCGCCTTCCATTAGGATATTTACCAAAAAGATCGAACTGTTCAAGAGCCCCGATGACAGTTCTCATATGACGAAGATACTGTTCAGAATGGGAACTTTTAGCGTATTCAAGATAGATGCCCCTGTATGATTCCCACCTTTTCCTTTTCGGATCCTTTAGGATATTTCTGATTACGGTCTTGAATTTTTGGATGTAGGACGGAGAATAATGATTTGCCTCCAAAAAGTCGAGTAATTCATGGTAATGCTCTTCTAGATTTTGAAAATGCATGGTATGACCTCCTTAAATGTGTTATATGATAATCATACACAATAAAATAAAATCCAAACCTTTTTTAGCCCCAATCTAGTAAAATCAGGTATTTGTTTAAAAAGGTTTGGATTTTATAAAGGTTTGGATAACGCAGGCAGTGGGGACAAATACCTCTGCTTACTTTGGTTCCATCTGGCAATGGTATTCCGGCACTTTTCAACGCAATTCCGAACCATCGCCCCGCCCAAGTTTGCGAAAAACGCTTATGGTTATGGCTTTCAAAAAAATATGCTGTATCTTCTGAAGTGCTATGGAGCAGTTTGTAGTAGTTGCGGCAAATATCAGTCAGCGAATTATGCATTGGAACAATACGGTCCTTTGACCCTTTTGCATTAAGGATATGAAGTATCCCATTTATTAAATCCACATCCTTTAGCCGCAGGGTGAGAGCTTCATCGAGCCGCAATCCGCAGCCATAAAGCATCCTGAAGAGTACGGGGAATATGACCTGTGCTTTTGTATTATGTTTTTTGACCGATAGGTTATCACAAGCCGCAAATAGCCTTTTCATTTCATCCTCAGAAAAAATGTATGGCACATACTCGTTGTTGCCTTTTGGACTTTTCGGAATAAATGCCGGGATATCCGATATACGCATGTATTTAGCAAACTGGGCATAGTATGACACATAAGTTACCAAAGTATTAGCGTTCAATTTATTTGGCAATGAGTATAGCCATGAATCTATAGTTTCAGCTGGAAGGCTTCTTTCCCATAGTCCATATTCAACGAGAAAAATGTCCAGTGTTTCCAATATATATGCTTCATGGCGTATTACATGTCCTTGAGCGGTGCGTAATTCAAGAAAAGATTGTATCTCAGACGCGAATACGCTATGGAAGTTAAAGTGTTTTTTTCTCATATGATCTCCTCCTCTCCACAGAGATACTTGTAACACATTCCTGACGGGGGAGGTACCTGCATCGCACATTCTCTAAGATGGATTATGTCAACTTTTACATAATGCTGAGCGGTGTTCGGGTCATTATGACCGAGAACTTTGGTTATGACAGGATAGCTGTACCCTTCATCCAAGAGTGCGGTAGCAAGGCTTGCTCTGAGAGCGTGAGGTCCATGTTTCCTGCCGTTTATCTGGACTCCCGCGGTCGAAAAAGCTCTTGACACTATGAGATATATTGCTCTGTCACCTAATGACCTTATTGGTGCATCAGACGAAAGAAATACATAGTCACTGTTATGATCTGGTCTTCCGTTATGGGTATAATCCAAAATCGCATCCCTTATCTCGTCTGTAAGTGGAAGCGTGAGAGGTTCACCGGTCTTCACCTGTGTAATTTCAATAACGGTTGCTGTAAAATTTAGATTTTCAAAGCGAAGATTGGCAATATCAGAGCTTCGAATTCCCAGCCTAGCGGTTAGTATCAATATTGAATAATTACGTTTACCTAACTTGGTATTACGATCTACGGAGGAAAGAAGCCATTCAACTTCTTCCTTGGAATATACTGATGGTACGGGGATATGCCTTCTAAAAGAAGGAACTGTTACACTGAAATCTCTTTTAAGAAGCTTGTGAGAATATGCATATCTGAAGAATCCTCGGACCGTCTTCCGGAACAAATCCTTGTCCGAAGCATCAATGTATGCATTTTGAATGTCCTTCGGCTGAAGAGTTTGAAGAGATGCAATACCGTGCATCTCTAGCCATTTAAAAAAACGGGCAAGCGCCCTTGTACGAATGCGAATATCCAATGCACTTTTTAAAACGCATTGAATATACTCATTGTAGGCATTTGTAAAACTGTCAAAACAAGAATGTTCAAACTGCTCTATATCGCCAAACGCATAGCGTTCCGGCATTCCCAACAAAATATGGTCAAGCCTTCGTATTTCCGATTTAAACGATCTAAAATATTCCAGCGAGAGTGGCGGTTGTGTTCTGGAAACTTCGCCAATAAAAGCAGCCCCGATTTCTACAGAATATTTACCACCATAATTCTGCGCGGAAAACACGACCAACTGTTTGATTATGCTCCTGTGTTTTCGCATTGCATTTTTACTGTACTGCTGCTGTTCCATCAAGTGGAGAACTTTCTGTATCAAATCAGTAGCATCAGTTTCAAACTGAATCATATCTTATTCCCTCCTGTGCTCTAGTTAGTCTTATTCTTTGAATAAGCTATTATAATTTTAGCCAGAGAAGAGAATAATTATGCGAGGTAATTTGAGAAATATTATTGGTATTGCAAGGTTTTTATCACTTCAATGCACAGTTCCAAATTACCTCACATAACGTGCATTATGTGCCTTGCTACATAATATAAGAGTTAGCACTAAGGAACAAAACACAGATAGGCAGCATGAAGCCCTAAAACAATACTCTATATTCAATAACATTGAATATAAAGCTACATTCGAGGATAGAGCAAGTGGTAAGGACTTTGAAAGATCACAGTATAAAATCATTAAAAGAAATAGTTAAACCAGGAGACACTATTATAATTAAAGAACTTGATAGATTAGGGCGTAATTTCATGGATACCCCAAAGGAACTACAGTATTTTTTTGAAAGAAGTATAAAAGTAATAATACTTGATACCCCTTTAGTAAGCACAGGAGACAACAAACTAGACTATACCATAAACAATATGATTATCAACTTCTTATCTTATATAGCGGACAAGGAGAGGGAGAAAATACAGTGTAGAGTTATAGAAGGGTTAAAGAATGCTAAAGACAAGGGCGTTAAGTTGGGTAGACCTACTAGAAGACTACCTAAAGAGTTCAATAAGTATTATAGTAAGTGGAAAAATAAAGAAGTAACAGGGGTTGAATTTGCAAAACTATTGAATATAAGCAGAGCCACATTATATAGACACATAAAAGAATATGAAATGTAAGAGAGGGTTTGAGTTACATTCACATTGAGGCTATATGCGATTTTTGAATTTTGAAGTTAATATTTTTTATATATCCCCTTAATTTATTATTGATTTTCAAAGCATTATCATATTTCAATAACTCTATTAAGAAAATCCATACCTTCTATGACGTGAGAAACAACAATTAATGTTCCCTCAAAATCCTTGTCCCTTAAAATACCTAGAATTAAGTCTCTTGTTTCAGCTACCCATGAAACAAGAAAAAGCCACGTAATGGATATTACTTCCAGAATGTGGCTCATTTTTACACGTATGTCGGCTGTACCCGCTCTACATCCATAAAGCAGCATAAGCAAACGAATTCCCATGCTTTAATTTTACTTTTTCTTTTCACAAAACCTGTCTCTCTCGCGACTTCTTCAATCTCGTCTTTTGAAAAACAGAGTTTAAGTTCATCTGCAAAAAGCTTTATATCTCCATCCAATTTTAATTTTTTTCCTTCTGTCATGTATAATTCCCCCACGGTGTCTTTTTATTGTCTCTTTAATAATAACATTTTTACAAATGGGGGAATTTATTTTTATAGAGTTTTCTTAGCTTGATGGCTATGTGGCGCTACCCCTGATATAAAATGAAAAAAGATATAGCGGTTAACTATACCTTATATTGATGCTGTTAGTTTAATATTCATTTTTTAATTAATCCATTATTCAAGTAGCCCATCATCATCATTATTACAGCTATAAGAATAGATAGTACTGCCGTAGTAAAAAATCTACCTGGTATCAGATAACACAATCCACTCAACAAAAAAATTATGGTTACTGAAAAGTTTTTCAGCTTATTTCTTCGTTCTTTACTTTTTATTCTCTTATTGATATTATCTACAGGAGAAAAACTACACACAAGTAAAACAGAAATAATTAATACTAATATTGAGGTAATTGTATTTATCGATATATATTTACCAATAATAATTATTACCCAGAAAGTTACAAAACTAATAAAAAAACATCCCCAATAAGTTTTTGCATGGAATCCACCTGAAAATAATCTTATTGGACAGAAAAACACAAAAACAACTACATAGTATTGTTGAAGTGAAAATAAGTAGAATATAATATAATATGGAATAATCTTTGTAACTTCATCAAAGAAACAAAGTAATCCATATTCCATTTTTTTTAGTTCTAAGTCCGTAAATTGAGGATTTGTTTTCGAAATCTTTTTTACAATACAACTGATTAATTTATTCATTCATTTATCCTTTTATATTACAAATTTAACTAAGAATTTAGTTTTTCCCGCAGCACATTCTACAGTTATGCTCCCATCATTATGCTCGACTAATTGTTTAGTAATATATAACCCATACCCATGTTCACATTTTTGCTTAGTTTTTGTAGAAAACCCTTTTTCGAAAATTTTGTTTTTTATTTCTTCAGGAATGCCCTCTCCATTATCTGCTATTTCAATAGAAAACTTGCTATCATCCAAAGAAGTAGTGATAGATATTTCCTTATTTTCAGTACATGATTTTAAATTGAATGCTTCAAATGCATTATCTATAATATTACTAATGATACTTATTAATTCATCTTCTCTAATTTTTAACGAACTAAAGGGCTCATCAATTATTACCTTGAAATCTATTTTATTTTTAGTTGCGTAGTTATTTTTTATTGATAACAAACCATCTATATAATCATTCCCCGTATCTAAATATCTAAATGATAAATGAATTATGTCTGAAAGTTTTGATACATATTCGTTTATTCTCTCAACGGTATTGGGCTTGTTCAAGCAACACAATGCTTGTATAACATTTATATGGTTAGCATAATCATGTTTTTCTTGTCTAATAACGCTAAGTATTTCTTCCATATTTGTAATTTGATGCTCTTGAACTTTATATTTATTGTTTATATTCATCATTTTTTCTCTTTCTTTTAAGCGTAGAAATGCAATTATTAAAAAAACAAAAGATATACTAAAGATTAACATATTATATGTTCTATTTTTTTTAATATCTAAAACACTAAAAATCAAAATGTATATAAACAGATTGAAAATTCCAATTTCTATTAAAAATTGAGAAAAAATAAATTCTTCTTTATTAATTAATATAATTTTATTTAAATATACATTATATTTTAAAAGTATTATTACAACAAATACCTGTAGCAATTTGCACCCAAATAAGAAGATAAACAAGTATTTATTAGCTGTGAAAATTTGATTTAATTCCACTTTAAATATAGACATTTCAATGAGTTGAACTAAAGTTTCTGTAGTGAAAATTATTGTAAAAAATAGTGAAAATATGATAGTCGAAGAATAGAGACTTATTTTTGTAATAAATGTTAATAGTAAAATAGAAACTACTATAATAATTAGTATACGATACAAATTATTAACATATAGTGTACTCAAACAAGTTACAACAACGTATATTATACAAAATAACCATGATTTTATTTTATTCTCACTTATATACTTCTTTTGGTTAGTTAAAGAGCTAAAAACCCCTAATAATATTAATGCTTCTAAGATATCAAGTGTTATTTCTCTAGTCATATTTATATCTTCTCCTCAATAAAGTATTGACTCTTTTGAAATATTGTTGTTAAGGCTCATGCATTCTTTCCAAAAGAGTCAACAATTTTACTTTAAAAATTCATCCGGACAATTAGGCTGATGTGAATTAAGCATTGATGTTGGCACAATAGCTAATGTTCCAACAAATAACGCTACACATCCTATTATATTCATAGTTTTGCGAATCAATTTTTTCAATTTTAACCCCTCCCTTCTCCTAAAATTAATACTCAAGCTTATTAAAAGCTATTTCTTAATAAGTAAATATTCTACATAGCTTTCCATATTCCTTCATATTTTAATATATATTTACAAAGATAAATAATTTCTCCATACTGACTATCTAAAAGATTAGATATTATAATTCAAGGGGTCTCGCCAACATTTCTCTGAATCACACCAACAGTATTAAATAATAACTTTAAATCAAGTGATATCAATACTTCCCTACTCTGATATACAATAATTTAGTTTTAAAACAAATAACCCTACGCAAAGGTATACCTTTACGTAGGGTTAAAAAAGCTTATAAAATGCATTCATAAAACATAACAAAACATTACACCGGAGGTCTGTTTGGCATGATGATACGAAATTTTTCACCTAATTCCTCTAATTTATGTATTTGCTTTTCAAAATGCAGCTGGTATTTATCTAGGATTATATCCCAATCTACGTCATGAACAAAGTTCTTAAATAATTGAATCGTTTGAGCGCTAACATAGCTTTCTTTTAGAAGATTATATATATTAAATGCCTCCTGGATATCTAAGATTTCTTCTCTCTTCTTAACTTTTTTTATTATTGAAATTATATCCAATACATTCACCCCTCAATTATAAATTTTATTATTAGTATTTGTAGGATAATATATATATATACATGAGGGGGTGTATTAAAGAAGTAAGTAATACAATTATAGTTTGTTAGGTCAAGGTGTGTTGTATCTTTCTATGTAGCCTATAAAATTGGTACATGGCAGAATGTAAACGTAGTTCTTAATACTATTAAAGCCGCTAAAACAAAAGAAAAAATCACCGAAGAGCTACAACTCCACAGTGATCAAGGACTTCAATACACTTCCAAAGGGTATTTTGACCTAACTAAAGAATATGGGATTACACCATCAATGTCAAGGCGTGGAAATTGTTATGATAATGCAATGGCTGAGAATTTCTTCAGAATTCTAAAGTATGAATGCATATACAGAAGAAAACCAACGACATTTGTTGAAGCACGCAAATTTATTGATGACTATATATATTTCTATAATTATGAGCGTATCCAACTAAACACAAAACTGACACCATATGAAAAACGATGTCAGTTTGCTTAATTTAAAGATATTCTATGATAGTGCTTTCTATATTGTGTACGCCGTATGGGGTTCAGTTCACTCGAAAGGGTGTCTTTTATATTACACTAAAATATAGGTGCCTTAGAGTTATTTGTAGAAATATATAATTATATTCCATAATATCCCTGTTTTCATTATAATTAGTAATTAAAGGAGGAATATTATGACACATTTAGAAGAAATAATACAAAATATTGAAGAACTCAGGGCTTTAATGTATCAGTTAATGAATGAAAGTGGCGCGTTAACTGACACCAACTTAGTAGTACTTAGCCAACAGCTAGATGGGCTACTAAATGAATACAATAAATTATTAAACCAAAGTCAATAATTTATTGTATCAAATCAACTAAGGAGCCCTAGGGCTCCTTTCAGACTGTTGACAAACATAAAATGTAAAACACTCTAATTCAAAATTGGAGTGTTTTTTTCGTACGCAAAAAGGATTTTAGACTATCGATGTCGAATATATATAGTATACATACTTTATAATTCGGAGGGTTTAATTATGATTAATGAAAAGAACTTCACACAACAAAAACTAGAAATGGTGTATTTAGAAGATTTAGTTCCTAAAGACCATATTCTGAGAAATATAGATAAATATATGGATTTCTCTTTCTTAAGAGAATTAACTCATAAATATTACTGTTTAGATAATGGAAGACCTGGCGTAGATCCTATTTTGCTTTTTAAAATGCTGTTTATTGGGTACTTATTTGGAATAAAATCTGAACGACAACTTGTAAAGGAAATTGAAGTAAATGTGGCCTATAGATGGTTTTTGGGACTAAGTCTTACTGATGATATTCCAGATCATTCAACAATTAGCCAAAATAGACGTAGACGATTTAAAGGAACTGATGTGTTCCAAAATATATTTGACGAAGTCGTATTTAAGGCTATAAATCTTAAGATGGTAACCGGTAAAATACTTTACACAGATTCCACACACCTAAAAGCAAATGCTAATAAGCGAAAGCTTGTGAAAATTGAAGTTGAAAAAACACCAAAAGAATATGTAGCCGAACTTAATAAAGCAGTAGAAGAAGATAGAATAACCCATGGTAAAAAACCTTTAAAAGAAAAAGAACCTGTTACCAAAATAAAAGAAACTAAAGTTAGCACAACCGACCCCGATAGTGGAGTGCGACAAGAAGTCGCATAGTAAATTGCTGATAATCAGCTACCCACTCCATTTTGGGTAATCCCACCACAATCTGCGTTTACGGTAACGTATAGGTGGAAAGCTTGTGGGACAATGTGGAAAGCCAACTAGCCTAATGTTGACGGACTGCTAGGGTAAGAATGTTAAGGAGAACGTAAAGTGAACTATCATAAGAATCGTTACAGGGAATAAGTGAAATAAGGCTGATACACTTACACCAAAAGGTGCAGAGTTAGACTTTGAGAACTTTCGTGATATCAAAGGAAATGGACAAATAACTCTCGGTTCAAAGATAGCTCCTAAGACATTCACAATTATTTACTATGTGGAACTTGGTAAGCCCTATGTATTCCTTTTAAAGGTATTGACTCCGCAAGGAGAAGAAATGGTACATAGGGTATAGGAACGAGATAAAAAGCGAATGACATTTTGTAATTAAATGTATAGAGGTTCAAAATTTGCCTTAACCCGAAAGGGTGCAAACTTATCTTACGGTATTTTATAGCAATAAATGGAGGTAAACTTATGAATGTTAATTATTCAACGACGGAGCATAAAAACTCTGAGAAGTTAACAGACTTCGAACTTTCTAAGAAATGGGATTTAATCGACTGGAAGAAAGTAGAACAAGAAGTTAATAGGCTACAAGTCAGGATTGCTAAGGCTTCTATAAATAATAAGCAAAACGAAGTGAAGAGACTACAATATCTTTTAACACATTCATTTTATGCAAAATTACTTGCAGTAAAAAAGGTTACAACTAACAAGGGTAAAAACACATCAGGTATTGATGGAAAGCTATGGTCTACATCAGCAACAAAGATGAAAGCAGTATTAGCATTAACTGATAAATGTTATAAAGCTAAACCGCTAAAGAGAGTCTATATTGAGAAAAAAGGAAAGAAAACAGCTGGTGTTGATGGATTTGTGGCATTGAATTCAAATGCAAGATATAAACTCTATATAAAAATGCAAAAAATGAGTATATACTTACACAAACCTAAGCCAGCATATCGAGTTTACATAAAAAAGAAAAATGGTAAGTTACGACCTTTAGGTATTCCCACAATCATTGATAGAGTATATCAAAATATTGTTAAAATAGCATTAGAACCCCAATGGGAAGTCCGCTTTGAACCCACCATATATGGATTTAGACCTCAAAGAAGTTGTCAAGATGCCATCCTGAGAATTTATCTTTCCTTGATGAGAAAAAAGAGACAATGGATATTTGAGGGAGACTTTAAGAACTGTTTTGGAACACTAAATCATGATTACATCATGAAGCAAATAGGAACCTTTCCAGCTAATGAAATCATTTATAACTGGCTCAAAGCAGGCTATGTCGATAACGATATTTTCAATGAAACAGATAATGGAACACCTCAAGGTTCGATTGCGTCGCCATTACTCGCTAATATTGCACTCAATGGAATGGGAAAGGCTCTTGGCGTCAAGTACAAAAAAACACGGATGGCTAATGGCGTTATTAAGTATGAAACTGTAGGTAAATATACATTATCTGTTTATGCTGATGATTTTGTAATTATGTGCTATACAAAAGAAGACGCGGAAAATGTATATAATGCATTGTCCAGTTACCTGAATGTAAGAGGCTTAGAACTTGCAGAAGAAAAAACTAAAATAACAAATGTGGCAGAGGGATTTGACTTTTTAGGCTTTAATATTAGAATATATAAAAACGGTAATAAAAAGAAACTTCTAATTAAACCATCCCAAAAGAGTGTTAAAACTCTAAAGAGTAAAATATCAGATACATTTAAAAATTGTACTGGACATAATGTAGGCGATTTAATTAGAAAGCTTAATCCCGTTGTTATAGGAACAGCTAATTATTGGAATACTCAAGTAGCTAAAGATATTTTTGGCGACATAGATAATTATCTATGGATAAAAACGAGACGGTTCCTTAATAGGTTACATCCAAAGAAAAGCAATAAATGGAAGAAAAGTCAATACTTTAAACCGGATATAGCAGGACAAAGCAAGGATAAATGGATACTTACAGACCCGATTATAGGCAGACAGTTAACAAAAATGAAGTGGACGCCTATTGTCAGACATGTACTTATAAAGCATGACTTTACTCCTTTTGATGAAAGACTTAACGATTATTTTCAAAAGAGAAAGGTAAAAGAATTTGATAAAAATACCATTAAATCGAGACAAAAATTAGCAAAAATACAGAAATATTCATGTCCTTTATGTAAAAAAGATATTACAAATGGAAAAGAAATCCTGGTAACTCACTATAAAATACCTAAAATATTTGGTGGTACTAATGAATATAAAAATATACAACTGGTACACAAAAGTTGTGATGAAGAGTATAGTAACTACTTTTATAGCACATCAACAGAACCAAATAAAAAGCAAATATTAGACTGTCACAAAAGTATACTGAATAAGAAACTTGCAGGGATAATATGAACAGAGTTTCGGATGAAAGCATGCTCGAGCCGTATATATGGAAACATATAAGTACGGTTCCTAGGGGAGTAGGGGGCAGTAATGTTCCACTCTTACCCGACATAATATCAGTCATGATTGGTTGATTGAGAATATACCTATGGATAAACCTATTTTAAAACAATTTCTAAAAGCTGGATTTATATTCAACCATGAACTTTTTGCAACTGAGGAAGGAACTCCGCAAGGGGGTTCCTTGTCCCCATTATTAAGTAACGTAATGTTAAATGAACTTGATGTAGAACTAACAAAGCGAGGACTAAAATTTTGTAGATATGCTGATGATGCAAATATATACGTTAAAAGTGAGAAATCAGCAAATAGAGTAATGAGTAGTATCACAAGATTTATTGAGGAAAAGTTAAAGCTTAAAGTGAATAAAGATAAGAGTACAGTAGATAGACCTTGGAAACTTAAATTTTTAGGATTTTCGTTTTACCGAGTAAAAGGTGAATATAGAATGAGAGTTCCTCAAAAACCTATAGATAAATTCAGAGCAAAGCTAAAGGAATTAACTTCAAGAAGTAATGCGATGAGCATGGAATATAGATTTAGGAAACTCAAGCAGGTAATAGTAGGATGGGTAAACTATTTTGCTATTGCAGATATTAAAACTATTCTTAAAACACTTGATGAATGGTTAAGACGAAGAATTAGAATGTGCTTTTGGAAACAGTGGAAGAAAATTAAAACAAAACATGAAAACCTTATTAAGTTAGGTTTAACACGCAATAAAGCTTGGCAATATGCAAATACAAGGAAAAGCTATTGGAGAACATCCAATAGCCCAGTATTAGCCAAAACATTAACTAATAAATACCTTAAAAAGATAGGTTTAGTTTCTATATCTGAAATATATTTATTAAAACATTAATTTCTATTGAACCGCCGTGTACCGAACGGTACGCACGGTGGTGTGAGAGGTCGCTAAATAAACTAATTATTTAGCTCCTACTCGATTTTCTTATATACATATATAGTCGTTAAATGAATTATTCTTTCACGACATTTATCTTTTGCCATTCCCATTATATGGAACTCTTTCAATGTATTATAAATATAATATATTGAAAACAATACATGTTTTGTCCTCCAAGGCAGTAGGGTCTAGCGTAATTGCTAGGCTCCTTTTTTTTTGTTAATAAAAAATAAGCTAAGAAAGCAAATATACGTTAAAATTTTTTTATAAAAACAACTTCCCCTGTAAATGTTATTCTACTGGAGCAACTGAAGTTACTGATGCTACCTGTAGCAATATGCATTTATCTGAATAACATATAGAAGCAGTTTATAAAAATGAAACTGCTAGGAGGCATAAATATGTATTATTCAAATAAGAGGGAATATCAAGGAAAAAAGAATTATTGGCATGCTGATGATAATAATGAGTCAGATGACGATTTCAATAGAGATCATAATAAAAACAAGTGTGACAGACATGATTGTGACAAATGTGACAGACATGATTGTGACAAGTGTCATGGACATCACTGTAAGAAGGTGTGTCCTACTGGAGCTACTGGAGCTACTGGATCAACTGGAGCTACTGGAACAACTGGAACAACTGGAGCTACTGGAGCTACTGGAACAACTGGAACAACTGGAACTACTGGATCAACTGGTGCAACTGGAGCTACTGGAACAACTGGAGCTACTGGAACAACTGGTGCAACTGGAGCTACTGGAACAACTGGAGCTACTGGAGCTACTGGAGCTACTGGAACAACTGGAGCAACAGGAACTACTGGATCAACTGGAGCTACTGGAGCAACAGGAACTACTGGAGCAACAGGAACTACTGGATCAACTGGAGCTACTGGAACAACTGGTGCAACTGGAGCTACTGGATCTACTGGATCAACTGGAGCTACTGGAACAACTGGTGCAACTGGAGCTACTGGATCAACTGGAGCTACTGGAACAACTGGAGCTACTGGAACAACAGGAACTACTGGATCAACTGGAGCTACTGGAACAACTGGTGCAACTGGAGCAACAGGAACTACTGGATCAACTGGAGCTACTGGATCAACTGGAGCTACTGGAACAACTGGAGCTACTGGAGCTACTGGAGCAACAGGAACTACTGGAGCAACAGGAACTACTGGATCAACTGGAGCTACTGGAACAACTGGTGCAACTGGAGCTACTGGATCAACTGGAGCTACTGGAGCTACTGGAGCTACTGGAGCTACTGGAACAACTGGAGCTACTGGAGCAACAGGAACTACTGGTGCTACTGGACCTACTGGACCTCGGGGAGGAGATACCCTCCAAGCTATAGTTAACACAGCAGTATCAGTAACAGCTGGTACTGATGTTAATTATACAAATACAATTCTTAATGGTACTGATATAACGCAAACAGCTACTACCTTTACACTATCAATAGGTCATATTTATATAGTTTCCTATATCTTAAGGGCGACTAGTTCTACAAATGGAAACATTACACTTATGCCAAGACTTAGTGCTACTGATAGTGATTTTTCTAGTAAAGCAGATACCACTACAGATGCTGAAACAAGCGTATCTGGTACGTTCTTAGTGGACACTACTTCTGCAGCTATTACCGTAGAATTCGAATATAGGGGCTCGGCGACAATCAGTACGTTTGATGGTTCTGTATCTATTATTGAGGTGAAGTAAAATATTTAAGAGGGGTTGGATATTACCATCCCCTTTTCTAATTATCGACATAGTCAGAGTATCTCCACTAAGGTTTGTAAACACTATGTGGTAGCATTATTGGAGCAGGAAGTGTAGTAAATAAAGATATTCCAGCAGGGGTAATTGCCGTAGGTAATCCTTGCAGAGTATTACGAGAAATTACAGAAAAAGACATAATTAACTTATCAGCTGAGTAAGACAAATTCCACTTTGTAGAGTTAATGTAACATAATTTTAGATTCAGTTCTATCGTATCTTTCATATATATAGACACAAGGAGCTGAGCCTCCATATCATTAAATGTGGGGGTTCCTTGTTAAGGATGTGCTAGTAAGAACAATTATTGCGATTGCAACGATGTTAATATCTAAAATGTCGTTAAAGTCACCTTTCACGTCATTTGTAGAGATTATTTTAATACATTTACTGATAAACAATAAAGGGGGATAAATAATGAAATCTAAAAAACATAAGAAGCTATTAATAACTGCTGTGGTAACACTATGTATATTAAATTCAATGGTTAATATATATGCTACTAGGAAATTAAATCATTTTTTATCTTAATTAATTCCTCTATACTAGTGTTTCGATATATGGGGTTTCCTCTGTTTTAATATCTTTGAAATTTAATTCATCATTTTTGACCATATGTTCATATTAAATATATTTGGGGATTTTATAAAAGTTCGTTTTTTATCCGAAAGGCGAACTCTGGCTATATATCTAGCTTATATGACCTAACTATAAAATAAACGAACTTTAACTTGATATAACACGAACTTTTGACGTTTTTTCATACGTTTTATCATTATTTCTTTGACTCTTAGATAAGGCAATATAGTATAATTAATTAAATATTTTATGTCACATCCGTAAAATAATACGCAACATTAAAAATTTAAAAAACATATTTTAACCTAAATGTAATAATAAAGGAGTATCAGATTTATGTTGAAAAAAGTTGAGTTAGAAGAGTTAAAAATACAAACTTATATAAATAATGGCTTTGAATCCACGTATGATTTCCAAAGAGTATCATCATTTAAATACATTGAGAAACTGGATTGCAGGGAAATCCTTACAACAAATAATTTGATACAGGTTTTAACTGGTATAGTTTATCATCATGGTATTAAAATTATGCCAATAACATTATATTTTAAAGTAGGAATGAATTTTACAGAGTTTATAAATATACCAACAGTTAGGTTGCTTCCAAGTATTTTTAAAAATGTTAGGGCTTTTGTATATGATAAAAAATTTATT
>Ga0209123_1002347_pt1 | contig 16245 bp, 15 predicted proteins | sample BarGraIncu00431A_FD_184500 | JGI IMG/M metagenome (GOLD analysis project Ga0209123, IMG submission 184500) | Arctic peat soil microbial communities from Barrow, Alaska, USA - Barrow Graham LP Incubations 004-31A (SPAdes) (version 2) | ecosystem: Environmental > Terrestrial > Soil > Wetlands >...
GAAGCTGCTCATGGTTCTGCACCCGATATTGCCGGTAAAAACTGGGCAAATCCGACTGCTTTGATTTTAAGCGGTGCCATGATGCTGGAATATTTGGGTGAGACTGAAGCGTGCAACTTAGTGCGAACCGCCATCGATCAAGTGCTCAGCGATCCGTTGTCCGTGACACGGGACCTGGGCGGAACTGCTTCCACAACCGAATTCACACAAAAAATGGTTGCGACCATCAGGGAGTTACGAGGATGAGTAACATCAATAAAAATAACATGACGATACTCGATGAACGATTGAATTTTCTTGCCGATATTGTCCAAAAAAACAGTTATATCGATCCGACTCTTTATGACCTGTACAATGTTAAACGAGGTCTTCGAAATGCGAACGGAACCGGCGTATTGGTCGGCATCACACGAGTCGCTTCGGTTATCGGTTATGAACTGATCAACGGCGTCAAGACACCGACCGAAGGAAGTCTTTTTTATCGCGGTGTCAATATGACTGACATCGTTGACGGATTTCAACGTGACGGCCGCCGTGGATTCGAGGAAGTTGTTTATCTGCTTCTTTTCGGAACCCTTCCGACTGCTTCCGAATTACTCAGTTTTATCGATCTGCTTGAAACGTGCCGTGATCTTCCGACATCGTATAAAGAAGATGTCATTCTGAAGATTCCAAGCACCAATATCATGAACAAGTTACAACGAACAGTGTTAACTCTTTATTCGTATGACGAGAATCCGGAAGATACATCGATTCGCAACGTTCTTTCGCAGTCGATCAATCTCATCGCCAAGATTCCGCTGATCACAGCCTATGCGTATCAAGCCAAACGTCACTATTTCGATAATCAGAGTTTGATTCTTCATACACCGAAATCAGGTGCCGGAACCGCTGAAAATATTCTGCATATGATCAGAAGCGATTCTGTTTATACCGAAGAAGAAGTAGATATCCTGGATCTGTTGATGGTCATCCATGCGGAACACGGCGGCGGTAACAACTCTGCTTTCGCAACTCATGTGGTCTCATCGACCGGTACCGATACATATTCGGCGATCTCGACTGCGATCGGTTCGTTAAAAGGTCCTAAGCACGGCGGTGCCAATTTAATGGTCGCTGCGATGATCGAAGACATCAAATCCCACATCAATGATTGGTCAGACGAAGTCGAACTTAAAAACTATCTTACTTTGATTCTGGAGAAAAAAGCCTTTGACAAGAAAGGTCTGATCTATGGAATGGGCCATGCAGTCTATACATTATCGGATCCCAGAGCCATTGTGTTGAAGAAAAAAGCAGAAGAACTGGCTATTCTTAAAGGCCTGGAACGAAATTTCCAACTAATTTCCGATATCGAAAGGATCGCGGGAAAAATGTTGAATGAACGTCTCGGCAGCAATAATGCGATTGCCGCCAACGTTGATCTGTATTCCGGATTCGTCTTTGAAATGTTGGGAATCCCGCAAGAATTATATACGCCGATCTTCGCAGCATCCCGGATGGCCGGTTGGTGTGCCCACCGACTTGAACAGATCCTTGATGAAAAGATCATGCGTCCTGCTTATGTGACTCTCGGTGATCCGGTGAATTATTCACCAATCGATAAAAGATAGATCTAACTCCTATACAAAAGCGGCCGATCAACGGCCGCTTTTACTTTAGGTTCTAGGCTCTGTCTCATCATAAAGTTGATAATTTGGTATTTTATAATGGAGCATTTAATAATTCATAAATTTAAACACGTAATGTTAATAAGTTAAATTCACTTCAAACACATTACCATTCCATATAATATCAGCATTTAAATCTTTTGACCCACTCCAACTACGAATTTTATACTGATACTTGTCATTTTTAAATTGCTCAATAAACCAATTTTGAGTTATTTCATTTGTTTTAAAGAAGCACTTGGCAATTGATATAGGAGAAGAAAAATCAACTTCTGTAATGTCTAAACTTCCACCGCAACTATCTTTTCCACTTATATAGAATTCAATTGCAACATATTTTTCACTTAAGAATCCATCGATATATTCAACTAAACCATCAAAATCATTATGAAAATGGCAATGTTGAGACGAAAAATAAAAAGTCAAATCATCTTCATCTAAATACACACTGATATTTCCGTTTTTAAAAGGATTAATTATTTCAAAGATATTAGTGTTGTTGATATTACTAATTTTAAATTCATACTTAGTGTAAATAGATTTTAATTTATCTATGCAACTATTTACCATATCGATTATGCCCCCTCATCTTGTAAATGAGTAATCCTCATTTACAAATTATAGTTTGTATTTATACTGAAAATGGCACAGGATTCCTCGTAGACATTGTTCTGAAGTTATCAATTAACTGAGTTGAAAGTACAAAATTTATAAAAATACTTACCTTCTCGTTAACCGCTTCCTTGGCTAATTTACATAGTTGTGATAGAGTCATATTCTAAGTGATCGATCAAATGAACTGTGAGACAAACAAGATCATCGACAATGAACCGATAAAGACAACCGTCGAAATCGACACAATATTTTGCGTGCGCGTATTGACGTATTTCCCCATAATCTTCTTGTCGTTCACAAGTATCGTCATAAAGATCAAGATGAACGGAGACAGGAATCCGGCAATTTGTTGCGTAACGATGATGATACCAATCAAAGATAAGCCGGGCAGCAGGATCAACAGACTGCTGATCAGGATGATGGTTGAATAGATAGTGAAGAAGGCCGGTGCTTCCTGATATGTACAATCGACACCGCTTTCCCAACCGAATGCTTCACATATCGCATAGGAGGTCGACAGCGGAATAATGGCAGCTGCCAAAACAGAGGCTCCGAACAAGCCTGCCCCAAACAGAATAAAGGCGTAATCACCGGCCAACGGTTTCAGCGCTAGCGCTGCCGATTGGGCACTGGTGACCGCGATACCTGCTTTGTAGAGTGTGGCTGCTGTACAAACAATGATGAAGAATGATACTGCATCACCCCAAAATGCACCGATGTAGACATCCATTTTTTCATATTTATAATCTTTGATACTCAATTTTTTATCAACTATTGCAGATTGCAGATAAAACTGCATATAGGGTGTGATCGTGGTTCCAATCATTCCGATGAAGGTCAGCAAGAATCCTGTTTCCATTGTCAATGTCGGTGTTACCATGCTTTGAAACACATTGCCCCAATCCGGTTTGACCATAAAAGCTGAAATGATATAGCCGAAGAAAACAAACGTAAATAAGAGGAACACTTTTTCAACTTTGCCGTAACTGCCTTTGGTGACCAATAACCAAATGATCAACGCAACGATCGGCACTGAGATGTATTTGGAAACACCGAAGAGTTCCATACTTGCCGCAACGCCGGCAAAATCACCGAGAACGACACCGAAGTTAGCAATAAACAATACGATCATCGCAAACAAGGTCCATTTGACACCGAATTTCTCGCGGATCAGATCGGAAAGTCCCTTACCGGTGACGACTGCCATACGTGCATTCATCTCTTGTACGACCGCCAGACTGAACGTGATTAACAATAATCCCCACAACATCTTATAACCATAAGAAGCTCCGACCGAAGCATAAGTCGCAATCCCACCGGCATCATTGCCGGCATTGACCGTGATCAAACCCGGTCCGATGATCGTCATGATAAAAAATATTTTTCGTAAGCGATTGTTGAATTTCTCTTTCATGTACTGACTCTCCTCAAGCGAATATACTCATGGATCAGGTCACTCAAGGAAGTCGTTCCGACCAGTTCATCGTTTTCATCGACGACCGGTAATGCCATCAGATTATATTTCTGCATCAATTCCATCGCTCTTTCGATCTTGTCTTCATCGCGAAGACTGACAAGATTCGAAGCCGCAAGAGTCCCTAATTGGGTCAAAAAATCAGCTTCGACGATATCCAATAACGTTACAACACCCACCAAATCTTTCTTTTCGTTGGTCAAATACAGATAATGAGCAATGTCTTCTTCAGGTTTGTTTTCTTTGAGAAACAACAGTGCGTCTCCGACTGTATTTTCGGGTTTAAAAGAGATGAACTCTTTCATCATCAGACTGCCGACGGTTTTCTCGTCATATTCCATCAATTCACGGATCTCGCTTTGATTGTAGGCTTCCATTTGGATCAATAATTTCTCAGCACGGGCATCTTCGATCTCTTCCAAAATATCAGCAGCTTCATCGGACGGCATGATTTCCAACAGATCGGATGCTTTTTCAACCGGTAACGTTTCGATCAAACTGACTTGCACATCGGTATCCACTTCTTCCAATACTTCGGCAGCCGTATCATCATCCAAACTTTGAAATAAATTGATTTGACTTTGTTTATCCAGATCTTCCATGATATCGGCAATATCCGCCGCATGCAATGTACGGATCTTGTTCATGGATGTCGCAAGCTGAAGGTTCTGAATTCCGTTGGATAAAGGCTGAACGTCATCCCAGATGACTAAGCGATTACGGAATTCTTTCTTTAACAGTGTCGACACTTTGATGACCAGATATTCGACACCTAATCTTCTGAAAAGACCGCGAAGTCCGATATCGACCGCTAAAATACTCCAGATTCCTTCGATTTGTCCGACTCGTACATCATTGACGCGCTCAACTTTTTTTCCGTTGATATCGATGATTTGTTTATCTAAGAATTCACGCGCAAGAAAAATCTCACTTTCGGGAGTTGGCATAACGATGATACTGTTAGCGTTCAATCGAACGAAATACTTATCTTTTTCATCTTTCAGTACTTCCATCGAATCGGAAGAAACATAAAATAATCGCCGGCCATTCTTAACTTCAATAGCTTTGACGATTGGTTTGCTTGAACTAAAATCAAGAATCAAGTCATTCAATTTTCCGATGACTGAATCATTGATATTGTGAATATTGTTATTTAAAATCTTGCTGAAAAAAAAGTTATTGGAGTTCTGCATAGTCCTCCCCCTTCCGTTTAGGCGGGGAGAGTTAAAACAGAAGCAAATAGACTCCTCCCCGACATTTGATTGTTAAACATTACGAAACTAAAATCTCCTGAGTTTCTATCTGCCGGATCCCCGTCCATTTACCGTCACCTCCTATTTTTATGTTGTTAAGATAGTCTTATACCTCACTAATTGTAACCCCTGACTTGATTTATATCAACCTTTACATTTTTAGAGTGAAACCTTATTTCATCAACACTCTGTCGGTGAATCGAAAACGTCACTTAAAACTTAATTTCAACCCACTGTTTGTCCTTTGTTTACCACTTATTACGTACTTTTTCCGCAAATCCGAGAAAATGTTCCAATACGATGACTTGACCGTCATCTAAAGTTGCTTTTCCATCAAAATAGCCGAAAACTTGATGTTGATCACTTTGAATGATTCCCAATGTCGTCAGAGCTTTACGATCCAAAATAGGTGTAAATATAGCTTCGAAACGACCGTCTGACGATGTAAACGACCATGGTCCCATAAAATCAGGTTTCTTGTCGATCATCCCGTTAGGCGCAAACGTTACTTGGTCTAATTTATGAGCGATCCCATCATAGAAAAGCATATTTTCTGTCGCATTTTTGTTTTTACCGAAGCCATAACCTAGGTTAAATCCAAAAGTATGACCATCGATCTGACCCATCCCTGCACTCCAAAACCAGGTGTTGTTGTAGGTCCATACACCTCTGCCCCAATCCAATAACCCATAAGAATTCTCCGGCGCGAAAACAATCGTCTCGCCGTTGAATTTCACGAAACCGCTGGCACGCATACCGATGATTTTTTGATTATAGTAGAACGCTCGTTTCCAAAATTTGAAAGGAGTCGCGATGACCATACTGTCACGCGGTTCTTCACTCAGTTCGAATTCCATCGAAACCGGATGACTGATATCGAACTGATCGATCTCAACGGTCAATTTTCGGACATTTCCTTCATGACGAAATGCGATATGAGTTTTATCATCCTCAAATTGAACATCTGTCTTTTTTGATGAAGACGGAAGATACATTTTTCCCAATGGAAACATGATCATCGGACTGCGTGTGATCTCTTTCTTCGTTGTGAAATCCATCAGCGAAACACTGATCAGCCCCATGTAGGAATTATCAGCGATCGTCATTGCGACAGCGTAAGAATCATTATGGATCAGATAATAATCCCACTCTTTGATTCTGAACATATTCGCTCTGATCTCATTGCGATCATAGATTTTGACCGGACTTGTTGAATAACCGCTCTCCACCAAACGTCCGAGATCATCCAATAGTTTTCCCGGTTTTAATTGTTTCTGTTCCATACGCGTCTTCCTCCTAGTTTGAATATTCATGAAAATCGAATATAAAACAAACATCATTCTATGTCAGAAAAAAATCATTCTTTCTGTTTTTCAGCTTTCTCGATCAGTGCCTTGATCACGCTTCGATCAACGATATTTCCTTCATTGATCCGTTCTTCAAAGTTTTCCCAACCGCAGAAAGCTAAATAAGCACTCAATGTCGGATCATCATAGATTCCGGTGATCGGTCCTTGATAATAACTCAATTGAGTTAATGCGTTTTGCATAGTCTCGATCAACTTACTGTCTAGAATAAGTTTGTCTTCTTCTTTAGTCTTATTGAAGTACATCTCGTAGAGATCAAGCAGGTCAGACAATTTTTTAATGGGATCCGGATCATCATCCACTCTGAGATCGATGTATCGGTCATTATAGCCACCGTAACTTCCGTTTTTCTTAACCACCAACAAGGAAGCCGATTGTCGACCGCGCCGATCGCCGCCGGCATTTTGAGCCGCATCCAGCGCAAGAACCAATCTTCTCGCTAAAGTACCCTTTGAACTTTTAAATGTTGATGCCAATGCTTTTACCGTCTCTTCACTGACCAGAATATTACCCTGACATGCTAAGTTTTCTTCACTGATGCCGCCGGCATAATCAAAACATTTGTTGCCCGTGAAAGTCGCTGATCCGCCGTTGGCATCCACGATACCGAACTGACGTTGTTCGATGTCAGGATCGGTACTTTTTAAATACTCTAACGTTTCTTGCGCCGAAGATCCTTTTTCAAGCATTTTCAGTCCGAATTTTCCGAAATCCAGATTTGCCATGGCTTGCGTGGCAATGGCTCCAACATCGGCTTTGGCCCACGGGACACAAGATCCGACCGCCAGAAATTTTGATTGTACGGCAATCCCTAATTCACCGGTGATTGGGTCACGTGCGACGATCGAAAATGTGGATATATTTTTCATGCGTTCTCCTTTTGAATTATCTGTGAATTCAACTTTGTTTAAGATAACATTCTTCACTGAATCCGGCAGACGGTATTCCGAGTGCTTGATTCAATCTGGCCCAATAATTGGCACTGGCAATCGTACTTGCCAACAAGACGATTTCTTTCTCTGAAAAACCTGATGTTAATTGAGTGATGAATGATTCGGGAAATACGGACGGTGTTTGAGACATGCGGATCGCATACTCAAGTGCCAGAAGTTCTCGTTGATCAAAAGAAACAACTGATTCTTTTTCGATTGTTCCTTGCATGGCTGCTATCTCTTCCTCCGAAATACCGTTGATGTTGATTCCGGCAGCATTCATGTCGATACAAAAAGCACACGAACACGTCAAAGATGATTGAAGTCGAACCAGATTCAGTAATCTTTTTTCTTGACTGTCTTTGCCTTTAGCCGTCAATGCTTCCATCATTCCGGCACCCAGTGCTGCTTTCGGTACCCAGGTCAATAATTTCCCGGGCAACAAATCTTTTCCTGTTTCATGTTTTGAGATCCATAATCCTATTCTCAGAAAAAACGGAATCTTATCGGGAACCTTAATAAAGGGTCTTACCATAATGAACCTTTCCGTCGTTCAAATCAAACGGCAATTATTCAATCTCAATGGCTCGGGTCTGATGTTATTTCATCCGCATGAATTTCTTCGCAACACTGATCATCGGTTTAAACAACGGACCTTCCATATCAGCCGCCACATCCTTCATACGTTCACTGATTTTGATGCTTTGCGGACAATGGCTTTCACAAAGTTTACAACTCTTGCACATGGAGGCATAGGCAGGATGACGCGTCATGGCACCGGTATTTTGGATATACGAAAACTTTGATATGAAACCTTTATGATTCAGGTATTTATCGTTATAAGCAGCGAAACATGCCGGAATGTCGACTCCGTGCGGACATGGCATACAATACCCGCAGGCTGTACAATTGACTTTCGTCTTTTCACGGATGATCTCTCTGGCTTTATCAAACACGGCTAATTCGGCCACCGACAATGAATTTGCTTCGGCATCCGAGGCGATTCGAATATTATCATCCACTTGTTCTTGCGTGGACATTCCGGATAAAACAACGTTTACTTCCGGGTGATTCCATACCCAACGCAGTGCCCAATCAACAACATTTCTGCTTGGGGTCAATGTTTTCCACAGTTCGTCGATCTCTTTCGGCAGACCAAAAACGATCTTTCCACCGCGTAACGGTTCCATAACGATGACCGGAATTCCTTTGGCAGCCGCATACTGTAATCCGCTCTTGCCGGCCTGATTGTTTTCATCAATAAAGTTATATTGGATCTGTGTAAAATCCCAATCGTAGGCATCGATCAATTGAATGAATTCATTTTTGGTTCCGTGAAAAGAAAATCCCAAATTGATGATCTTACCGTATTTCTTTTTCTCCGCTATCCATTCGAGGATACCGATCGATTTCAAACGGTTCCATGTATCGATATCCATCAACATATGGATCAGATAATAATCGATATGATCGGTCTGCAGACGCTCTAATTGGGTATTGAAGATCTTGTCGAAATCAGAAGTCTTCTTGGCTAAAAAAGGTGGTAATTTCGTTGCGATCTTCACTTTATCACGATAGCCTTTGGCTAATATCTTTCCAAGAACGATCTCACTTTTCCCGTTTGAATATAAATAAGCAGTATCAAAATAATTGACACCTCGATCGATCGCCGAAACGATCATTTTCTCTGCTTCTTCTTCATCGATGCTGTTCCCTTTTTTAGGAAGACGCATGCATCCGAAACCCAGGATAGAAAGCATCTCATCATTTTTTGTGTTTTTTCTGAATTTCATCGTTATTTCCCTGTTGTATTTTCCTTAAGAACGATCTTTATTAGTTCTTCTTCTCACTCAGTATAACAATATTTTACGCTGTTTACGAGTTAAATCAGGAGGAAATTCAGCGCCTGCAGCAGACATATTTCAGCGTGTTTTTTTACGCAGAAATTCAGCGACAGACTTGTTGAATCGATCCGGATATTCGACAAACGGCAGATGTCCGCAATGCGCAAAAATCTCTATTTCACTGGTTGAAATTTCTTGATGAAACCGTTCGGCGTTGGATACAGGGATCAATCGATCTTCTGCTCCCCACAAAATAAGTACCGGCATCTTGATGTTTTTGACAGGTTCACTCAAGTCAGCATTTCGGTTATCACGGCTGAATTTCATGAATGATGACCCGGGTATCTTGGCATTGTAGGCGTACGCTTTCATGAATACATCCTTATTCCAAATGTCATTATTGTAGAGACTTAGTTGCACCAGATATTTCTGCATCGGATACGATAAAAAGATATTTTCGACTAACCACGGCGGAAGACTTTTATGTCGGTTACTTTGGTAGCCGGCTGCATCCACAAGGATCAGTGAATCGATACTGCTTGGATGATTGATTGCGATATGAAGAGCGATCTCCCCGCCGAGACTATGACCTAACAGATCATAGTGATCATATCCCAATTGGTTCATCATGCGATTTAACAGTAAAGCCAAATGTTCGCGCGAATAATCGATTTTTATATCTTTATCCGAATTAGCAAACCCCGGCAGATCGACAGCGATCACTTTTCGAGACTTACTTAGTTCGTTGATATTCAATTGAAAATTATCGGAAGATTCGAGAAAACCATGGATCATCAACAGTGGAACCGAACCTTCGCCGGCTTCACGTATGAACAATCGAATTCCGTCGACATAAATAGTACGTCCACCTTCTTCAAGTGTTGACGCGAATTCACGAAGTGCCCTCTTTTTTGTATTCTTCTCGATAAGAACAAAAATGATTACTCCGACCAACAGTGCGATCAGTATCAACATGATCCCTTCGATAAATTTAAATTTCATACAAGTTGTCCGCCTTTGCGTATCGATTGTTCAGTCAACAGCTATTTACATGGATACTATCACAAGCAGCCTCAAAGTGTCAGAAATACGCTCTGGAACAGGGCGAAACTGTCGTTAACAGGATATCATCATCAATCGTTCATTGCGTAAAATTTTTTATTTGTCGATATATTCAAATCTTCTGAGCGATTCTCCGTTATGCATCACAGTTTCATTCCACATCGACGCCGGACGAACCCAGATACCCATATCACCATAAAGTGCTTGATAAACCACCATCTCTTCAAGTGTCTCGGAATGTTTCACCAAGTAAAGAACTCTGTATTCATTGCCTTTGAAATGTCTGTATTTACCGATCTTGATGTTATTTTCCATTCGATTGCCCTGCTTTCGTTAGTTATTTTTTCTTCTTTTTTGATTGATGCAGTACAGTATTCTCAATCACTCTGAACTTGACGATCTGACGGATCAATTCATACGGCAACAGTTCATTGATCGGGAATTGGACTGAACCCTTTGCGCCCTTATAGATCGCTAATTCATTTTTGAACTTTTCGATTCCACTGGGTGTCGGATAGAATCCGATATGATTCTTATACGCAGCGAAATGAACCAGATTTCCATACAAATCGAATGTCGGCATCTGGTAACTTATTTTTTCTGTGGCGTCAGGTGCAGCTTCATTGATTACTTTGCGAAGTGTCTGTAATAGCACTTGAACATCTTCCGGAAAAGTGATGATATATTCGTCGATTGAAGAATTAATCTTTTTTTCATCGGTCATTTGTTTTTCTCCTGTTTTGTCATTCGAATTTGGCTAATGTTTTTAATGCCTTAAGCGTGATCCATTTCGAAGATAAACCTTTCGTTTCTATCGAAACCAGCATCTTCCCATTGTTGGTAGATTCCAATTTCCATGTACCGTCAGTCATCTGTTTACTTTTGATTACTTCGATCGCTTCATTCAACCGATCGTCACGGATATTTAACTCGGCGAAAATACCCAATAACTCCAACACATCTGTTTGGTACATCAGCGGAAATCCTAATTTCAGCCAACCAGGCCGTGATATCGTTTGAAGATCATGACTTTTTTTGAACAAATGATGTTTCAAAAAATATTCGGCCAGTTCATTGATTTTTCGGTCAACTTCATCACTTCTTTTTTCTTGAGGAATCGCGGCCAGTGCCTTAAATGCTTTCGCTACTCCCATGTGACAGGAATGTTTCCCCCAGCATGTTGTATATCTCAAATAGGTTGGATCCGTTGGTGCCGCATCTCCATCATCTTTACGCTGTACTCGAACGATCCAATCGATTGCTTTCTTTATGCGTTCATCTTCCAAATACCCGAGTTTGATCAGTGCATAAACCATGTTTCCGCTTAAACACGGAATAACTCCGCTGGTAAGCCCAAAACCTGTCTTTGCGCTTTGATCATAGGAGAATCCTCCACTTTCAGGCTCTTGTGAGTGTGTCAGGATAAACTCACATGCATTCTTGATACGCGAATCATCCGGGTCAGCCCCCAGTTCCGCAAGTATCAGCAAGGTCCAAACTGTTCCTCGGTATTTATCACGGTAGAACTTCGATCGAACACCCCAAGAACCATCTTCATTTTGTTTAGCGAGGATCTTGGGAACGATTCCTTTTTCCATGATCGATCTCTTGGAGTGAAGGACATTTGGATCGTCCGGTGACCTATTTAAAAGTGTAAGTTGCGTAAAATAGTTCACTGATGGATTATTCTCTTCAAGTAGCCAATCAAGTACCGGACTATTCATCGACATGACTCCTTTCGACGGTATTTACCGAAAACAAGTTCATCATCTCTACCTCAAAATGACTTTTATAAATTATATCACCATTGATTATTTCACAACAATCAATTAGAAACAACTGTATGAAAAATGCATTAAAAGTGTTCTCCTTAACACTTACTGTTTCAACGTTTATACATCCATGTCTGGTGACATTACTACGATTAAAATCCTCAGTATTTCAGACCGAGGCGATTTCAATTGTTTCATGATTCATTTATCGATTGACTAAAGTAAATTAAGAAATAAGCAATAATTAAACGTTAATCGATAATATAAATATTGCAGTATAAAAGATCTAAAGTAATAATTTTGTTGTTTTCTCACCGTAACTTTAGTTAGAAATTTATTGATTCGATGTAAGTTGTTCAATAATAAGTTGGATTCTTTTAATTCTTGTTTCCGCTTTTTTTGAATCAAGCAATTGCCGAACAAATTCTTTTCGAATCGAGTAAGACTTTCCCTCAAAAATAATCATTAGGTGGTTTTCTGTCAGAGCTTTTGTCAAATCATCCGGTAGTAGAACCTCGCGGTTATTACTTTCCAATGTCAATGTCACTGTAACACTGTCACCGCCTTGATAACCGCTACGTTCGCGATGTTCCTTCGCTAAAGGAAGTAAAAATTGGCCGCTCATAGAAGCGATGGTACTTTGATATTCGTATTCATTGACCTTAACTTTGACTGGAGGGCGTTTCCCGGCTTGAAGCTCTTCAAGATTTTCCGGCGGAACAACGATTGCGACGTTATTCCCGAACGATTGCAATATACATGTGAACGTAGTTTTCATAGTTACCTCCGAATTTATAGATCGAACAAACCAAGATATTGAATTCTTCTGTGGATTTCAGTATATCATTGCTTATATTTCATTTCAATTGTTCCTTACCAAATCTGCGATTAACAAAACATGATTCTTAGATGAATCGTTTATTCAGTAGTGACACTAAACTTTATGGAAATCTAAGTTTTTATTATAGAAACATCAATGTGTACCCGTAAATACCTGATTTCTTGTAACCCTTTTTTGCGTGCTAATTGCAGAATATCGTTATGTTTTGTTTAGTGTTTCTCACGTAAAGAGAGTTCTCGATTTTGAGAACTCCTTAAAAAAATAGTTTATTTTATGTTCTATCTTTTGTACTTATTTCTTCCATTATCAAAGATTTTGACAGTTTCATTGCATTTAATAAGTTCGTATAGCGAGCGAAATTTGAACTTCCTTCTTCATATTTCGACTGCGCTTTTTCACATTTATTAATAATTGACGATATAGGCCTTAATGCATCAATCAATTCTTCTTTCGAAAAACGACTTCTCTCATCATTATTTTCAATTAGTAGTTTTGAAATTGACAAAGCTTTTATCCGATTTTTAAGAAGTGAATGTTGGGAGGTTCCTTCCGCAAATTTCGGTTGAATCTTTATACAACTACTGATACTTGAAGCCACAACATGGAGTGCTTCTGAATATTCTTCCTGAGAGTAGTTTCCCATTACTGATCACCTCAATTTGTTATCTACTATTCTGATCGGCAACTATTCATTAATCTCATCGAAAAAATTCTTGAATCAAGTAGATAACAATCATATTCTCAGTTTTCATAAAACTGAAAGTCATCTCTTATCTTAAACTGAACCGTTCTATTTCGTCTTTTTTTTAAAGTCTATTTGGTTGATGCATCGTAAATCGATTGAATCGCTTCATCCAGCATATGGTTAAACTCTTCTTCACTTTGATCAACATTTAACCCTTCCGTTAATGCCCGTGAGAAACTAGCGATAAGATGTTTATTCCTTGCTAGTTTTTCATTTGCCTCTTCTCTCGAATATCCTCCGGAAAGTGCAACAACTCTTACTACATTTGGAATTTTAGCTAGCTCTTCATAGAAATTATCAACATCGGGTATGGTAAGTTTTAGCATTACCTGACTGTTTGCCTCCAATGTTTTTAGGTGCTCTATCAGTTCTTTTTTGAGAATCACTTCAGCCAGTTGTTTATTTGGTGTATGAATATCTACCTCCGGCTCTAAAATCGGAATTAAACCTGCAGCGATAATGATTTTACCAATTTCAAATTGTTGGTCAACAATTGCTTTTATACCGATTTCATTCACCGAACTTATTACTGAGCGCATTTTTGTACCAAAGATATGACGTTCTTTAGCACGAAGTAGCAATTCATCAAGATTAGAAATCGGCTTCATTAATTGAACACCATTCTCTAAATCCGATAAACCCTGATCCACTTTTAAAAATGATAAGATTCCCTTTGTTTTCCAAAGATAATCTGCACTGTATTTCCCATCAACTTTTAAATCCATTGTTTTTTCGAATAGGATAGCCGCAAGAATTCTTTCTGAAGTAAAGGCCGGGCTTTTCATAATCTTTGATCTCATTTCATGAACCAATTGAATCATCTCAGCATCACTGGAATATGATTCTTTTGGAATTCCATAAATTTCGAGTGCCTTTGGTGTACTGCCTCCACTTTGATCCAGTGCGGCAATAAAACCGTTATCGTTTTTCATTCGGTCTACTTGTAATTTATTCATAAAAACACCTCCGTTTTTATATATCCTTATTGAATTATACACCTTTTTAATCTACTATCACTTCTCAACGATTTAGTATTCATTCGTCTATTTTTTTGAATATAGAAATTGCAGTGCCTCTGTTGACTTTTTAACGAGCCACTTTCAACTCTTTTTAGTAAAAGAACATATTCTGAAAAGAGGTCGTCGGAGAAACCTTTTATCTTCATTATTTCCTCTATTTCGTTGATTTTCATCAAGCATTTCTTTACCTGGTTAGATTTGAAACTCAATGAATACATTTATAGGTTAGCTAAATTTATCTCCGTTATTGACGTGTCAATTATATATAGGTAAAAAAACAATGAAAATTACGTATGTTGTATTGACATGGGTAATTTCCATTGTTTTTTTATATTCATGTATCCTTAAATTCGATGCAACAGAACAACCGTTTCGACATGATATGTTTGCGGAAACATATCGACCGGTTGGATCTTCTTAACGGTATAGCCCTTTGTTTGAAGCAGATTGATGTCTCTGGCTAAGGTAGCCGGATCACATGAAATATACACTAAACGCTCGGCTTGGATCGCTGCGATCGATTCGATCGTGGATTCATCAAGACCTTTGCGCGGAGGATCCACGATGATAACGTCGATCTTTTTGTTTTCTTCGCTTAACTGAGAACTGATGCCGGCGGCATCTCCGTTGAACCAGGTGATGTTTTCGATATGATTGATGGCTGCGTTGGCTTTAGCGTCTTGGATCGCTTGCGGTAAGATCTCGACACCCAGTACTTCTTTTACTTTACGGCTGACCCAAATAGCGATCGTACCGATTCCGCTGAATAGATCCATGACGGTATCTGTTTCTTTCAATTCCGCAAATTCAGCAGCCAGATCATACAGAACTTTGGCTTGGATCGGGTTGACTTGGTAGAAAGATTTACTGGAAATCTGGAATTTGAAATCGCCCAGTTGATCGGTGATCGTTGATTGAGTTGTCAAACATCTGTCTTCATTGCCTAAAAGAACATTATCGTTACGGTTATTTAAGTTCTGAACGACCGACTTGATGTTCGGGAATGTCTTCAATAAACCTTCGACCAACTGTTTGCGTTGTGTCAGATCCCATGTATTGGTGATCAGAACGACCATGCATTCATCCGTGGCGAACGCTTTCTTCAATAAAACGGTTTTCAGCATTTCCGGTTTTAATTCTCTGGAATTGTAGAAATCGAGGATATATTTTAAGATGTTGTTTTGTTCAGAGGGTTGTAAAAAACAATCGCTGAAAGGTAGGATATCATGTGAATGAGCACGGTAGAAACCACTGATCAAAAGACCGTTCTTATCGATCGCAAAAGGAACCTGAACTTTGTTTCGGTAGTTCCAAGGAGTTGCCATCGTAATGATCGGATTAACTGAACAACCTGTTTTTGCGATGCGTTTCATGACATTTTCAACACGGCTTTGTTTGAATTCGGCTTGTGTTTCGGCCGACATATGTTGGATTTGACAACCGCCGCATTGGTAGGCGATCGGACATGTCGGGATCACACGACCCGGGGCATCGTTAAGACGTTTCATAGCACGTCCATAACCGTAGTTTTTCTTTACATTGATCAGTTGAACTTCCGCTGTTTCTCCTAAAATCAAATCTTTTACGAAGACGCAGAAACCATCTTCGGTTTTTCCCATTCCTAAGCCTTCTGAATCATAATCGATACATG
>Ga0209123_1002348_pt1 | contig 16241 bp, 7 predicted proteins | sample BarGraIncu00431A_FD_184500 | JGI IMG/M metagenome (GOLD analysis project Ga0209123, IMG submission 184500) | Arctic peat soil microbial communities from Barrow, Alaska, USA - Barrow Graham LP Incubations 004-31A (SPAdes) (version 2) | ecosystem: Environmental > Terrestrial > Soil > Wetlands >...
TTACCGTGAAAGTTTTGCCTTTTGTATCCGAAACTTTTAAAAGTGAGTTATGTTTTCCAACCTTTATTTTAGCCCAATCGATAGAAATCCAAATGCGTTCGATTGCCTGAACCTGTCCTTTTTTAATGGAAACCTTCAACCAATTTTCTTTAGTTATTACCTTGTAATCGAAGGGCGATTTTCCTCCATTAAAAATATCAATATAATAGCTTTGATTGCCAAAAGAATCAAATTCTGGCAAAACAATTTCATCTTTATTTTGTGAACAGAATTTTTCGGTTTCTTCCACCGTCAAACGCATATCTGCCTTTTCGGGTACAACAATTTTTTTTATATCGGGCATCACTTGCACATTCGGTTGTTGCCAATAGGTATAACCGATATGAGTTTGAGACATCATATGATTCCATTTTCCATTGGCAATTTGCGTGTGATATCTTTTTGTAAGAATGGAATCTTTTTCGAAAAGCATTTTCACGCGTTGAGCCATCCCATTGGTATTATTTCTGCCTTGTTTAGCAAATAAATGATTTTGAGCAGCAACGATATACAATTCGTTCATATTAGCACAAGCCTGAATGGGGAACATAATCAGTTCATCATAAGCATCATGCATTTCAACAGGTAATTGATTATATATTTTCTCTGCTCGTTCTGCCAATATGTTGTAATCAACTACAATATGTTCCGCTTCGCGATAATTTACCAAACTGTAAGTTTCCGGAGCCAGCAATTCCGGTTTCCGACGAGCGTTATATTTCGTATAAAGAGCCAAGAGTTCAGCAATTTCAGAGGCATGTTTTTCTCCAAATTGCTGTTTACACCAATTTACGGTATGTTCATTTAAATTACCGGCATTCCATTTTTGTGGATTCCAGGCATAATCGAGGAAAAATGAAATGGGATATTCCATAGGCTTGATATCGCCCACATTCACTATCCAGAGTTTATTCACACCAAGTTCGTAAGTTAAATGCATTTGTTCCCATGTACGTTCAATTTGAACGGTGTTCAACCATTTATAATTCCGCGGATCGCCCACATAATCGAAATGATAATACATGCCATAACCGCCTTTGCGTTTGGGTGCATCAATAACAGGCAGTTTGCGTACATTTCCCCAATTATCGTCGCAAAGTAAAAGCGTAATATCATCGGGGACACGCATTCCTTTGTCGTAATAATCCTGTACTTCTTTGTACAAAGCCCATACTTGAGGAGTTTCCGAAGCATCTTTTTTAGATATATCAGAAATAATATTCCGTTGATCGGTGACTATCTTTTCGAGCAATTGAATATTGCTTTTTTCACTCATAGGTTCGTCACCATCGCCACGCATACCCACAGTAACGACACTTTCGTTAGAACCAAGCCGTTTAAAACCATCTGTCCAGAATTTCTTCAAAACATCAGAATTCGTATCGTAATTCCATTTTCCTTTTCCATATCGACTCCATTCCACGTGTGCCCGTCCCATCGGTTCGTGGTGCGAAGTCCCGATTACAACACCATATTCATCGGCAATAGTCGCATTCATCGGATCGTCATCATAAAAAGCTTTCCCCCACATAGCAGGCCAAAGGAAATTTCCTTTGAGTCGTAAAATCAATTCAAATACTTTTTCATAAAATTTATGATTGAAACCTCCAAAATTGCTGACACACCAATCGGTCAAAGCAGGTGCTTCATCGTTAAGAAAAATACCGCGATATTCCACTGCAGGTTCACCAGCCGTATAAGTTCCGCGATTTATACTAATATTTTTATGTTTATATACCGGAACATCAGCCCAGTAGTACCATGGCGATACACCGATTTGTTCCGATAATTCGTAAATGCCATAAATAGTTCCGCGTTTATCGCTTCCGGCAATTACAAGAGCCTCATCAACACCAGGGAAGGGATTTAATACTGTTTGAATAATAAACTTCTCACGTTTACCAACAATGTCAGCTGTACTTATTTTGGCTGACTTCAGAAGTTTATCAATAAATATACTCTTTCCTACAGTACCAATAACAAGTAGTTGTTTGTTCTTTGGAACAATATTTTTAAACAAAACGGGTAAATCTTCTGAAACTTTCTTGATATCATTCTGCAAATCATTCACAGCATGAAGTACACCACGATCATCCATACTGTCGACCAAAAACGGTGCAGATTTTCCTTCGTTTACCAAAACAAATTGATTGCTGGCAACCTGAAAATTAGAAAAATATTCTTGAGCAAATGAAAACTGAAGTAAGCTGAGAAATAGAAAACAGGAGATTGAAATAGTGCGTCTCATGGAATTTTGATTAAAATCCGGCTAACCCCTTTATCGGGTTAGCCAGATTTATTGTTAAATAAACTCTTTAATAATACCTAAAAACTTACCAATGATAATAATCCAAAACAGGTATTATCAACTTGAGAAAACTAATTCTTAATATCCAGGATTTTGATAAGCAGTTTTTTCTGCATCGCTCATGTCTAATCTATCAATTTGTCCTTGAGGAATAGGGCGCAGATAATGAATCGCCTTGTTGATAGTACGAGTAAACGTTTTGGCAGAATGGGTTCCCGCATCAGCGATTTCGTACGTACCGGCAATTTCTTCCCACTTTTGTGTACGCACCAAGTCGAACCAGCGATAACCTTCGCCAAAAAACTCGCGTGAACGTTCATCCAGGATATAATTAATATCTATCGTAGCCGGAGTAGCATCAGTCATAGCCTGACTATGGTCTTCTACTTTAGCTGTATTGTCAGCATTGCTAAAGCTCCATTTCCCGGCTCTTGCACGAAGCACATTGACCAGTTCTCTTGCACTTTGACCAGCTTTAGTGGTGGCACCTTTTACAGCAGCTTCGGCAGCTACCAGGTAGAGTTCAGAGAATTTGGCGATATCAAACGGACGACAGGTACTGCCATTCGGGGTTCCTAATCCGGTACCATTGTCGGTACGATACGTTCCAATTTTCCAAAGTCCCGGAAAATACTGTCGGTTTATACCGCTTGGACCAATCACGTAATCTGCTCTTCATGGCAATGCATCAGCACTAACATTACTTGCCCTTATTTATCAAATAATCAATGATTATTTTTTAGTTACAGCTAAACCATCTGCAAAACCTGCATAAGCGTGTTTACGGCTATAATCCAATGTCCAAAGCCCAATAGGTTCACCGGCTCTCCATGAAGAACTTGTCGGACTATCTGTTGTTGCCCACTGAGTAATACCATAACGCTGTGCAGGGGGTATTAATTCAAAGTAAGCCGTCATTATTTCCTTATAAAATTCAGACATCTGCATTAGTTGATCATTGGTGACTTCTGATGTTTTTAGATTTGCTGAACTTCCTGCAGGTCGAATTCCCATATCTAATTCGGATATTTTTATAAGTTTTCCAGTAGCAGCTAAGTTTGTTAGCATTGCTCTTATGCCTTCAATTGTACTTGAACCCAATGTAACATGCATTTGAGTCCCAATACCATCAACCTTTACGCCTTTTGTTTCAATATAATTAATATATTGAATAAGACCCAGGCATTTTTTCTGATCTGCATTTTCCAAACCATAATCATTGATGAATAATTTATCAGTTGCATTACCATATTTACGAGCATAAGTAATAGCATTTACAGCATAATCCTTACCTAAATAATCTTGCCAGTAAAATTCGTCAGAAGCCAAAGTTTTACCTACACCAGTTTTAAGTTGTGTTGGATCCGGATAATCTGACATTGGTTCATTCACTACATCCCATGCTTTTACATAATCTTTGGTAGCACCAAGCATCCCTGCAATCCAAGTCTCAAGGGCTTTATCAATAATGACCTTCTTTTCAGCATCAGTTTTAACAATGGTCGTTGTACCTGGGTTTGGATTCCAAATCTCTACTTTTGCATTATCAAAGTAAAAAGTCGTGGCAGTTTTCCCAAGATTAAACGCAATAGTATTACAAGCATCTTGATTAGCAGTTACTGTGATTTCTTTCACATAAGTTGTCCATTGAGGAGTAGAACTAGGTGTGCCAAAAAAGTCGTAAAACTTATATGCACCAGGTGAAGTGTGAGCTTGAGTTGAATATGATGCATTAACATCTGATTTAATATCCATGGTCAGTCTCAACTTATCACCGGTCTTAACAGCTTTACTAAAAGTGAAGAATATTTGACATTCCCAATCATTAGCTCTCACAGTAGAGTTCGTAATTGTTATCGCTCTCCCTATTCCATCTTTACCACCGCCATCTGCAGTAAAAGCTCTTACAGCAGTTGAACTATACGAGTAGTTTGAAGCAACATCAGTTTCAAAATCTTGGGCCCAAAATGGATCATACCTCGGATCAGAATTACCGGAAACAACTGTTGGTGCTATAATGCTTTTCAAATATGTTGCGTTCTGATTTGAATGCCAACACAGGGTATGACCAAAAACTGAAGTACCAGCAGCCGTAGCCGTAGCCACAAAATTAGTTACATTGTCCAACGCTAAACTGCCGTCAGCTTGAACAACAGCCCCGTGTTTCATTTCATATCCTGCAGTAATTTCATCAAAATTACTATTTATTAATCTGTATAAAATACCTTTTGAGTTGTAATCAGATAGTGATACACCAGCGCCTAATTTAAAATTGGGATCAGTTGTGCGGTTTACGTATGATTTCAACACGTCATAATCATTCAAGTATTTTACCTGAGCACTACTTTCTGGCTCAACAACCTGAAAATCAAGCATGCTTTTATCTGCACATGATCCTAAAAAGATTAAGGAAAGCGCTGTCAGTATTAGTTTATAATTAAATTTCATATATATCCTGATTTAATTGATTAGTTTAGTTATATGAAGGAGAAAATGTTTCCATTTTAACACCACGATCACGTACAACAAGCGTATCCTTTGTTGTATAAGCTTTATCTGTCATATCAATCTTATAGTCTAGATAAATTGCATTGCGATCTTTATTTCCCCAACTGTTTTTTTCTCCCTTCTTCACAAATGAACCATTCCCTGTTGCGGTAAATCCGGATGTTGTAGAGGTAACTGTACATTTTCCTTGATTATCAAACGTAAGAAGTAATGTACAAGTTACATTAGTACCACTAGAGTTAACTACAGTAACTGGATAATTTACAGTTGTCATAGAAGCAGTTGTCATACTGCTAATAGCATCATTCTCTACATATTGGTTATGACGAACGATAGTAGTATCGGCTGCAGTAGTTGAAGAAATTACATCTTTCCCACGACGCAAATAATTTGCTTGCCATGGATTGATGTATTTTACACAATAAAGAACGTAGTCTTTAGGCAGAACATCCCAAAGTGCAGAATTACATCTAGCTGCATTTGCAACTTTTGGCACACCGGAAAGTATCGAATCTGCGTTAACAACATTTGTCATTCGCAATGGAATCACATAGGTATTCAGTAGTGAATTGTTGTCTGCAAAGAATGCATCAGTCAGTTGTACGTCAACGGCTCCCATTAAAGAATGATCCAAAGATATTTTGTTACTTCCCAATGTATAATAGTTTGCGGGCATCGCCTGGACAGCCGAACCACCAGCACTGAAGTACAAATTGTTGCACAATGAGTTGTCTACAACAAAACTAATATCTATCAGTTTTTTATTGGCATATACACCTCCCATGGTGGCATATATTTGACATTTATGCTGATTGTCAAGACTGGTGTCATACGTATCCTCACCCAGTACAATAGTTCTCACCGGGTACTGGTACGCAAAAAACGTAGTAGTGTAATCAAAATTCGGAAAATTTACAACTTGGTTTTGACAAGAAGTAACTAAAAGTGCAATGACTCCAGCACACAGTATAGATAATAAATTAAACTGTTTCATGTTTTAAATATTTTTCAATTATTATTCTGGCAAAATTACCAGCCCAAATTCTGTTGCAGTTGATTCCATTTCTGCGTTTCACTAAAAGGAATTGGGCCATAATACATATAATCCTTATATGTTCTTGGTTCAACGTCCACTGGAGTATATTTCAACGAACCATCAGCCAGTTTATCAATTTGCAACCCCTTTGCGGTCTCATTTAAATTTACTTTCCAACGGCGCAAATCATAAAATCGTTGATTCTCGAAACATAGTTCCAAACGTCGCTCATTTCTGATAAGTTCACGCATTTTTGCCTGATCTCCTTTAATACTCTCTAAGTAAGCATCGCCATTGCTGGTACCTACACCTGCTCTTGTTCTAATAGCCTTTATTATGTCATAAGCACTATAGTTGTGAGTACCTTTACCTGTAGGTCCATAAGTCTCATTAGCAGCTTCAGCGTAAATCAGGAATATTTCCGTAAAACGGATACGTGCTGTGTAATGATATTGAGCAGTATTATAATTCGAATTAGGATTACAGTCTGAACGTAACAATTTACGTAAATAATAACCTGTACGAGTAGATAAACCATTATCCTTATTGATGGCATCAGAGTTTGTACCATAAGTTCCTGTAGTGATAACAGTACTACTTGGACCTTGTGCACTTCCATTAACAACAATATATTTAGCTAAGCGAGGATCCCGACCACTATAAGGAGTTGTCTGTACATAACCGCTTGTTAAATCCGATATAGGATAGCCATTAGCCATTGGGAAAGCATCCACCAAGTTTTGAGTTGGATTAATGCGTCCTTTACCATAGATAGAAGGTGGAAAATTGTCTTTTTCCAACTGAAGTCCACCCGCTGTTGCACTATTATCTTTATCACTTCGCCAAATAATTTCAGGCGGGTTAACTCCCGAAGCTAAATTTGAAATCTCACTTGTGTTAGAGTACCAGGTGGCTCCGGTTGCTGCTAATCCACTTATCCCATTGATACGATCGAGTACAATAGCAGCATCATTCGCAGCATTATCCCAGGTTACGGTAGTACCTGCGCTATATGCAGGGCTGGCTGCCAACAAAGCAACCTGAGATTTGATAGCCTCTACTATACGACCGGTAATACGTCCTCTCATTATATTCCCATTTACACGGTTATAATCACCGGCATTCGTTATTCCTAATGCTTTATATTTACCTGGAATATCTGCATTGCTTACATCACCATAGTCCAGAGGCAGAAGTTGAAGAGCACTAGTTACATCATCGTTTATTTGCTTTACACACTCTTGAAAAGTGTTTCTTGGCACATTAAAATTCGATGTTGGTGTTTCTGGTGATGTAACAATAGGCACACCCAATAATTTACCCTCAGCCGTCCAGCCACCATGTGCTTTTAATAAATAGTACATTTGTAGTGCACGTAAACCATAAGCTTCACCTTTTAGACGGTCATTATACATGGTACGTACAAGTGTGTCTTTTGCCCAAACTACCTGATCAACATTTGCTATAAATAAATTCAAATATTGAATTGCATTTCTGCGATATTGCCATTGTGACATTGGGTCGTTATTTGAAGACCAAGAACCAGTAGCCATTTTTAAATAATTGCTACTATTATCATTCGTTACCGCATCATCTGTTGCCGCATCACTGTTTGGCGTTGATGAATAAGGTAGAAGAATATATGCATTAGCTAAAATACCCTGAGCATATGTGGGTTCTTTATACATGGCATCGAGTTGTCGAATATTCTCGATAGCTGGTGTGAAAAGATCGTCACAAGCTGTCAACAGAGGTATTAGAACCAAGAGTTTTATTATGTTTTTCATAACTTTAATTCTGTTATTGTCTTATACGTTAAAATAATAATTTAAAACCGATATTGTAGAATCGAGTCTGAGGAGCACTTGTTGTGCTAAGTTCCAATATTTTACTCTCTTTTGAAAGAGTTAGTAAATTTGAGCCACTAATATATGCCGAGATATCGTGAACGACGAAGTTTTGCAACATCTTTTTAGGAAAATCGTACGTTATTTGAACCTTAGCAATATTGAATCGATCCGTTTTATACAGCCAAAAATCTGAATTACGGAAGTTGTTATTTCCACTTTGCGTTGTCAAGCGAGGATAAGTTGCCGTTTCTTTTGTGGCCTCTGTCCAACGATTGCGAACAACTTCAGAGTATTTGTTATCGCCATACACCCAATAATAAGAACTATTTTTCAATGCTACAGCTCCAAAACCACCTGTGCCTAAAGCAAAAAATGATAAGTTTTTATATTTAATCGTAAGGTTAACACCCGTAGTTAAAGGTGCACCATACCATCCACCTTTACCTAAATATACTTCATCTTTTTCATCGATTATACCATCACCATTTTGATCCTTATATTTGATGTCTCCTGGTTTAACTATACCTCCAAATTTTTGTTCAGGAGAACTTGCTACATCAGCTGCATCTTTGAAAAAGCCTAAATTTTGTAATCCCCAAACACCATCAATAGGACGGCCTTCGCGATATTGATAAGCAAAATCATGATATTCATCTCGTTTAGTAGCTTTAGTTTCATAGTAAGTGGCTGATAGACCTAATGAGAAATCAATCTTACCGATACGTTTATTTAAATTAATATTAAAGTCGAAACCATTCCGTTTATTATTATTAAAATTCACATATGGTATGAATGAAGCAGTAGGATAGCCTGTGCTGAAATAACTTGGATATATAGTTGATGGTTGAATTATCATTCCCTCCATAGAATTGATGAAGAATGATGCATCAGCTGTAATCAGATTTTTCAACAACGAAGTTTTTACATTTACAGAGAATTCTTTTCTCTTTACAAATGTCAAGTCATTATTTTCCCAACGAACCGCATTAGTTGAACGCTCAACTGCACCATCATACCATCCCCACCATGCACCATTGGCTTGATTATAATTTGAACTATATAAATAATAATCTCCAGATGCAGACGTAATGTCCATATCAGTATTTAAAATGCTTCCTGATGCACTCAAAGTTAAATCATCAACTACTGTAGAATTTGCAAGGAAATTTTCTTTGTTCAATTTCCAGCCTAAAGTAAGAGAAGGTGACAATGCATTTCTGTGACCCTCAGCCAACTTAGCTGAATGAACTTCGGCGGCACCAAAGTCAACAAAATACTTATTTTCAAAGTTGTAACTCAACTGCAAACCAAGGTTGGCATTACTTGTTCTATGGTAAACCTCTGATTGAGTTTGTTGAAAACCTGCAGCAACTAATGTAGCAGAAAAATTATGATTGTCATTGATTGTAGTCTCATAATTTAACTGACTAGAAAATTCAATAGTTTGTTTATCGGAAGAACCACTTATATTCTGAACTCCTGATTTTTTATCTAAATTATACTTTGTTAAACTTGCAATTACATCCATTCCATTATAATTGGTCCAAGTAGGAGAAAAAACGGCATAATTATTATCGTATGAAGTGGTATAAGAAGTAGCGTAATCAATAGCAAATTGAGTACTGAATGTTAGCCCTTTCAATACTTTCACTAAATTAATATCAATTCCGGTGTCAAACTGAAACTGACGACTCGTCCACATGCTACGACCAGCAGCATAGTAGTCAGCAAATATATTTGTCTGATCTATCTGAGTACCTCCTAAGAAATATTTTCCACCAATTATATTAGCACTATTATTAACTAAAGTCAATGAATTTACATCGTTACTTTCAATTGAACTTAGAGGTATTAGCGGAGACACACGATTGGGACGTAATGTTGAAGCGGCATTCCAATAATTACCTTTAGCAGTAAGCGAATTATAAAATGTAGCATTGGCATTTACATGCGCCTTAATATAAGGGGTTATTGTTAAATCAATATTCCCTCTGACATTTAATCTGTTCGTATTATTATTCTTGGCTTCACCAAAATTAATAACATCATCACTGCTATAATAGCCAATGTTAGTATAGAAACGTGCACGCTCATTTCCTCCCGAAATCTCTGCTGTTAACTCAGAGCGGTTAGACGTTTTCTTTATATAGTCGGATGAGTAAAAATCTACACTTGGATAACGATAAGGATTACTTCCCGAACCATAATTATAAATATCACCATCACTATATAACGCCGTAAGGCCATCATTAGTACGAGCCTCGTTATACATTGTCATATATTCTGCTGACCCTAAATACTTAGGATAACTTTTCGACACATTTAAACCTTGGTTAGCACGCACATTAACCTTTAAATCACCAATTTTACCTCTCTTAGTAGAAATGTAAACCACTCCTTTTGCTGCGCGACTACCGTAAAGAACAACTGCCGAAGCTCCCTTTAAAAAAGTTATTTGCTCGATTTCTGATGGATTCACGTTATTAGCATCGCGAGGAACTCCATCAACCAGTACCAAATAACTATCCATACCCCACAAAGAGTTTCCGTTCCAACCTCCTATATACCCTTGCATATTATCCAAGCTATAAGTATTATAGTTTTTTTTCGTCAACTCTTCGATATTGACTACGGAAACACCTCCCAACAAATTACTTTGTGGTATCTTACGATAAGCCACTTGTACCATTGAGTTGTTTGCATTTTTCGTAGAATCACTTTCATTAACCGTAGTTGCTTGAGCTTCTACTAAATGAAATGAGGGAAAAGCAAACATTACACATATAATGAATCTTATTTGTATCTGTTTCATTGTATATTCATTTGTTATTAACATTATTACTCAATTTGAATTACCAACCTGGATTCTGTCCGAATTCTGCATACATAGACACATCTTTAACAGGAAGAGGGAACCAATAGTGTTTCGTCCCAAATAAACGAGTTAAAATTTTTTGTTCTCTAAAGTTGGAAACTCGTGCATTTCTAGGATTGTTAGTTGTAGTTGTATAGAAAGCATTAGTTTCTACCCTGTCAAACTCTTGCGAAGTTTTTACATTGTATGGGTATTCTGTTAATAGCAACCATCTTTGTAAGTCATTGAAACGGAATCCCTCAAATGACAATTCTACTGCACGTTCTCTTCTTACTTCATCCATAAATTTGTTTGCATCTGCCATATAACTGGAATTTACAACACCAGCACCCACACGGGTACGAAGTGTGTTGATTGCTTGCGCAGCAGTTTTAGAAAAATTAGTGGATGTAGCATTTGCTCCTCCAAAAGCAGTACAAGCTTCTGCATACATTAGATAGATGTCTCCCAAACGCATATAAGGCAGATAAGTGTGAAGGTTTCCTCCCCAGTTATACATTCCATCATATTTATTACATTGGTGTGGCACTAACTTTTGAATAAAATAGCCCGTTCTACTTGCGCTTGCCACAGATCTCTCGGCACCGCCTGTATTGAGAGTGCAATAGCGCAAAAACTCCTGATCGGCAGGCATTGATGAATTTACAAATTTAAAACCATCAAAAACAATGTCATGATAGAATCTTGGGTCACGATTTTTAAACGGCTGCGTAGGATCAAATCCGGAATTGGGGTCATCTAAAGGCAAACCATTTGCCATACCATATAATTTGACATAATTAGCTGTTGGCTGATGGATTATGTTATCATGTTCCACAAGTCCATTTACTTTTGGACCCCAGGTTTTTGTATTGTTCCAGTTACTACCATTATAATCGGTAGAAGGTCCACGGAATATTGCTTCAGTAGAACCAGGCATTAACCAATTCTGTCCGGTAGTATAAAAAATATCACTAAAACAAGTGCTTGCACCGTCTGCTTTAATATGATTATATATATCCTTGTAGTTGAACTCAGCCAAAGCATATTGTGTTTGATTTGTTTCTACTAAGTTTAGTAACTCTCCCAAAGCATCTGCAGCTTTCTTGGCATAATCAACATCATAATCATAAGTCTTAGTGCCACCTGTTTGAGCACCATCTTTCATCAACGGACTCGCAGCCCACAAATAGTCTTTACCTAAATAGCCTAATGCCATAATTTTGTTGATGCGTAATTGATTCTTGCCAAGGGTATTTTTACCAACCTTGGTGTTATCCCAATTTATAGGTAACAAATCAGCAGCCTTTCTAAAATCAGCAGCTGCCTTATCAGCACAGGCTTGATAACTTAGGCGAGGTAAATTAAGTACACCACTTGCTGGCAATACTAAATCTACATAAGGTAATCCACCAAAATACTCCATCAACTCAAAATGCCACCAAGCTCTGAAAAAATATAATTGTCCGGCAATAATATCTTTTTCTTCTTGAGTAGCTTCAGTTAACTTATCAAGGTTAGCAATACCTATATTAGCCTTTCGAATACAATACCACGCATGTGGCCATAATGAGTGTTTGAATTTATCCGTTGAAGTTGGGTCACTACCATCTCTATTCAACCAAGTATTTGCTGTCTGCCATCCCCAGAAATTTCCAAGATCTACTTGATGAGTCATCTCCCAATCACCTTCAGTATTGAATACTTCATCATCGCCCCAATTCCATGAAGTTGTCCAATAACATTTTTCCTTGTCAGGGATGCAATTATATTCTTCTTCTACAAAACCCTGAAAATTAGTAAAGTTTTTAAAGGCAACTTCTTCCGATATGCTTGATTCAGGCGTCTTATCCAAATAAGATGAACAGGAAACAAAACCCAACATCATGAATAAAAAACTACCCCATAAAAGCGTCTTATATATTTTTTTCATTATATTTTTATTAAAGTGTTAATTTAATGCCTAAATTATAACGCTTCATTGTTGGATAAGCACCCTGATAACCTGCACCTGCAAAATTAGATTCACGGTCATCCGGCATTCTTGACCACACCCAAAGGTTATTACCATTAATGAATAATTTTAAATTTGTAAGTCCCATTTTCTTAATAGATTTTCCTTCCCAAGTATATGCAATTTCAGCATTTTTTAAGCGGATATAAGAACCATCGAACATATACTGTGTACCATCGTTATAACTAGTACTAGATCCCCAACGCGGAACTGTGACATCGGCAGACGTATTATCTTTTGACCACCAAGACCCCATATTATATACTGTGTTCATTTTGCTACCAAAGCTGGTGAGTTGTACTACACGTGTTACGTTATTGACCCCATAAAATTGTACAAATGCACTAAATCCCTTCCATTCGAAACCAAGAGTTGCATTATACGTATTTTCAGGATTCGAAGAATATCCTGCAGGAATCTGATCTTTGCTATCAATTAAACCATCACCGTTGAAATCTATTATATTATAATCACCCGGTAATTTAGCTAAATCACTCTTGTCATGTGCTACACTTCCAAATACCTGATCGTAATTATTCACGTATCCTGCATCAACATAAGTTCTGTTCTGATTAATACTATATCCGGCTTGTTTCTGGTAAGCTGGTAATAACAGTGGATCATCTTTTACAAGAATTGTGTTTTTGGCATGAGTCATATTAAAGTTACTCCACAAATGTAATCCGTTTATGAACTTCTTATTTAGTCGTAATTCTAATTCATATCCATCAGTGCGTACCCGTCCTAAATTGGCAGTAGCAGGTGTAGCTCCATAATAAGAAGGAACTGAACGGTCAACACCATTAACAAGAATATCTGCACGATTGTCATGAAAAATTTCAACAGTACCGGCCAATAATCCATTTAAAAATGAATAGTCCAACCCCCAATTCAGCTTTCTTACAGTTTCCCAATGAACATCCGGATTTCCTACTGCATTTTCTCTATACCAAGTGTAGGGGCTGGTTCCTTGATTTAAATCCAAAGAAGAATTGCCTCCGTAAGCCCACTGTGATATGTATAGCCACCGCTGCTGTACATTATCGTCACCAATTTCACCATAAGATGCCCTCACTTTCAGCATATCAAGGAATTTGATCTGTTTCATGAATTTCTCTTCAGAAATCATCCAACCTATTGCTCCTGAATTGAAGAATGCAAAACGATTCGCGTTGCTGAATTTTTCGGATCCATTATAAGCTCCGTTGTATTCTATAAAGTATTTATTTGCATAATCATAAGTTGTACGAAACGCCCAATCTTCACGGAAGTTTGGAATTTGTGAACCTAAAGCTACCTCCTGGCGACTTCCAACAACCATAGCTGATATACTATGCCTTCCGTAATCACGTGCCCAATTTAACTGGCCCTGATAATTTAGGCTACGCATGGTTGACGAGTTCAGAACTGTACCTCCTGCAATATTCCACATAACGCCTTGCATAAAATCGAACTTGTTATTGTTTTCAAACTCTTTCTTATAAGTTGCAACACCAGTTTTAGGATCAATCCATTTTTGTTGCGCATCATTATAGAGATCATTCACTCCTCTATTATACTCTACAAACGAATTATCCCAGGATACACTTCCTCTTAATTTCAACCCTTTAGTGATAAAACTCAAATCCTGTTCCAGCGCAAAATCAGTAGTAATGCGAGTTGAAGTTGTAGTCATCACACCACCAAGTGCCAAATTAGCAGCCGAGTTTGTTACATTCGAAATGCTGGGATAAAATCCCCAGGATCCATCCGAATATTTAGGCAAAAATACATCCGGAGCAATATTATAAGCACCTGCCCATTGTTGAGCTACAGCCCAATCTGACGAATTAGTCTGATTCCATGGACTTTTTTTGATGCCGTTTGATCCGGCAAGATTAACCTTAAACAAAGTAGTTTTAGTTAACTGGAAGTCAAGGTTACTACGGACATTGAGACGATCGTATCCATAACCGGACTGGTAATTACGACCATTATCCCATACCTTAAATAAGTCACCTTCATGTATATAATCAGCAGATGCAAAATACTTTACAAATTTTGTACCTCCACTAACATTAAGGTTGACATTATTAGATGTTGTATAGTTTTTAAAAAGTTCTTCCTGCCAATCAACATTCGGATAACGTTCCGCTTCTTGTAAATTTGCTGGATAACGATATTTGCTGATAATTCCTTGGGGTGTAATATATGACCAAGAGTCAGGACTAAGACCCAATTCATTCTCAATGGCTACATTCCGTGCCGTTAATGCATCATAAGAATCAAGCTTATTAGGTAATTTTGAGGCTGTCTTTATAGTCGTGTTTGCCGATACATCAATTCTGGCAGCACCTTCATTACCACGTTTAGTAGTGATAAGTATAACTCCATTTGCTCCTCTTACGCCATATACAGCAGTTGCAGAAGCGTCTTTTAAAACAGAGATTGATTCCACGGAACTAATATCCACAGAATTCATTGGTCGTTCAATTCCATCTACCAATATCAAAGGATCACTATTATTCCATGAACTGGAACCTCGGATTACAATTTTAGGATCTTCCTCACCTGGCAATCCTGAACTAGCTATTGTTACTACTCCGGGCAGATTACCTGTCAGCGCTGAACCTAAATCTGTTATTCCTCCGGCCCGTTCTAAAACCTTTCCGGTGGTTTGAGTAATTGCACCTACAACACTTGTTTTTTTCTGTGTACCATAACCAACAACCACAATATCACTCAAGCCGACATTGTCGGCCTTCATTATAATGGTTATATTGTTTTTATCGGCAACATTTATTTCCTGTGTTTTGAAGCTTACATATGTAATTTGAATTATGTTTCTATCTGTTGGTAAACTAAGTGAAAAATTGCCGTTTACATCGGTAATTGTTCCACTTGATTTGAGATTTTTAATTATGACTGTGGCACCAATTAGTGGCTCCTTATTTTCGTCTAAAACCTGCCCCTTGATTATTCGCTTATTTTGAGCAACAAGAGATGAACTCAAAAAAAGAAATGAAAGGAGCAATATACTTGTCAGCTTCAATTTTCTATTTACAAAAGCTGAAAACTCGATTGATAAAATCTTGTGTATATTTTCCATTTATATTATTGATTAACTTTTTATATTGACTTATTTCAATTAGATCATAATGAAATTATAATATTTTTCTATTAGCAATAAATGCTATTCTAGTGCAAATTATTCTAACTATGATATAGAAACAATCAGCTATCGTCCATCAATTTTTTCATAACGTGATTATTTTAAAGTTAACAACTTCAATTCTTATAAGGTCTGGATTAACATCCACTAAGCTTTAAGAATCGTTCAATATAAACTCTTTGCGATTAGATACACAATGACAAAATCTGTAAAAACGGCAGATTATCTAATATTTCCAATTAATTCAAAAATGAACTTATAAGAATGTAATTAATTAAATTTTTAATACGTAGTTTTTAATGTTCACAGAGATTTTTCTATGTTTTCATAACGAGTTGAATTAATTGATTTATTATTTGCAACAAACATACAACAATTTGAATTTAATGCCTTGTCATGGATTATCAAATGATTTTGGCGAGGTTACATTTATTCGTTATTCGTTACAGAAACTTTTATTTTCGTTACATTCAGTTATTAT
>Ga0209123_1002349_pt1 | contig 16229 bp, 12 predicted proteins | sample BarGraIncu00431A_FD_184500 | JGI IMG/M metagenome (GOLD analysis project Ga0209123, IMG submission 184500) | Arctic peat soil microbial communities from Barrow, Alaska, USA - Barrow Graham LP Incubations 004-31A (SPAdes) (version 2) | ecosystem: Environmental > Terrestrial > Soil > Wetlands >...
GGTCTTGCCCAGATACCCATCGATTTGGACGAGGTGATCTACTTCCAACCCTAGAAACAGAAGGAGGCCTCCCCGTAAATGGGGAGGCCTCCTGTCATCATTTTCAACACGTTAAGTGAACCCCTTGCGGAATTCCCGCGGGGCCTTTTTTTGTTCCAGTCATCGGCTACGGCACCATCAGTTGTGCCTATCCTCGTATGGCGACATCCAGGTAGAGACGCATTGCATGCGTCTCAGCGCTGCCGCGGTCTGATGACCAAAGGGCCATCAAGCAAGGGAGACGCATGCAACGCGTTTCTACACCTTTTTCAAGAAATCAGCTAGTTCAGCGCCTAAAAAACCTCTTCCTCAAGCAACCATCCCGCGCCTGGCAGCACGCCTGCTCCGAACTTTCCCCAGCACCGGCACGGCAAACCCGAAACAGATCAGCATCAGCAGCGCAGCGCGCCCGTACTCGACGGCGAGGATGACGGGCGCCAGCGCCAGTCGCGTGGCACCACGGAGTAGACTGTGCCGTGCGATCAGGTCGGCGATCGGCGGACTCACCCGGTAATAGAGCGCAACGAATAGTCGCCCGGGCGCGTTAGTCAACAGATAGTCGTCCCGGAAGGCACGCAGCAGCGCCACCTTCGGATGCAGGTAGCTGCCGTAGGCGGCGGTGGCGATAAAGCAGCCGCTTTTGCCTGAAGAGGTGGTAGAGCTGGCCACGGGGCTTTGGGCTGGGATGGCAAGTACATTGGCATCAAGCGCGCTGCCGTCCAGTGTGCTGCTGCTATCTGCCGGGAAACTCCCGATATAAGGCGCTTGCATGTTGCCACCATCGTTACAGATGAGCAAGTAGACCACCGCATCGGAGGTGAAGGCCGGGATTCTAATGGATTGAGTGCCAGCGTCGTATTGATATTCCTGAGTGCCACCCAGCGCACTTTGCTTGAAAGCCGAAACCGCGTAACTCGAGGAAAGACCAGGAAAGTTTACCACCAGGTCCTGACCGTCAGTAGTCCCGGGGAGGTACTTGTAATAAGCAAAGGTATACGGCGTCGTCAGAGTGAAGATAGGAGCCTGTACGGTGCCGCTCACGGTAAAAGTCTGCGCGGGAAGCACCGCTGGCTGGATGAAACTGAGATCCGCCAGATGGCTAGTCCAATTCCTCAGGAAGAGGCGCTTGGCAAAGCCGAAGAAGTTATTGCCAACCTCCCCATTGAGTACTGAGTCCATGACAGGAAGCATCGGTATGTCGCTGCCGTCGGCCGGAGCCGGCAGAGTCGCCAGTTTCTCCCAAAACCCCCTCACGACGGTACGGCTTCCCTGCAGTTCGGTAAGATAGCGGTTGAATATCCAGCGCCCGTACTCTGAATTGCCGCCTTCCGGCGCATTCAGCGCGATGGTACCGGTAAACGGCAGATAGTCCGAAAGGTAGCTGTAGAGCTGACTCACCGAGCCGTAAACCTCGTTCTCCATCCAGGTTGAAGTTGTCTCAGCGTACCAGATATCAAAGTAGTAGTTGTAACCGTACTGGATGGCGTGATGGAACTCATGCGCGGCAGTTACCCGCAGACTCTGTTCCGGGGTGTAATTGCCGCTCGGGGTCTGCTCGAACATGGCATCGGTAAAGGCCTTGTCTATCTCGATAAAACTGGAGGCGGACACCGCGGGCCGGGACGGTATCCCGTTGTCCGTGGTAAATCCGTAGGCACCCTGAGGGGTGAGGTCCTCGAGGTAGACGTCGTAGGTCGCGGTGGGCGGAGGCCGGTATCCCATTTTTCCAACTTCTACGCTGTACACGTACTCGAAAACACCAGCGACCTTCTCCACCCAGTCCGGTACGTTATTCTGGTTGGCATCGGTGGAGTCGGGAGCATCCCCGCCGCTGGTGGCATAATGAATGGTAAAATGTCCGCCGACCGGCGTGCAGCTCCTCTCCCCGGCAAGCGAAGGCTTTGCGAGCACCTTGGCGAGTATCTTTTGCGTCGCGGGTTCCAACTTGTTCCAATCCCTGCGTGCCGAGTGCCTGATGCCGGTGAGTGAGCGCACAGCATGCACCGGTTGCACCGCCAGAGCCTTGGGGCGTACGGCAGTGCTGTACTGGGGCGCCAGGCGGGAGAGATAATAATCGTCGAGGCTCCCCGCCGCAGCCAGCGTCGGTAGCAGTATCATGAATAAGAAGAACGAACGCATACAATACCTGGCCACTAATCCACCATCCTTTTGCCGTCCCTGATTGAGACAAGGGCTGTTTTTCCCGCATCAATAACAACCTGTTTCGTGAAACCCGCCAACTTGAATTGGTAACTTCCCGCCGGGAGAGCAAGTATCAGGTAACCGCTGGCGTCGGTCCGCGCCGCCAGCCTGAAACCGGCACCGCTCACGCTTACCGCGACCCCCGCCATCGGCTGGGCTGCGGCGTGGCTCTTCAGCTTTCCGCCCGAACTCTGGCGGTAGCAAAGCAGAGCGACTGCGCCGGTACCCGTCGGTAGCGGGTCCTCAGGGGCGATCCCCTCCTCGGCCAGGGCTGGAAGCATGCCGTCTCGAACCAGGACTGCGCCCACGCCGCGCGCCTCCCTAAACAGCGCACCATCGAAAAGAAAAGACTTGAAACCGGGAGCCTCCGCCCGAAGGAGCGAGGTGCAGAAAAAAACCGTAAGTAGCACTAACATACCCGGAAATAACCGCATTGGAACACCTCAAGTCAGTCTTTAATGAGCCTACCAGAATAGCCTGGGGTTATCAACCAGGGAATGCAACTATTATCAGATCGGCAAGGTGCGCCAGGCCAAATGGGCAACCATCTCCATCTCCATCTCCACCCCTACCCTTGAAAGGGAGGGAAAGCTCGCGCAGTCGGGTGCTGCTGAGAGTTCACTTCTTTTCCAGTCCTCTCCCCCATCCCCACCCCGGCCCTCCCCTTGAAGGGGAGGGAGAGTTAGCGAAGTCAGATACAGCCGGGTGAGTGCACTTCCCATTCACGTCCCCTCCCCTTCAAGGGGAGGGACAGGGTGGGGATGGGGGCAGGGCGTCAACGAATTTTAAGCGGCGGAATCAGGGTTGCTGACCGGACCAGCCAAAAATAAACCCCGCAACCGAAGCTTCGGTTGCGGGGCCAGATAAACGATAAACGACAGAGTCTGCCTGTCCCTAAAGATTAGCTAGTCTCTACAGCGGCTCTATGTCGCGCACCGCGGCAAAGTGGAGCCGGTTCAGGGCATCGATGTAGGCCTTCGCCGAAGCTTCGATGATGTCCGTCGAGGAACCGCGCCCGATAACGACCCGCTCGCCCTGCCCGATCCGGACGGTGACCTCGCCCAAGGCATCGGTACCACCGGTGACGGAGCCGACGTTGTATTGGACCAGCCGTGCATCGGTCTTAGTGAGCATCTTGATCGCCTTGAGCGTCGCGTCGACGGGGCCGTCGCCGAGTTCCGCGGTGCGCAGTTGCTCACCGTCGATTTCCATCTGTACGGTCGCGGTGGCGACGGCGAAGGAACCGCAGGTAACGGTGATATGGGAGAGTTTGTACTTCTCGTTCACCCGCATAACCTCGTCGGCTACGATGGAGTCGAGATCCTCGTCGAACACCTCCTTCTTCAAGTCGGCAAGCGCCTTGAAGCGGGTGAAGGCCTTATTCAGATTTTCGTCGTCCAGCTCGTAGCCGAGCTCCTCGAGGCGCTTCTTGAAGGCGTGGCGGCCGGAATGCTTGCCGAGCACCAGGGCGCTCGCCTTGAGCCCGACCGATTCCGGAGTCATGATCTCGTAGGTCGATTTGTCCATCAGCATGCCGTGCTGGTGGATGCCGGCCTCATGGGCGAAGGCGTTGGCGCCGACGATCGCCTTGTTCTGCTGTACCACGATGCCGGTGATGGTGGTAAGGAGTCGGCTCGCCGGGGTGATCTGCTCGGTCACTACGTTGGTCTTGAAGGGGAGGATGTCGCCGCGCGTCTTGACCGCCATGACGAATTCTTCCAGGGAGCAGTTGCCGGCGCGCTCGCCAATTCCGTTGATGGTACACTCCACCTGGCCGGCGCCGGCCTGGACGGCAGCGATGGAGTTGGCGACCGAAAGTCCCAGGTCGTTGTGGCAATGCACCGAGATAATAGCGTCGTCGATGTTGCGGACGTTATCCTTCAGGTACTTGATGATGTTGAAATACTCGAACGGAATGGTGTAGCCGACCGTATCCGGAATGTTCACCACGGTGGCACCCGCGTCGATGACGGCGCCGACGACTTCGGCCAGGAATTTCAGGTCCGTGCGGACCGCGTCCTCGCAGGAGAATTCCACGTTCCCCGTATAGGAGCGGGCACGCTTCACCCCGGCAACCGCTGCGGCCAGCACCTCGGAAGGGGTCATTTTCAGCTTGTACTTCATGTGGATATCGGAGGTGGCGATAAAGGTGTGGATGCGGCCCCGTTCCCCAGCGTAATTGAGCGCCTCCCAGGCGCGGTCGATGTCCTTGAAGCCGGAGCGGCAAAGGCCAGCGATTTCCGGTCCCTGGATGGTCTGGGCGATCTTTTTCACCGCTTCGAAGTCACCTTCGGAGGCGATCGGGAACCCGGCCTCGATGACGTCCACGTTGAGCTTCTGCAGCTGCTTGGCGAGGCGGAGTTTCTCCTCGATGTTCATGCTGGCACCCGGGGACTGCTCCCCGTCTCTGAGTGTGGTGTCGAAAATCTTGATGGTCCTTGGTTCCGTGGTTTTCACGTGCGCTCCCCCTTGATCGATGGTTAAGCCTGCCCGAGCTCTTGTTAAAGAGCCGTCCGGGATTTTAATTATTCCAGAACTGGCAGCAAAAAACCAGTGCCATCCGGAATTTGGTGCCGCGCCCCGAGGCTTACAGGAATCACGGTACCGAAAAAAAAGAAAAAGCCTCCGCCCCAGCAAGGGGCGAAGGCTTTGGAAAGCTCCGCGGTACCACCCTCATTCATTCGCCTTGCGACGAACCTCGAAACCCTTTACGCGGGCGGACGTCTGCAGCTACCACCGGAACAGCTCTGCCAGTTATCACACTTGCACGTGATGCAAGAAGCGATAACACACTAATCCGAACGGGTCTCACCGCAGCGGCTCAAAGGCGAGTTCACCTTGCTTCCTCACCGGTTTGCACCAAGCACCGGCTCTCTGTAGGGGAAGGGAAAGGTTACTACTCCTCATCACTGCCTTTACCAACTTGCGCCTGATAATAGAAAAAACCCTTGACGACTGTCAAGGGTTTTAATCTGCGTCTTGGTTTTTTTTGAGTCGGGAGCTAGCAACCCGCCTTAAGCCTGCCTCTTCATCTCCTCACGCCCCTTGTGCAGCGCGCGCTCGAGCCTGCGGCGGCGCGGCCAGGTCATCACATAACCGAGCGGCCCGGAAAGTATGTAGGCGAGGAAGATGGTGAAGAGCATGATGTAAGGCTCCGCTGCGATGACAATCAGCAGTAGGATCGCCAGCACCAGGAAGGCAAAGGGCTGCCGTTTGATGAAGCCGGGATCTTTGAAGGAGTTGTAGCGCACGTTGGAGACCATCAGCAGCGCCAGGAAGTAGATCAGCACCAGGATCGCCAGCTTGTTGTAGGAACTGGGCCACCCCATGTAGTAAAAGAAGAGTACGGTAGCGGAAACCATGCTGGCAGCGGCCGGCGTCGGCAGCCCCACGAAGCGCTTACTTTCCACCGTTTCCACCTGGACGTTAAAGCGGGCCAGGCGCAGCGCCGCGCAGGCGAGGAACAGGAAGCCGGCCAGCCAGCCGAGCCTGCCGAACGGTTTGAGTGCCCAGCAGTACATCAGCAGGCCGGGCGCCGCGCCGAAGGAGACCACGTCGGCGAGGGAGTCGAACTCCACCCCGAACTTGCTGGCAGTGCCGGTGAGGCGCGCCACCTTGCCGTCGAGCCCGTCGAAGATGGACGAAGCGAGGATCCAGAGCGCGGCGGTCTTGTAATCGCCGTTCACGGTGGAGACCATGCAGTAAAACCCGGCAAAGAGGCTTCCCGCGGTGAAGAGGTTGGGGAGGATATAAATCCCCTTGCGCATACCTTCCCGTTCTACACGTACCTTTTCTTCACTCACGACAGTAACCCCAGCACGGTTTCGCCAGCGACCGTCTTCTGGCCCATGGCCACTTCAATCTTGGTTCCCAGAGGGAAATAGACGTCCAGACGCGATCCGAAACGAATCAGGCCATACCTGCGCCCGCGCGCCAAAAGGTCGCCGACCTTGGCATAACAGATGATGCGCCTGGCGATGAGACCAGCCACCTGCACCACCACGAGTTTCTTGCCGGGGGCGGCCTCAAGGACCAGACCCTGCTGCTCGTTTTGGAAACTGGCACGCTCGTCTCTCACGTCGTAGAACTTACCCTTGGTGTAAAAGCTGTCCAGCACCTTGCCGGAGATCGGGGCACGGTTCACATGGACGCTGAAGACGGACATGAAGATGCTGATCTTCTCCATCTCGGTCGAGGTGTGCGGCTCAACGACCTTGCCGGAGAAGATGACGACGCCATCAGCGGGGGCGATAACCGCATTTTCCAGGTCCGGGGTGATCCGCTCGGGGTTTCTGAAGAAGAACACGGTAAACGCGGTGAGTAGCTGAAAGAGCGCCGCAGGGACGAAAAAGCCGGGATGCAGGTACATACCGAGCAGCGTCAAAACGGCTGCCAGGGCAAGGAATCCGAATATGAAAGGGTACCCCTCGACGGCGATCGGGGTATGAGTGTTACGCATCTGGTTACCTCTTGAAAGAATTGGTCGGAAGTAGGCCACAAACGTCAAAGCTCCCGGAAGCCGGTGGGGGCTCTGAAGAGCAGGCCTGGCGTCGGGGCCAGTTGGGAAATCAGGTGATTGGGCAAACAGCAAAAGAGGCCGAAATCGGGCATCCTCGCTTCAACGCGCGATTATAGCTCGAAAACGGCCTCTCATGCAATGCTAGATTTACCAGGCGCCTTCCTAGCCCTTCCACCCCTTGGAACCGCGGCCGATCACCACTGGGCCGGTACTCACCAGTTCCTTCAATCCCAGCGGGCGCAGCAGCTCGATCATGGCGCTGACTTTCGCAGGAGTTCCGGTAGCTTCCAGAGTATACGACCTGGGCGTCACGTCGATGACTTTGGCACGGAAGATGTCGGCTATCCTCAGCACCTCGGCGCGGCTTTCGTCCTCGGCCGCCACCTTAACGAGCACCATTTCGCGTTCAATGGCGTGTTCCGGCTCGAAGTCGATGACCTTAATCACGTCTATCAGCTTATTGAGCTGTTTGGTGATCTGCTCGATGATCTGCTCGTCCCCGCGGGTGACGACGGTGATGCGGGAGAGCGACTCATCGTTGGTTGGTGCGACGGTGAGCGAGTCGATGTTGAAGCCACGTCCGGAAAAGAGCCCAACGACGCGGGACAGGACGCCGAATTCGTTCTCAACGAGGACTGCTATGGTATGTCTCATAAAACCCTCCGAAGGCAAAAGACCAAGCGATCAGTTGCCAATGACAGTCAGTAAATTTCAAGAAGTGGGTGCCGGTAAAGGTACCGGCACCTCTTTAACCAAACGTTCTACACTTTACGTCTTCCCTTAAGTCCTTGGTGTCCTTTAAGTCCTTTAAGTCCCAAAAGTCCCGTGTACGGAGCAGCGTTTCCCCTACGACATCAGCACCATTTCGGTGAGGGAGGCTCCGGCCGGAACCATCGGCAGCACCTTCTCTTCCCGGGCGACCTTGAACTCCATCAGGACTGGGCCTTCAGTGGCAAAACCCTTCCGGATGACATCGTCGACCTCGTCCACCTTGGAGGCGAGCAGACCAACGGCGCCGAACGCCTCGGCGAGCTTCACGAAGTCGATCGGGAGCTCCATACAAGTCGAGGAGTAGCGCTTGTCGAAGAAGAGCTCCTGCCACTGGCGCACCATGCCGAGGAAGTTGTTGTTCAGAATGACGATCTTCACGTTGAGCCTATTCTGCACGATGGTCGCCATTTCCTGCAGGTTCATCTGGAAGCCGCCGTCGCCGCATACCGTGATGACCTGACGATCAGGGAAGGCCGCCTGAGCGCCCATGGCGGCCGGAAGCCCGAAGCCCATGGTTCCCAGTCCGCCGGAGGAAAGCAGGGTGCGCGGGATGGTGAAGCCGAAGAACTGTGCCACCCACATCTGGTGCTGCCCCACATCGGTCGCTACGATGGCGTCCGGATCGGAGAGCGCGCGCAGTCTTTGGATCACGTACTGCGGTTTGATGACCGAGGTGTTTTGCTGGTAGGTCATGGGGTGCTTCACCTTCCAGCCATCGATCTCCGCGATCCAGGGGGCAATCGCCTCACGGGACTCTGCAATTTCAGCGCTGCGCTCTTCGGTGACCTTGAGCATGCGCAAGAGCACCTCGCGGACGTCACCGACGATCGGCAGGTCCACCCGGACGTTTTTCTTAATGGACGTCGGGTCGACGTCGATGTGAATAATCTTGGCATACGGTGCGAAGGAAGCGATCTTTCCGGTCACCCGGTCATCGAACCTGGCAGCGACCGCGATCAGGACGTCACAGTGCGAAACCGCCATATTGGCACTGTAGTGGCCGTGCATGCCGAGCATCCCGAGCGAAAGGGAGTCGTTCTCGGGAAAGGAGCCGAGCCCGTTCAGAGTCTGGGTCACCGGAATCCCGAGTCGCCTGGCCAGCGCAGTCAGTTCCGCCGCCGCATTGGCGAGGATGACACCTCCGCCCACGTAGAGCACTGGTTTCTTCGCCTGCAGGATGAGGGCAATGGCCTTATCCACCTGTTTGGGATGACCCTCAAGAGTCGGCTTATAGCCGCGGATCTCGACAGTTTCCGGGTAATGGAACTCGGTCTGCGCCACCTGGACGTCCTTGGGAAGGTCGACGACTACCGGCCCCGGTCGCCCGGTGCGCGCGATGTAGAAAGCCTTCTTCATGATAAGCGCCAGGTCTTTCACGTCCTTTACCAGGAAGTTGTGCTTGGTGCAGGGGCGCGTGATGCCGATGATGTCCGCTTCCTGAAAGGCGTCATTGCCGATCAGAGCAGTCGGGACCTGGCCGGTGATGATGACCATCGGGATGGAATCCATGTAGGCCGTTGCGATGCCGGTGATGGTGTTGGTGGCGCCGGGACCCGAGGTGGCAATAGCCACGCCGACCTTTCCGGTTGCCCGCGCGAAGCCGTCGGCCGCGTGAACCCCGGCCTGTTCGTGGCGCGGCAGAATGTGCCTGATCTCCTTGAAGGAGAAGAGCTCGTCATAGAGATTGATGACGGTCCCACCGGGATAGCCGAAGATGGTGTCGACACCTTCCGCCTTCAGACACTCCAAAAGTATACGTGCACCGTTCATTTTCATAAGTCCTCCAATAAAGGGACAACAGTTAAGAAAAAGGATGTTTTAGATCCGACGGATCGGTGGACCAACTCGTCGGATGAAGAGCGCTCAGAACAAATTTCAATCCGCCGTCAAAATGGCACCGGTGTGCGCCGAGGTGACGAGCTTCGCGTAGCGGGCGAGCCAACCCTTCTTGATCTTCGGCTCTGGTGCGACCCAGCGGGTACGCCGCTCGGCCAAAATCTCGTCGCTCACCAGAAGCTTCAGGGAGCGTGAATGAATATCAAGTTCGATCTGGTCGCCGTCGACCACCAGCGCGATCGGTCCGCCTACAGCAGCCTCGGGAGAAATGTGCCCGATGCAGGGACCGCGGGTCCCCCCGGAGAAACGGCCGTCCGTGATAAGCGCCACGCAGTCGCCCAGGCCAAGCCCCATGAGGGCTGCGGTCGGAGCGAGCATCTCGCGCATGCCGGGGCCGCCCTTGGGCCCTTCATAGCGGATCACCACCACGTCGCCTCCCTTGACGACCCCGCCCATCATAGCCGCCATGGCGAGTTCTTCCGAATCGAAGCAGCGCGCGGTCCCGGTGAACTTCATCATGGCCTCGGAGACGCCGGACTGCTTCACCACGGCGCCCAGAGGCGCGATGTTCCCGAAGAGGACGGCGATCCCGCCTTCCTTCTTGACCGGGTCGGAGAGCGGATGGATGACACTCTCGTCCACTGCCTGCTGGCACGCGGCAAGCTGGTGCGTGGTGAGCCCGAAGACGGTCGGGCAGTCGTTGATCTTGTCGCCCAGCTGCTTCAGCACGCCGGCGACGCCCCCTGCCGCGTCGAGGTCTTCCATGAAGTGCTCGCCGGCCGGGTTCATGGAGGCGATCTGCGGGGTCACCTTGGAAAGGATGTCGAAGGTTTCCAGCGGCAGTTCCACCTCGGCCTCATTGGCAATGGCGAGGAGGTGCAGCACCGTGTTGGAGGAGCCGCCCAGGGCGAGGTCGACCCGGATGGCGTTTTCGAAGGCAGCGCGAGTCATGATGGAGCGCGGGGTGATGTTCTCGTGCACCATCGAGACGATCCGCTCACCGGAAGCAAAAGCGATGCGCCGTTTCAGCGCGGAGACGGCGAGCGCCGTGCCGCAGCGCGGCAGGCTCATTCCCATAGTCTCGGTCAGGATGGCCATGGTGTTGGCGGTAAAGAGCCCCTGGCAGGAGCCCATGCCGGGACAAGCGTTCTCCTCGCAGCGGGCCAGCTCCTTGTCGTCGATGACGCCGGCCTTGTAACGTGCCATCGCCTCGAAGGTGTCGGTGACAAAGGAGTACTTGCGTCCCGCGTCGCCGCGCCCGCTCATCATGGGACCGGCAGTCACCACGATGCAGGGGATGTCGAGACGCGCCGCAGCCATCAGCATGCCCGGGGTGATCTTGTCGCAGTTGGTGAGAAGCACCAGCCCGTCCAGGCGGTGCGCCTCGGCCACCGACTCGACCATGTCCGCGATCAGGTCGCGGGTCGGAAGCGAGTAGTGCATACCCTTGTGTCCCATGGAGATGCCGTCGCAGACCCCGGGGATACCGAAGAAAAAGGAGTAACCGCCTCCGGTGTGGACACCCTTCTCAATGAAGCGCTCCAGGTCCCTCATGCCGACGTGGCCCGGAATCAGGTCCGTGAAGCTGGTGGCGATACCGATAAAAGGCTTGCCCATTTCGCTTTGCGGCAGTCCGGTCCCCTTCAAAAGAGCCCGGTGCGGAGTACGTTCCAATCCTTGAGTGATGGTATCGCTGCGCATATAGTTCCCCTTGTGCCGGTTGCGGCCTGTTTGAGGCCAGCAAACCGGTGATTGGTTAGGTTGAAAAAAGTATGTATTTCAGGGTGGTTATCCGATTAATACGAATGGACAACATAATACATTAAGGAGGGGCTGTCAACAGGCGAGTAGAACAGTGTTAAATCGTTGGCGGGTCAGGCGGCTTCGCGTCGGCGTTTGGCCATTTCCGCCTCGGAAGCGCGCAAATAAATGGGATTAAGGAGCGCCAAGGGAGTGAAATCTCCCTGCTGGGCGGCGTGCAAAGCGATGACGGCACCGGCTGCGGCCCGCGGCAAGTGGGCGTGCCAAGGAGGAAAAAGAGCCAAAGGACCGAGGGTAGCCTGGATCAGGTCGCGGTAGCGCAGTGCACCTTCGCCAACGAACAAGGTCGGGGAGTTTATTGCCGCCAGGAACTCTTCCGGAGCGATGACGGCGTCGTCTTGCAGCGGTTCGGGAAGCGCGCCACAGCGATAGAGCCCGGCATAGACCTCGTTTTTGCGAGCGTCGAAGAGCGGCGCCACCTGCCCGGCAAAAGGGAGGTTCATGGCGAGCATGGCAAGCGAGGAGAAGCCGACAGCGGGTTTGCCCGTGGCGAGCGCCAGTCCCTTCACCGTCGCGATGCCGACCCGCACTCCGGTGAAGGAGCCCGGTCCCAGCGACACGGCGAAGGCGTCGAGGGCGTCAGCTGTGAAGTGTGCGGCAGCCAAAAGCCCGGTGACCGATTCGAGCAGACGTCCGGAGCAGCAGCGATCCTCGCCGAGGAGGCATTCACCGAGCAGGTTAGCTCCGTCGCTGAGCGCAACGGAGGAACAGTTACTTGAGGTATCGATGGTGAGGATTTTCATGATTATCCATTTTTTGTCGCTGATCTTCCGTCCGTTCACGTCCTCCCCCTTCAAGGGGGAGGGCAGGAGGGGGATGGGGGAGACTCAGTCAGCATCTTGCCCCATCCGGTCTTCCGGCTGCGGATGATGCACCAATCGGGAAGGTCTAGGCCTTACCCATAAACATGCGCGCGATGTCGTTGTAGAAGGCAAGCATCATAAGGCTGATCAGGAGTACCAGGCCGACCTGCTGTGCAATCTCACGGGTCTTCTTGTTAACCGGCCTGCCGATCACCAATTCGATCAGGAAAAAGGCGAGATGGCCCCCGTCCAGGATCGGCACCGGGAGCAGATTCAGCACCCCGAGGTTTACCGACAAAAGCGCCACGAAGGCGAGGAAATTCACCCCGCCGGCCGCCGCCTGCTGGCCGGCCATCTTCACGATCATGATCGGGCCACCGATGTTGTCCAGTGGGATAGCGCGCTCAATCAGCTTCACGAAGGAGAGCGCGGTCAGCTTGATGACGTTCCAGCACTGGGCGCCGCCCCTTTGAATCGCTTCGCCCGGCGGGAAATGGTCTATGACCGAGTCGCCCGCGGCTGCAACGCCGATGATCGGCTGGGTGACGTTTTCGCCCAGAAGGTTTTTTGCGGTACGGCTCTCGGGAGTCATGGTGAGCTTCAAGGTAGCCGTGCCGCGCTTAACCTCGATCTCCACGGGGACGAGCTTCCCCTGGGCGATGGTCTTGGCAAAATCCTCCCAGCGGGAAACCGGCTTACCGTTTACTGCTGTGATGGTATCGCCGGCCAGCACGCCGGCGCGGGCGGCAGGTTTACCGGCCATGACTTCGCCCACCTTCGTGGTGACCGCCGGAACGCCCATGAGATAGATAATTACGAAGAGGACATAAGCGAAAATCAGGTTGAACACCGGGCCAGCGGCGACGATGGCGATTCGCTGCAGGGGGGGCTTGTCCGCGAAGGAGCGCTTACGATCCTCCTCGGAGATTTCGGCGTCGTCCCCTTCGCCTACCATCTTCACGTAGCCGCCGAGCGGCAGCGCGGAGAGCAGGTACTCCGTTTCGCCAACCTTTTTGCCGAAAATCTTAGGGCCAAAACCGAGCGAGAACTTCTCCACCCCAACCCCAAAGCTCTTGGCGAGCAGGAAATGTCCCAATTCATGGAAAAATATCAGCGCCCCGAGGGCGACGATCGCGTACAGTATGCTCATAAAGCTACCCTCTCTTGTTGCAGCCGGAATCTGCATTTGGCTGGCCGGCTGCGGATGACTGGTAAGGGATTCAGGGCAGTAAGACCGTCAGGCCCTGTTTACTTTGCTCATTATTCTGAAGCGCCCCAAACGTCTCCGGTAGCGGAAATGGTTGAGCGTAAGTTACCTACTGGTTATTAGATACCAGTATATAGAGAAAAAACCGTTTGCGAGGCAACAAATCGCCGCGCCTTGAGCGTTGAGGATACCCGCAAGGGGTATCCCTACGAAATGGAGAGGCAAAACGCGGTATCAGATTGGCTTTTGTAGGGCACCCTCGCGGCTGCCCTGGTTTCCACTGCACCCGATGGCTCGTTACTGCGCTACCCCGAGGGCCTCGCGCGCCGTCCTTCTGCCCCAGCGATCCGCCTCCAGCACCTCTTCGATGGAGTTGAGCGCATGGGGGGTATGCAGATCCATGACCCGCTCAATCGACTCGGCGATCGCCATGAAACCGATGCGGCCCCCAAGAAAAGCTTCGACGGCGATCTCATTGGCTGCGTTCATGACCGCAGGCATGCTCTCGCCGGCCTGCAGCGCCTGGTAGGCAAGTTTCAGCGCGGGAAAACGCACCAAATCGGGATTAAAAAAGGTAAGCCCTGAAAGAGTCGTGAGGTCGAGCGGCTTCACTCCGGACGGGATGCGGGCCGGATAGGTCAGGGCGTAGGCGATCGGCCCCTTCATGTCGGGCACGCCCATCTGCGCCATGACCGAGCCGTCCAGGTATTCCACCATCGAGTGAATGATGCTTTGCGGATGAACGTTCACCGCGATGCGCTCGACCGGGATGTTGAAGAGCCAGCGCGCCTCGATCACCTCGAGCCCCTTGTTCATCATGGTGGCGGAGTCTACGGTGATCTTTCTCCCCATGCTCCAGTTCGGGTGATTCAGGGCATCGGTCACGGTGGCGCTTGCCAGCTTCTCGCGGGACCAATTCAGGAACGGTCCGCCGGACGCGGTCAGGATCAAGCGGGAGATGTCCTGGTCACGATGCCCCACCATGGACTGGAACACCGCGCAGTGCTCGGAGTCGACGGGGTAGAGCTTCACACCGTGATCGCGCACCATGTCCATGATCAGGTGACCGGCAGTCACCAGGGTTTCCTTGTTGGCGAGTGCTACATCCTTGCCGGCCATAATTGCCGCAGCAGTCGGCACCAGCCCCGCCGCCCCGACTATTGCCGCCACCACCATGGTAGTTTCGGAGGCGGTCGCGGCAGCGATCATCCCTTCGACGCCGTGAAGGATCTCGGGCTTCTTTTTGCCGGGCAGCATCCGCTTCAGCGCGCGGGCGTTCTCCTCGCTCAGGACCGAAACGAGGTCGGGAGAGAAGGTCTCAATCTGCTGTTTCAGGAGTTCCAGATTGGAGCCTGCGGTGAGCGCTACCACCCGGAACATGTCGGGCTGGGCGGTGACGACTTCCAGGGTGCTTACCCCGATGGAGCCGGTCGAGCCGAGAATGGTGAGCTTTTTCATAATACCCTCGCTAGTCTATATAACATTTCAGCGCAGCGATTTTTCGTGGGTCGCGTTGAGGCAACGAAACGCGACGGCAATTGGTGCAGTACTGCTAGGTTGCGTTTTCACGGTGAAGCAATTTAACGGCAACCCACCGGCAGACTTCGTAGCTCGCATTGAGGCCCGGGCCGACTCTACCGCAGTAGAAAATAGGCGTAGTAATAGGCGGCAGGCCCCGCGAACAGGATGCTGTCCAGACGGTCCAGGATCCCGCCATGCCCCGGAAAGATGGAGCCGGAATCTTTCACCCCACAGCTTCTCTTGATGAGGGACTCGAACAGGTCGCCCAACTGACCGAGCACGCCAAGCAGCAGCGCGGTAGCAATGCAGTCGAACGGGCTTAACTCGGGGAAAAAGATTGCCCTGGCAAGGAACGCCCCGGCACTACTGCCGACAAGCCCGCCCAGTGACCCTTCGACGCTTTTCTTGGGGCTCACCGCCGGATAGAGTTTGGTCTTTCCAAAGGAGGAGCCGACATAATAGGCGGCGGAGTCGCCAGTCATGACGATTACCATAATGAGGAAGAGCCAGGAAACGCCGTGCGGCAGCATGCGGAGCATCACCAGGTGGGAAAGCAGCAGCGGCACGTAGAGAAACCCCATCAGCACCAAAGCGGCCTCAGCCGCTGCTTGATGGATATCCTGCAGGCGAAACAGCGCGATCAGGGAAAAGACAAGCACCAGGCAGGTAAGCGCCATAAGAGGGAAAACCGGATTCCCGGCAAACACGGTGAAGAGTGCCGAAGCCCCGAGCAGGGCGGCAAGCCTCCCCTCCCCCCTTCTGGCAGGCAGTGCCATACGGTAGAACTCATCCAGACCGGCCAGAGCGATCAGAAACATGAGCAGGGAAAACTGGAACGCCGTCGCCTTGAGGGTGAACAGTATGACCAGAGGCAGCAGCAGCCCGGCGGTAATTAGTCGTTGGATATCGCACTCCTCTTGAAGCGAAGCCGCTCGCTTTCGTGGTGGCTAAACCTCGTCTTGACGGAGCTGGTCGCTGGTCATGCCGAACCTGCGCTCCCTGGATTGATAGCAGCGAAAGGCCCGTGCCAGTTCGTTACGGTCGAAATCGGGCCAGTTGACCTCTGTGAAGTAGAGTTCCGCGTAAGCGAGTTGCCAGAGCAGGAAGTTACTGATGCGCATCTCGCCGCTGGTCCGGATCAAAAAGTCGGGATCCGGGATTCCGGCGGTGAAGAGCCTCCCCGAGAAGAGCTGCTCGTCGATCGCCTCGGGGTCCAGGTGGCCGGCGGCGGCATCGAGCGCAAGGCGCTTGGCCGCCGACACGATCTCCTGACGGCCTCCATAAGAAAGCGCTAGCGTCAGAAGCATGCCGGAGTTCTTGGCAGTCTTCGCGATGGCAGTATCGATTTCCTGGTTGATGTCCACCGGTAGGTCGACGCGGTTGCCGATCACGTTGAAACGGATGTTGTCCTGCATCATGCGCGCGATTTCGGAACGGATGAACTGCTTCAAGAGGGTCATCAGCGCCTTGACCTCGGTCTTGGGGCGCAGCCAGTTTTCCGCGGAGAAGG
>Ga0209123_1002352_pt1 | contig 16218 bp, 12 predicted proteins | sample BarGraIncu00431A_FD_184500 | JGI IMG/M metagenome (GOLD analysis project Ga0209123, IMG submission 184500) | Arctic peat soil microbial communities from Barrow, Alaska, USA - Barrow Graham LP Incubations 004-31A (SPAdes) (version 2) | ecosystem: Environmental > Terrestrial > Soil > Wetlands >...
TATGGTGCAATAATGTGGTCCGGTGATATTTCTGCTAAATGGTCTACACTTAAAAATCAAATTCCTGCCGGTCTAAATTTTTGTGCAACAGGTTTACCTTATTGGACACTTGATATAGGCGCATTTTTTGTTAAACAAGGTGAACAATGGTTTTGGAATGGGGATTATGAAAATGGAACCCAGGATCTTGGGTATAGAGAATTATATGTAAGGTGGTTTCAACTTGGTGCATTTTTACCTATATTCCGTTCACATGGAACTGATACGCGACGAGAAGTTTGGCAGTTTGGTGAAAAAGGCGAAATATTTTATGACACCCTTGTCAAATTTGATAAATTAAGATATAAATTAATTCCATATATATACTCTTTAGCAGGAATGGTTACAAGCGATGATTATACAATATTAAGAGCACTTGCATTTGATTTTGCAGAGGATAAAAATGTTCATAATATAAAAGATCAATATATGTTTGGCACTGCACTTATGATATGCCCAGTTACCAGTCCAATGTATTACGATAAAAACTCTACAAAACTTAATAATACTAACAAATCAAGAAATGTTTATCTACCTAAAGGTCATATTTGGTATGATTTTTGGACAAATATTATTGAAAATGGTGGCATAACAATCATTGCTAATGCTGAGCTTGACACTATGCCTATTTATGTAAAATCAGGATCAATTCTCCCTACAGGTCCAGCTGTCCAATTTACAGGTAAAAAAAATGATGGGCACTTAACCATAAACATTTATTCAGGTGAAGACGGTAAATTCACTATATATGAGGATGAAGGCGACAACTATAATTATGAAAATGGTGCTTTTGCAACTATTAAATTAGTATGGAAAGAAGCTCAAAGAAAACTAATAATTGCTAAACGTAATGGTGAGTTTAAAGAAATGATAAAAGAAAGAGAGATGACAATTTGTTTAATTACACCTTACGGCATTGATTCCACGATGATTGTATATAATGGAGAATATGCTGAAGTGATGTTTTAAACTTCTTTATTGCAGGTATCATAAGTAACTTAGAAAATTAAAGGAGTAAATTTTATGATTGATATAAAAACAGATGATTTAAAACTATGGTATCAAAGCCCTGCAAGTTGTTGGAAAGAAGCCCTACCTCTTGGAAATGGAAGGCTTGGAGCTATGGTATACGGAAATACTGATATAGAGACAATTAATCTTTCTGAGATTACCTGTTTTTCAGGAGAATCCTCTTGTGAGAACAATCAGAAAGATGCTCCCTTATTTTTCAGTAAGATGAGAACTGCTCTTTTGAATGATGACTATGAAAACGCTACGAAATTTGGACAAGGTTTTATAGGAAAAAGGTTAAATTATGGAACAAATCTTCCTCTAGGAAATCTTGTTATTCAAACAGGACATAAATTATTGGAGTGTAGTGACTATTATCGTAGTCTTTCTCTAGATACAGCTACTACATTTTCAAGTTATAATAACGATAACACCAACTTTTATAGAACTACATTTGCCTCAAACCCTCATGGAGTAATTGTGATAAAAATAAGTTGTGATAAACCTGGCACCATTAATTTATCTCTGTTACTTAATGGTGGCGATAACCCTTACAGAACTGAAATAGCTGAAAATAAAGATTTTCTACTCTTTGGAAATGCCTTTGAAAACCTTCATAGTGATGGAAAAACTGGAGTGGAATTTCATGGACGTATGCGTGTAATTTCGCAAAAAGGAGTTGTTACTGCTAAAGACCAAATGTTATGCGTTAAAGACTCCGATGAAGTATTAATATTGATAGCTTTAGGAACTAATTTTCATGGTTTTGATCCAATTCAAAGCTGCAAAAATCAAATAGATGAAGTAGCTTTACTTACCTATGAAAATCTTTTAAATACTCATATAAAAGACTATGTTAACATTTTCGATAGAGTAACCTTAAAATTAGTTCGTGATATTAATAGAGACCTCCCCACTGATTTATGGTTGAAAAGCATTAAATCAGGTGAAGAAGATCCTTCTCTTACAGCCTTAATGTTCCAATATGGAAGGTATTTACTTATTGCAAGTTCCAGAGAAAATTCCATACTCCCAGTCCACCTACAAGGAGTATGGAATGATAATGTTGCATGTCGAATAGGTTGGACCTGTGACATGCATTTAGATATCAATACTCAAATGAATTACTGGCCAGCTGAAGTTACCAATATGCCAGAATGTAACTCTCCCCTTTTTAGCTGGATCAAAGATACACTTGTGCCTTCTGGTAGAATTACTGCAAAAGAATCTTATGGGTTAAGTGGATGGGTTGCTGAAATTGTTTCTAACCCTTGGGGTTATACAGCGCCCTATTGGCACACTAATCTAAGTCCATGCCCTACTAGTGGTGTATGGGTAGCAACTCACCTATGGGAGCATTACCTTTTTACTAAAGATCTTTTGTACCTTGAAAAAGAGGCCTATCCTGTTATTAAAGAATCAATAGAATTTTTCATAGAATATGTAATTGAAGATGCCAAGACAGGATATCTTACTTGTGGGCCTTCTGTTTCTCCTGAAAATACATTTATAGTTGAAGATAAACCATACTCTTTTTCTATGGGATGTACTTATGAAATTATAATGATTCACGAAATATTTAATGCGTTTATTAAAGCTTGCGAAGCTCTTGGGTATATTAATGATCTAGTTATAAGGGTTAAGTCAGCCATAGTTAGACTTCCTCCCTTTCAAATAGGAATTGAAGGTGATTTAAAAGAATGGGCTCATGATTATAACGCCGCTGATTCGCAACACAGACATACTAGCCATCTTTTAGGAGTATATCCATTTAATCAGATTACTACTGAAAAATCTCCCGAACTTGTTACCGCAGTAAAAACAAGTTTAAAAAACAAACTTACTCCATTGGACGGTTGGGAGGATACAGGATGGGCTCGCTGCATGCAAATGCTCTACTCCGCAAGATTACTTCAGAGTTTAGAAGCCTATGATCACATTTTATCATTGCAAAAAATATTAACTAATTGTAATTTAATGGTGAAACATCCTCCAACCAGAGGTGCAGGTTCCTTTGCGGATGTATATGAATTAGATGGTAACACGGGGCTTACGACTTGCATTGCAGAAATGCTTATGCAGAGTCAAAATGGTGAAATACATCTTCTTCCCGTATTGCCATCTCAGTGGAGCAGTGGCCATGTAAAAGGATTATGCGCTAGGGGGGGCTTCATTGCTGATATCCATTGGTCAAAAGGGAAGTTATTAACAACTTCCATTTTTTCCAAAAATAATAACCTATGCATTATAAGATATGGTAATGACTTCATAAAATTTCAAGCTAAAAAAGGGGTAATCTATCTGCTTAACAAAAATCTACAGCTAATTAAATAAGAAAACATATAAAAGAATCCTAACTAATTAAAACGGTTAGGACTCTTTTATATATAATTTTCAAGTTACAATAACCTCTCAGAATAAATTCTAAATATTGTAAGTAGAAGAATCATTTTGTTGAGTATTGGACCTGTAATTTGCAGGACTTTTACCAGTTACACCTTTAAATACACGACTAAAATAAAAAGGGTCTAAATATCCTACAATCTCTCCTATTTCTTTAACACTCAATTCTTTATTATTAATCAACAGGTACTTAGCTTTGTTAACCCGCAATGTGGTAAGATATCTCAAAGGATTTTCCCCCATATATTTTGTAAATACTTTGCTTAGGTAAGAAGAATTAAAGTTGAAATTATGGGCTATTAAGTCAAAATTTATATCACTATTAAAATTTTCTTTTATATATAGTTCCACCATTTTAGCTACTTGCTCAGGAGAGTGATCTTTACTTTTTTTCGTGTTAATAACATTTTGTTTTAATAGTTTCCTCTCATTCTCCAATACAAATCTTTTTTGGATTAATACATCCGTAAGTTCACTAATTTTCAGAGGTTTCAATAAATAATCCTTAACATCATATTTCATCGCTTGCTGGGCAAATCCAAAATCATCGAAACCACTAATCACTATCTTTTTGATATGTGGATATCTACTATTAATAACTTTTATCATTTCCAGTCCGTTCATAATAGGCATTTTCATATCAGTTATCACCAAATCTGGAGATAGTTTATCTATTAGCTCTAGCCCATTTTTTCCATCCTGAGCTTTTCCGACTACTTCGAAACCTAAATTAACATTGTGTATTTTTTTAGCTATATTATTTAAAATAAGCTCCTCATCTTCAACTACTACTACCTTAAAGATAATTTTATCTTTCATATTTATCCTCCTTAAGATCTACACTACCTCCAATTATAATAATGGTTCCACCAAGTTGGTTTTCGGTGATTTTAAAAGTCATTCCATTCTTGTACACAAGTTTCAATCTAATATATATGTTTAATAATCCCATACCTTCAATTTCTAAACTCGGCAATAATCCGCTTTGATCTATATCTTTAATCTTTTTATTTATTATTTTTAATTTCTCCTCATTAAATCCAGGTCCATTGTCTTGTACCTCAATATTCCAATAACCATCGCGAATTTGGCCATAAATTTTTATATCCCAAGGCGGTTCTTTATTTGTTCCAAACTTCAATGAGTTTTCAACAAGAGGTTGTATTATCAATTTTGGAATATATATGTCCATCATAGTTTTATCTATATCAATACTATATGATAATTTATTGCCATACCTAATTTTCATACATGCTAAATATTTTTGTGTATACTCAATCTCCATATTAATTTGTACCAAAGGAAATTTGTCAGAGGATATATAACGCAACATATCTGAAACGTTAACACACATCTCTGTTATCTGTTCATCCATGCCATCTTCTGCCATAACGCTAATAGTTGTCAACGTATTATAAAGAAAATGCGGATTCATTTGTGATTGAAGAGCCAGCATTCTCGCTCTGTTTTCATGCTGCTGCGACATTAGCAAGTACTCAACAGAATTTTTAACTTTTAAATTCATTTTTATAAAAGAGTGATTTAATTCCTCAAGTTCAATCAGACCACTTCCAAGATCCTTTGGAATTAATTTTAATGATTCCTGTAAGTCCATTTCCTTAATTGTCCTGCGAAGTCTCCCAATTGGATCTGTATACTTTCTAGCCGCAAAATACGAAAATAACAAAGAAAAAAATAAAGTAACAATAGTTAGCATACCTATTATTTTTGCAAAAGTAACGACTGGTTCAAGAAGTTTTTTTTCAGAAACTGCAACTGCTATAATCCAACCAGTATAATCTGAATATTTATATTCAAGAAGTTCATGATCATTAGTTATGGGATTTGCTACTGTAAGTGATGAACCATCTGAATTTTTTATGTTACAGTATTTAAAATAGTATCCATCATCCTTATTCATATTATTCTTTTGAGGATATATTACATTTCCCGATTTGTCATAAATATATATACTCTCAGTGCCAGAATTTTTATTCATATACTCAATAATAGTTTTTAAAACAGTATCATATGATTGTTTTACTTCGACTATTCCTTGTGGCGTATTGTATTTGTCAAAATAAATTCTACAAAGAGAGATGTATTTCAAATTACTGTTTTGAGATACAAATTTCGTTAATTCGGGGTCTTTATGTGGAAGTGTTATTACTTTACTTTTTTCTTTGTCCATAACATCGTTGAACCATACTTTATCTGCTACACTTATATTTTGTTGTCTATTGTCGAATCCAGTTCCGAAAACTTTTCCTTTAAAATCATATAAATATATCTGTTGTACAGGCCTTGAAGGACCATTTATAGCTGTGAGCATATCAATGAGTTCTTTTGAATTATCAATTGCGGCTACACTGTCTTCCTTATCACTAGTTACTAAACCATCATCTATCTTTCCATATGATATATATTTTTCAAAATTTCTTTTAACTAAGTTGGAATACATGATATTCATAGAAACATCGTCCATCTTCTGTATTTCATTATTAAGTTTTTCTTGAAATGAATACGTCAAATTGTCAAAGGCTTCAAAAGCTCTTTCCTTAAGAACGTTTGATATCCAAATATAAAAAACCGATACAAAAAACAGTAAAATAATGATAATGAGAAATGAGTAAGTAAAAAACAAACTTGATTGAATTGTTTTTAATCTTTTTTTCATTTATTCCTCCAACCCTCAGGTATTGAATTTAAAGGTTTACATGACTGGTAACACTTATTTTTAGTTAAAATAATCCATATAACAAATCTAATTTATGCATGGTATCTATGACTACTAGTTAGTAGAATTATACATATACATCTTTTAAAAATTGTATATCATTAAATAAGCATTGTCAAACATTTCAGTTTTAACAAGTTGTGTTACTTTCTAGATTAAATCATTTTAAGGGGGAAAAATATGAAAAAGGCAATTTCACTCATCACTGCTTTAGGATTAACAGTTAGTATGTTATCAGGCTGCGGTTCATCAGACGCAACAAAAGAAACAGTCAAAGAAACGGTTAAAGAAAGTGTTACTCTTTCTTATATGCTAAGCCAAGGCTGGATTCAAGATGCGGAAAAACAGCTTGGTGCTAAATTTGAAACTGAAACTGGTACAAAGATTGACTACCAGGTTATCCCTGCAGATCAATATTCTAGTGTTCTAATGACAAAATTAAATGCAGGAGAAGCTCCAGATATTTTTGGTTCTCAAAGTGGTAAGTTTGATATCGTATCACAATTAAATATTGAAAAAAATGGTGTTGACTTAACTAATGAAGAATGGGTATCGAGAATGGATCCTTTGGTAAAAGAACAATTAACAACTAACAATAAAACATATGGACTTATGATTTATGATGTAACTCCAGTTTACCCTGTCTTATATAATAAAAAGATATTTGCAACCCTTAATTTACAAGTACCAAAAACATATGCTGAATTTAAAAATGTATGTCAAAAAATAAAAGATTCTGGGGTAACACCAATATATGAACCAGTATCAGACGGTTGGCATCATGTATTATGGTTCCCAGACCTTGGACCTGCATATGAAAAATCAACTCCAGGACTAGCTGAGAATTTAAATTCCAATAAAACTACATTCGCGGGTTCTGCAGTTATGGAAAAAGCTATCACTCAATTACAAGAAATGGCAAAATTAAATTTCTTCGGTAAAAATTTCTTATCAGATTCAACAGCAGATACAGCTAAAAATATGACAAATGGTAAATATGCTATGACTCTTGCTCAATTAAGTGAAATCGATTTAATTCAAAAAGCTGTCCCTGGAACTGCAGCTGATACCTTCGGCTTCTTTACACCACCGCTAGCCGATAATCAAATAATATCTTATAACCCAGCAGGACCAAGTAAATTCATATATTCGGGTTCAAAACATATAGATGAAGCAAAAGCATATTTTAAATACCTTGCAAAACAAGAAAGCCTTGAATACACCGTTGATAATGATTCAACAGTTATTGCTCTAGGTTTCACAGGTCTTAAGGATAAATATTCTACTGCAGCAAAAGATTTTTTAGCAACCTCTTCTGAAAAAGGAACAGTTTACCAAACACAAATTAAATATCTTAATCCTCAATGGATGGATATTGGTAAAGATCTAACTGCAATGTTTACTACATCTTTATCACCTAAAGATGTATTGAAAAATATAGATAAAAGAAGAGGTGAACAAGCGAAAGCTGCTAAAGATCCATCATGGTCAAAATAAAGTCTTTTTAATTATATAACCATCCAATTGGAGCAATAACTAAAATATATTTTTAATCTTTTGGTCTATTGCTTCAATTGAATTTATAAAGAATGGGGATGATGATTTCACATGACAAAAAAACAATATCCTTTCTACTTTGTTCTTGGCGCACTAGCTTTGTATCTTCTTCTATTTGTTATTCCAGGAGTTATGGGAGTTTATTATTCGTTTACGGATTGGAGCAGTTACAGTAATGACATCCATTTTATTGGACTTGATAATTTCAAAACAATATTTTCTAGCGGTGAAAACTATTTGTCATATATAAAGAACACAATAGGCTTCACAATAGTTACTTCTATTCTTAAAACTGTACTAGGAATTGCTTTTGCCCTTTTACTTAGTGAGGGAATTAAAGGCAAAAATTTTCACAGAGCAGTAATATTTATGCCTGCCATACTTTCAATGTTAATCACAGGTTTAGTTTTTAAATCAATATTAAACCCTTCAACTGGACTATTAAATGAAACATTAACTAAAGTAGGATTAGGTTCTCTAGCTCAACAATGGCTTACAAATGTGAAAATTGCCTTTTATACTATTATGGCTGTTGACACATGGAAAGGCATGGGATACATAATGACAATTATTATGGCTGGACTTCAGTCTATCCCTAGATCTTATTATGAAGCTGCAGATATAGACGGTTCAAATTCCTTTGAAAAGTTCAGATTTATTACTTTACCATTATTAATGCCATCAATAACAGTTACCACTGTTTTAAATCTTATATATGGTCTTAAGGTTTTTGATGTTGTTTATGCACTTACAAACGGCGGACCAGGTTATGCAACCGAGGTATTATATACATCAGTATTCAAGGAATTTTCACTTGGAAGATACGGTATAGGTACTGCTTTATCTTCAATTTTACTCCTATTTGTTGTTATAGTTGGATTTTTCGCAATAAAACTTCTAAGCAGGGAGGATGTTGAATTATGAAGAAAGGTACTAAACTCTCAAAAAATCTTATTAAAAATTTAGTTATATGGATAGTAGATTTAATAATACTAATTCCTCTTATTCTAGTATTAATTAATTCCTTAAAAGATAAGTATCAGTCGAGTTCAATGGGCATGGATCTCCCTACTCAGCTTCATTTCGAAAATTTTACAACAGTTATTGCTCAAGGAAAACTATTCAGATCATTTCTAAATAGTATGCTATACGCTGGAAGCTCTGTTGTTTTTGGAGTTATCTTAGCATCTATGGCTGCATATGTATTATCAAGGAATAAATCTAAATTCAATAAATTTATATACTTTTTTATAGTTTTGGGTATTGCATCCCCTATAAATTATGTTTCTCTAACTAAGATTATGCAAATAACTCATCTTATGAATAAGCCAATAGGAATTTGTTTACTCTATACCGCTATGCAAATCCCATTCAGCGTATTTTTAATTTATGGGTTCATATCCACAGTACCCAAGGATCTTGATGAAGCAGGAATAATAGACGGCTGTTCACCATTAAGGCTGTTCTTTTCAATAGTATTTCCTCTCCTAACACCAGTAGCTGTTACAGTAGGACTATTGAATTTCATGGGATCTTGGAATGACTTTGTCACTCCCCTATATTACTTGAATAGTGCTAAAAATTGGCCAATGACTCTTGCTGTATACAATTTCTTTGGACAATATCAAATGGAATGGAACCTTGTTAGCGCCGATATTATTTTGACTAGTTTACCAGTTATAATCATTTACATAATTGGTCAAAAGTATATTATTTCTGGTATGACTTCTGGATCTGTAAAAGGTTAAATTGAAACATAATGTTCTTTACTACTAATAAATAAAATTTATACTTAATGGAGGTAGTTAAATTTGAAATATAAAGATAATTGGAGCGAAACTCAAGAAAAATTCAACTTGTGGTGGGAAGGCAAAAATATAGGAAGACCATTAATGCATATTGTTGGCAAAAGAAAAGAACCTTTACAACCACTTGAAGAAATAGGAGAAGCTAAAACCCCTGAGGATTTCTACTTAGATGTAGAAAGTAACATAATTAGATATAGAAATTATTGTAAATCCAATGTATTTTTAGCTGAAGCTTTCCCAAATTTCAGTATTGACCTTGGTCCAGGATCTATGGCTCTTTATTTAGGGGCAGAGCCAAACTTTGCATTTGATACTGTTTGGTTTAAAGAGTGTATCGAAGACTGGGATGAATGGGGTGACTTGAAATTCGACCCTGAAAACTATTGGTGGAAAAAGCATTTAGAATTAATTAAAAAAGCAAAAGAACTTTCTGGCGGTGATTTCTTAATTAACATGCCCGATATAATAGAAAATATGGATATACCTCTAGTAATGCGTGGTACAGAAAACTTAATTTTTGATATGATGGATGAACCTGAACTTATATATAAATATGTCAACCAAATAGATGAACATTATTTTAAGTATTATGATGAATTATACGATATAGTGAAAGCATCTGATGGAAGTTCAAGCTATACAGTATTTTCAATATGGGGTCCTGGAAAAACAGCTAAAATCCAATGTGATTTTTCTGCAATGATGTCTCCTACCCAATATAGAGATTTCGTTTTACCTTCATTAAGGAAACAGTGTCAGAAGCTAGATCGTTCACTTTACCATTTAGATGGTCCTGATGCAATAAAACACGTTGATGCATTAATGGAAATTAAGGAGCTTAATGCCCTTCAATGGACATGTGGTGCTGGCAAACCTGATGGTGGCTGTGAACAATGGTATCCTATATATGATAAGGTTAGAGCTGCGGGTAAATCTTTGTGGATTCAATTTTATGATGGAGATATAAATGATTGGACCTGTAGCGCTGAAAAACTTGTAAAAAGATATGGCACATCAGGATTGTATTTTATTTTCCCAGATATGGATGAAGATGACGCTAGAAATCTTCTAGAAAAGGCAGAACGGGACTGGAAATAATGTATATGCCAATATTCTTATAGGATATTGGCATATTGCTTTGTTTAAAATTTTTCCAACCATAATTTCTTATAATTACTTTGCTATTTTTTATTTCATATTGAATATTATTTTATATTCTTACACATAATATTATTAATAGTTATTAACTCACAGCTAATTAGATGAGCTCATCATTAATATAGATACAGCTAACGGTTACTAACTACCATATGTGTTAAATGAACTGATTTAAATTTAGTTTTAGCTGTAACTATTATTTAATTTAATTCAGTTCATTTAACATTACAAATTATAATTAAAAATGAGTTATGAATTCAATGTTAATTTTCCATAGATTAAAATCTATGGGTTTTTATTTTTAAGCTATATTTGAGGTTTGAAACACTGAAAATATTAGTATTATGTAGTTATAAGCCACACAAAGGCCAAAACTAGCTATGCCATATAAACTCACCATAATTGTAGTATGTTATGTGCTTTATTTTAATGTTTTCCATTTATAAAAAACACTTTATTTTTTAGCTCAATTATGATATTATGTAGTAAATTAGTTAAAAAGGAGGTTGATTATTATGTCATATAAAATTACTGATGCATGTGTAAGCTGTGGAGCTTGTGAACCTGAATGTCCAGTTAACGCAATAAGCCAAGGAGATTCATTGTTTGTTATAGATGCTGATACTTGTATAGATTGCGGAGCTTGTGCAGGTGTTTGTCCTACAGGCGCTCCAGTGGAAGCTTAGTTAGAACGAACATAATTCTTTTTTAAAATACAAGCTACTGACTTTGTCAGTAGCTTGTATTTTTTATTATATAGGAAAATATTCTTGTACGCAGAAAAAAGTATATATTACGTATAATGCATTAGAATAAGCTTCAGAACTTCTTATTATATTTTAAATTAATATACGTTAAGAAAAACGTATGTTTGAGCTTGCGAGTTTACGTTTTTTAGTATATTAATTTAAAATATACTTAGTAGTTCTTAGCGAAATGATTGCATTAGTAGTAATATATACTTTTTTCCTTTTTATTCATTTATGTCCTTGAACCCCTCGCCAACAGTTTCATGAACATTATATGTTATTATAAATGCTTTTTTATCAATTTCTTTTATATATTTTTTTAATCTTATGAACTGCTTTTTACCTACAACAGTGGTTATAATTTCTTTTTGATCATTAGTATAAGCCCCTTTGGCCGTATATAAAGTTGCCCCTCTATCCAGTACTTCTATAATAAACCTTTTTATCTCATCACCTTTTGAACTAACAACCTCTACTTTTTTACAATTATTTAATCCTGCAATAACCGCATCTATAGTAAACCCATTTATAATAACCCCCAATAGAGCATACATACCAATTCTTGGTCCGAATGCTACCGCTGCTAATACTGTTACAAAAAAATCAGCTACAAGTAATGCTTTACCTATGTCTATCTGAAAAAACTTATTTAGTATTTTTGCTATTATATCAGTACCTCCTGTGGAAGCATTTTGATTGAACACCATTCCCATCCCTACAGCCGCAATTAATATTCCAAATATCAATTCAAGGAATATATCATTTGTTATACTACCACTCATAGGGCAGCCTTTTTCGAGTGCCCATATCATTGCCGATAAACCAAAGCTAGCATAAATTGTTTTAACCCCAAAATTAGCTCCTATAAATATGAACCCCACAATGAATAAAATCACATTTAGTATAAGCATTATGCCTCCGATAGTTAGACCGGGCATATACCAATTTATAACCATAGCAAGGCCACTAACACCACCTACTGCTAAGTCGTTTGGAACTAAAAAAAAGTAAAATCCTATAGCTACTAGCGCGAGCCCAATAGTTATTAAAATATATTGTTTAATAATTGTTTTCATAATTATTTCCTCCTCATTTTAATATTCTGATTCTTAAATGGGAAAATATATTATACATTAGTTTTGCTCGGTGTACTTATAAATAAAAGTAGCCCCCCTTTATGTAATAGAAGACTACTTAATCATCGTTAATTATTTATAAAAAAATTAAATTCTAAAATTCAGCAGACCCAGTTGTTCTTGGGAATGGGATAACGTCTCTTATATTACTCATACCTGTAATATACATAATAGCCCTTTCAAATCCTAAGCCAAATCCAGCATGTTTAGTACCGCCGTATTTTCTTAGTTCCAAATACCACCAGTAGTCTTCTTTATTAAGACCGCATTCTTCCATTCTAGCCTCTAAAATATCTTGTCTTTCTTCTCTTTGACTTCCACCTATAATTTCGCCTATTCCTGGTACAAGTAAATCCATGGCTGCCACTGTCTTATTATCTTCATTTATTCTCATGTAGAAAGATTTTATTTCCTTTGGATAATCAGTTACAAATAGTGGTTTTTTATATACCTCTTCAGTTAGATATCTTTCATGCTCAGTTTGAAGATCACAACCCCAAGTTACTGGATATTGAAATTCTTTTCCTGATTTTTGTAATATATCTACAGCTTCTGTGTATGTCACTTGACCGAACTCTGAATTCACAACACCATTTAACCTTTCAATTAAACCTTTGTCTACAAAACTATTGAAAAATTCCATCTCTTCTGGTGCGTTTTCCATAACATATTTTATTATGTATTTCATCATATCTTCAGCAAGTTTCATATCATCTTTTAAATCTGCAAAAGCTATTTCGGGTTCTATCATCCAGAACTCAGCCGCATGTCTTGCAGTATTAGAATTTTCAGCTCTAAATGTTGGTCCAAAAGTATATACATTTCTAAAAGCTAAAGCAAAAGCTTCTGCCGCAAGCTGTCCACTTACGGTTAAACTAGTTTCTTTACCAAAAAAGTCCTTTGAGTAATCAACCTTCTTATCTTCTCCTAGTGGCACATCACTTAAATCAAGTGTAGATATTCTAAACATTTCACCTGCACCTTCGCAATCACTACCAGTAATTATTGGCGTATGCGTATACACAAACCCTCTCTTTTGGAAAAACTCATGAATAGCAAACGCTGTTAGTGAACGTACTCTAAATACTGCTGAGAAAGCATTACTTCTTGGCCTTAAATGTGCAATTGTTCTTAAATACTCAAAAGAATGTCTTTTCTTTTGTAATGGATAATCTATGCTAGACATTCCCACAATTACTATTTTAGTAGCTTTAAGTTCAAATGGTTGTTTAGCATCTGGTGTTAAAACTAATTTTCCTTCTATGGTTAAAGATGAGCTTATAGGTAATTTAGCTATTTCAGCAAAATTTTCTAATTCTTCCTCAAAAACTACTTGTATATTTTTAAAGAAACTTCCATCATTAACCTCTATAAATCCAAATGCTTTAGAAGATCTTAAAGTCCTTATCCATCCAGATATAGATACATTTTCATCTGAATATTTTTCCTTTTCTCTATAAATCTGTTTTACCAACAATTTTTCCATAAAATTGCCCTCCTTATAATTTTATACTTTTTTAAATAATAAAAAAGCCTTCCTTCCCTTAATAATAAAGGGACGAAAAGCTATAATTTCGCGTTGCCACCCAATTTGTCATAAAATATGACAATTCTAATTAGTACAGAATTATATATTCGATAACTCAAATTATAATTCGATCTATCCAACAGTTAACGGATTGGACCCGTCTAAGCCTACTATCCTTCAGGATTTCGGTTAGAGACTCTGAGATGTTCTTTAATATAAACTTCGTATTGGTCTTTCACCATACCCAACTCGCTAGAACTCTATTTTATATCTACTCTTCTCTTCATAGTCTTTATATCATAAACATTAGTGTACACACTAATTATAATTTATATACATTTAAATTATAATATTTTTAATAATAATTGTCAAATTTATATTACTACTTTGCAGCAGTTTTTATAATAATGCATTTTAATTAATATATAACTAAAAAACAACCACAATATATAACGATGCTTTAAAGAGTAAACTTCTTTCTTTGTCTACTCTATAAGGTAACGATAATACATTATGGTTATTCTTAATATTTAATTTTACTTAACTCTATTGTAATTCAGCCTTAGTCCAATTAATTATTTAAAACTCTTCTTCGCCATCATAATCTTCTAAATCAGAATCTTCATTTTCAACTATTTCACCAATAACTGCATCCCTCTTAGCTATTTCTCCTGTAACTTTGTTTTCAATAACAATATTACATTTTACTTCTCCATCAACTTCATTGATGAAACTTTTTGCTGTAACATCGCCTTCCACTAAAGAAACTCCCTCAGTAAGTTTTTCTGGGTGATCAAACGTAACTGGTTTGTCATTTAATCTATCACTCATGTATAACACTCCCTTTCTAGGTTTAGTGTGTGCATGAATACTTCAAAATATACTTTGGAAATATTGCCTATTAAATCATCTTCTGCGAAGCTGTAATCATCTTTTGCTTATCTGCAACAGTAATAAATGATTAGTGTCTATAACTTTCATAAATACATAAGACAAATCTAGGCATGTACCATCAAAATACACAACTTTAATATCCTTTTTTAATTATTATTTTTATTCTTATCTAAATCTAATCCTATACCTGAACCTAAACCCATGCCTATGCCTGAACCTAGACCTGAAGCCAGCCCTATACTTGAACCCATACCTAACCCAAATCCTGAATATAAACCCGAATCTAAATCTAAATTTGAATCTCTATCTACTTCTTCATTTTCAACTATTTCACCAATAACCTCATCTCTCTTAGCTATCTCTCCTGTAGCTTTGTTTTCAATAACTATATTACATTTTACTTCTCCATCAACTTCACTTATGAAACTTTTTGCTGTAACGTCGCCTTTTACTAAAGAAATCCCTTCAGTAAGTTTTTCTGGGTGATCAAACGTAACTGGTTTGCCATTTAATCTATCATTCATGTATAACACTCCCTTTCTAGGTCTAGTGTGTGCATGAATGCTTTTAAATATACTTTGGAATTATTGCCTTAAAACTTCCACTATTCTGTAAATCCTTCTCCTAAAACTTCTCTCACATCTGCAACAGTAATAAATGCTTTACTATCTACATCTTTAACCATTTTTTGAAGAGGAACAATTTCATTTGTTCCAACTACTACAAATAACACCTGTTTTTCCCCTTTTGAATACATTCCGGTAGCATGTATTCCTGTAACACCTCTATTTAAATCCTTCATTAGTATTTCCGCTATTTCATTTGAATAATCTGAAATAATAAATACCGCTTTTGAAAAATTTATTCCTTCAAGTATACTATCTATAACCTTAGCAACTATATATATAGATATGAGTGCATACATAGCCTTTTCAATTCCAAATACAAAAGCACCTATTAAAACTATAGTTGAATCGATCACTAATATAATTTTAGCTATTGGAATATTTTTCAAATAAACTTTTATAATGTTTGCAGCTAAATCAGTTCCACCAGTACTAGCGGATGCCCGTAATACAAACCCTAAGCCTGTACCGACAAATACGCCACCAAATATACTAGCAAGTAGAAGATCGACATTTGGCACCGGTATAAAACTTGTATAAAATAGTGCAAAAGATAAATACGCTGCAGAAAA
>Ga0209123_1002353_pt1 | contig 16218 bp, 7 predicted proteins | sample BarGraIncu00431A_FD_184500 | JGI IMG/M metagenome (GOLD analysis project Ga0209123, IMG submission 184500) | Arctic peat soil microbial communities from Barrow, Alaska, USA - Barrow Graham LP Incubations 004-31A (SPAdes) (version 2) | ecosystem: Environmental > Terrestrial > Soil > Wetlands >...
ACGGGCTTGATCATGCCCATTGGCCTGTGGGTCCTACAGGCGGCCTGTGCCCAGATGGCGCAGTGGCAGCACAACCCCTTGCTACGTGATGTGGTGCTGGCGGTGAACGTCAGCGCCAAACAGTTTCGCCAACCCAATTTTGTGGCCCAGGTGCAGCGCACTTTGCTGGAAAGCGGCGTCAAACCTTCAAACCTGAAACTGGAGCTGACCGAAAGCACGGTGCTGGTCAATGTCGAAGACACCATTGCCAAAATGCGCGAACTGAAATTGCAGGGCGTGAGTTTTTCGATGGATGACTTTGGCACCGGCTACTCGTCGCTGCAATACCTCAAACGGTTGCCGCTCGACCAGATCAAGATCGACCAGAGCTTTGTCAGCGACATCACCACCGACGCCAACGATGCCGCCATCGTGCAGGCCATCATTGCCATGAGCGCCGCCCTAGGCCTGAGCGTGATTGCCGAAGGTGTGGAGACCGAAGCCCAGCGCGACTTTCTGGACTCGCATGGCTGCCATACATTCCAGGGCTACCTGTTCAGCAAGCCGATCCCTGTGCAGGAATTTGAGGCGCTTTTATCGCTTTCCAGCCCCTCAGTCGCTATCAATTAAATAGCTGTTAACGCATGATGAACAGGGGCTAGAGACCTCTTTTACCGAAAGAATCCTAGAATTCTGATGAAAAAATGGAGTGCGTATTTTGCTGGTATTGGTTTGCCTGGTTTGGCTGTGCTGGCTCGGCCAGCTCTGGTGGCGTGCTTGGTGTTGCGTCGTCATGGAACCCCGCCGTTTTGCTCGGGCACCTGCGGCTAAAGCGGAGGAAACCGCAACACCGGGCAGCCGACGCAAGCCCGACTGGGTAATCAAAGAGGTGCTGCGCCTGAAGGTGTTGATGGGGCGCGAAGGTTGCCGCAAGATTACCGACACCTTCAACAACTTGCATGCCATCACTTCGGCTTGCACAGTGGGCAAAACCTTTGTGGCTGAATGCCTCAAGGCCAACCAATATGCGCTGGCCTGTTTGCGCCAGGAGATGCGCAACAAGCTGCCGCGCCCGGTTGCCGTCAATGCGGTGTGGGCCATGGATTTGACTTTCTATACCGATGCCAGTGGCAGACAACAAATGGCGCTGGGCATTCTTGACCATGGCTCGCGGCTGGTGACCTGTTTGCAGACACTGGTCAATAAACGCAGTTGGACGATTCTGGGTTACCTGTGCCTTGCCATTGGCAAACACGGCAAGCCGACACGTATTCGCACGGACAACGAAATCATTTTTACCAGCTGGGTCTTCACCACGTTCCTGAAACTGGTGGGCATTCGCCACCAGCGAACTCAGATATGCGCGCCATGGCAGAACGGAAGGATCGAGCGCCTGTTTGGAACGCTCAAGCCGCTGCTGCGTCATCTGGTGATTCCGTCCAAGGCGGCACTGCAAAGAGCTCTTGAAGAATTCATGCTGTTTTACAACCATGCCAGGCCGCACCAGAACCTGGATGGGTTGACCCCGGCCGAGAAATGGAATGGGTTCAGCAAGGCGGATTTGATGCAGACACCACCGAAACAGGCGGTGCTGGTGCAAGCACTGAACGGCTTGATGGTGGGGTATTGCCTGCGCAGGTAGCGACACGCACTGTCCGACTGAAGTCATCGTCAAAAAGCTGCTGCCCGCGGGAGGCGGGAGGCAACACGTCTTGACGCGGAGATTTGCTTAAAACGCAGGCAGTTTGGCATTTGAAAATTCAGGGATTTGCGCAGTTGAAGGCAAGCGATGGAACGAATCTCGTGAAAAACGGGGTTGGAAAAGGACGGCGAAGCCAGAAATGGACAGCGGACAGGACACCGCACCCAAGCGACAAATCAATTGCGTGCTTAGTGCAACCACGCACGCCCACTTTGTCCTCAAATTCAAGAGCATCAAAAAATCTACCATCATCAACATCAAGACTAAGTTCTCTGAGGACAACCGAGCCCAAAAAATCGTCATGGTAAAGAATGACGGTTTTATCCTGTTCGCAGGAAATCAAGAAAGGGCCACCCTGTGACTTGTAAATCAAGTCCGCGAAGTCAGCTATCCCCTTTTCTTCAAACAGTGTTTCCTTTGACAAATACCGTGTCCCAAGCATGAACTTGGTGATGGTTTTGCCTACCATCTGATTCAGAATTTTCACACCCTCCGAAGGAAGGAGGTAGTTGATTCGACGACGACGTGTCTTAAGGTTTTCCATAATCTACTTCTTTGAGTTTTTGGCAGTATTAAGCATGTCTTTAATCAACTCCTGCACAGCATCACTAGCACCTTTTCCCGAAGTCAACCCCATTGGATCGTTGATAAGCACACGGCCAGAAGGCGTTACCAAAACCTGAAAGTCACCAATCGTATTGTTTTGCACATACGCTTGAATTTTCAGCAAATCAGCCACACTGCTTGAATTTAGATTTCCAAATGCTGCCGCTTCCTTCGCAGGATCATTGAATGCAGGCTTCACAGTAATTGCGCCTGACATGTTATCCATTACCAAACCGGGCTGATTGTTGGCAGTAGTCACGCCATAGTTTTTTACAACAGGTAGGCCAGGCCTGACTTATCAGCTCTGCGCGTAGCGCCTAGATTTACGACTGGTAGTCCTCATACTCCCACGCAAAGTATCTAGAAAGAATTGGTACTGACTGCTCCCAAGTAGGGCGTTCAGCGTTCTCAATAATCTCGCTAACTGTCTTCTTGATCAATTCAAAGTCGAAACTTTCAACGAGGATCATGTGCCGCAAAACATATGCACTATTGACCGATAGCTGATGGGCAAGCCAAGTAACTGTGCATATTGCAACTTGGAACAAATCACTGCTCTCTTCATCTTCTGGGCCAATCGCCAAGGTCAGCCACACGCAAAAGTTGTCTGGTATTTGCGGGGTGTAGGTGTTGAGATCCTCCGCGCCGAAATCAATCCCTTTAAGAGTCGGTTTGTTCATTTAATCACCATGTGTCCGTTAGAAGTTACGGCCCCTGTATTTGGGTCCCTCATCTGGAAGTTGGCTTGTACGCCCGTCGGATTAAACTCAACCGGTGCTTTTTTTGCAGACGGGGGTCTATAAACTCGCGTCCCATCAGCACTGATTAGACCACCGGGTACGCCGCTCAATGGCCGCGCACCGTCACCTACCCATATTTGCCCCAAGCTATTCGCTTCGGTCGCCGTACCGCTTCCTACGGCGAAATCCGGCTTCGCTGTTCCACTGCCAGTCGCCGCTTTCGCAAGTCTCGCATCCTGCGCCGCAATGTTGGCAAGATTTTCGGCGGCCAGTTGCCCTTTCAGTCCTGGCACGGTCACCACATTCGCAGTCCCGCCAGAAGTCACCGGGGTTGCAATTTCTCCTGCTACTGCCGTTCCCCCATTTGCCCCCACCGTATCCACCACTCCCGTCACAGCCGGAACCACACTTTCACCAGCTCGCAACGAACCTACAACCGTCTTGCCCGTACTGATAACAGCCACCCCCACAAGTGCAACATTTGTCGCGTCATACGCAGCTTGCTGTGTGGCGTTTGAGGGCGTTGATGCATCACGCTCGTTGACGTATGAGGATGTCACTCCTGGGGTTCCCACAGGGAAGTCGGTCGAAGTATTGGTGGGGCCGTAGGCACCGACTACATCTGTATTGCCCAGTGCCAAAACGGCTTTTCCGGTACCGATCAGTGCATTGGTCGTTGCAGTCACCGCTGGCTTAATCACCACGTTATTAGCCACGTTCAAACCGAACTTGAAGTTATCCTTGCTCTCGTCGTTCAGGAAGCCGCTGGTGCTGTAACTGAACTGCCCGGTTTGCTGCTTCACTCGGTTAAGCTGCTCCAACTCATTTGTGTAGGTAGCACCTTGCCGCTCCATCTCCTTGTATTTGTCGGACTCTGGCGTGCCAGGGGCGAACTCGGCTGAGCAGTGCACCATGGCACAGGCTGCGGCTGTCAGTTTGGCCTGCTCTTGTGGATCGTTGGGGGCCATGGCGGCGATCTTGGCTTTTTCATCATCGTGCAGCAGCCGGTTATACGTCGTCCCCGTCAACCCCACCGAAGCCCCCAACGCCACATTGCTGGCCCCGCCACCAGCCGCAGCCCCAACACCCGCTCCCACCAGCGTGCTGCCGATTTTCATCAGGTCAGCAAACTGCGGGTTTTGGATGGTGTTGCCTTTCTCGTCTTTGATGTACTGCGGCACCCCGTTCTTTTCCAGGTAGTCGGTCATCACAGGGATCAGTTTTTCATTGGCAGCCCCGGCGGCGGTGCCTGCTACCAGGCTGCCCCCGGCGATGCTGGCCTGGATGGCGCCTGAGAGGCCGTGCAGCAGCACTTTTTCAGTGGAGCCTTCTTTCCATTGTTTCGTTGCCGCCAAGTCCCCAATCATGTTGTCCATGACCGAGCCCACCAGCTGCGCGGCCTGCTGGTTCTGCTGGGCGGTTTTGAGGTCGGCTTGTACCTTGGCTGCGTCTTGCAGGGTCAGGGTGTTTTTGAGACTCTGGTTGGCCTTGCTGGCATCGCGGCTGGTCAGGGTGTTGGCGTTGGTTTGGCTCTGTGCGTCCTTGGTTGCCTCACCGGTGCCGGTGATCGTAACCGTGGCCGGGCTGATGACGCTTTGGGTGCTGCTGCGCTGGCTGCCGTTCTCGGACAGTCCGGTCTGTCCGGCCAGGTTGGCCATCAGGTTGACTCCGGCTTGGGCCAGGGCGCTGGTGCTGTTGCCCACGCTCAGGCTGGTGCTGCTGGCGCTGGTGTCTTGTTTGTTTTCCAGGTCGCTGTAGGTCAGGCTGGCGGTTTGCAGGCTGTTCTTGGACTTGTCGGCGCTGCTGGTGATGGCGCCGCCTTTCAGGTCAGTGTTGCCTTTGACTTTGATGTCAAAGCCGTCGGTACCTGCGTTAATGCCGCTTTGGCCCACTGCGCTTTGGTAGTTGTGGTCTATCTTTTGCTGGGCGGCGTTCACACTCACGGCGACCATGCTGCCGACGCAGATGGGCGGCAGGCACAGGTTGACACCAAAGCCTGCGGACTCTTGTTTGCTGGTGTAGCTGCTGCTGTCTTGCAGGGTTTCGATGTTGAGGTTGCCGCCGATGTCGGTGGTGACTTGTTTGCCTGCGAGTTGGGCGCCTTGCAGGTTGGTGTCTTTGCCGCTCTTGATGCTGAGCTGCTTGCTGGCGGTGACCAGGGTGTTGTCATAGGTGGTCTCAGACCCATTGGCATTGCCGTGGCCGGTGCTGCCCCCTAGCTGGAAGCTGATGCCGTTTTGTTGGCCCAGGCCGACGGTGACGCCTACCCCTGCGCTGGAGTTGCTGTTGCTGCTCTGGGTGTTGGCGCTGTTGCTGGCGGCTTGCAGGTTGAGATTGCGGGCGGCATCCAGGCTGATGTTCTCGGCTTGCAGTTTGGCGCCTTGGGCGTTGATGTCGGTCTCTCGGGCGGTGATGTTGAGGTTGCCGGCCTGGATGTTGGTGCCGCGCTGGGTGCTGGTGCTGTCTGCGGATTTGCTCTCGGAGTGGCTGCTGTTGATGGAGGCGGCTATGCCAAAGGCGGAGCCGTTGCCCATGGCTTGGCCTGCATCTGCGGTGGCGATGGCCGTTTTGGCGCCGCCGTCGATGAGTTTGTAGCTGTCATAGCCGGACTTGAGGGCCAGGGCTGCGTCCAGGCGGGCGTTGCCGGTGCCATCTTTGGCGGCTTGGGTCTGGTCGTAGATTTGGGTGATCAGGCTGCCCACGGTGCCAGCCAAGGCGGCCCCGACGGAGAAGCTGCTGGTGCTGCTGTGGCTCATGCTCTGGCTGTCGCCTTGGGCGGCACCGAGGTCCACCCGGTTGGCGTTGAGGCTGACATCCCCTTTGGCCAGTAGGTCGGCGCCTTGGGTGCTGAGGTTGCCCTGGCCGACTCCTTTGTATTGGTTGTCGGTGCCCGCGGTGATGGTGAGGTTGCCGTTGTTGGCTGAGAGCACGCTGGTGACGGCGTTGGTGCTGGTGCCTGTGCCGTTGCCATCAGCGCCGTTTTTGCTGAAGGCCGTTTGTTTGGGGGCCAGCCCGACCTGCAGTTGCAAGCTGGTGCTGCTGCTTTGAGAGGCGTTGCTGGCGGTTTGGGTGTCGGTGGCTTGGTGCAGTTGGACGTTGCGACCGGCGGTGATGTCGATGTTTTGGTCGGCCAGGACTTGGCTTGCTTGCACGGTGGCATCGCGCCCGCCAGTGATCACCACGTTGGTCCCGCTGACGCTGGAGCCTACCGAGGTGGTGCCCTGCACAGTGGCGTTTTGTGAGGCTTGGGTGGTGCTGTAGTGCTGGCCCGCCAACAGGGAGTTGGTAAAGCCCGAGCTGCTCTCTTGATGGGCCTGGCTTTGGTCGTAGCTGTTTTGCGCGGCGGTGATGTTGACATCGCGCTTGGCCAGCAGGACAGCATCTTGGGTGGCGTTGATGTTGGAGCCTTTGATGGTGAGGTCTTGGCCTGCGCTGATGAGGATGGTGTTGGCCTGCAGGTTGCTGGCAACGTTGTCAACCAGGTGGCTGGTGTTGTGGTCTGCTAAGGCGTTGCTGCTTAAGAAGCCCGATTCGCTGGTTTGCTGGTCGCTGGTTTGGCTGTGGGTGGTTTTAGCGGCTTCGATGGTGATGTTGTTTTTAGCCAGCAGGGTGGCGGCGGTGTCCGAGACGATGTTGCTGCCGGTGACTTTGAGGTCGTTGCCCGCTATGGCTGTCACGCTGTTGCCGCCAAAGTTGCTGGCGATGGCGCGGGTGCTGGCACTGGTGTTGCGGGTGGTGGTGCTGGAGCTGGAGAAGAGGCCGTTGTTGGTGGCGGTCCAGCCCAGGTCGCTGCTTTGGCTGCTTTGGCCAGCTTCCAGGGTGATGTTTCTGTTTGCATAAACCTCCAGGGCGCCTGCGGCTTGCACGTTGGCGGCGCGGGCGTTGAGGTCTTGCCCGGCTTGCAGGGTGAGGTTTTTAGCAGCGTTGAGGCTGCTGCCGGTCTCAAGGCTGCTTTCCAAGTGCTGGCGGTAGGTGGCCTCGCCATTGGATTCAAAGTGCAGGGTCTCACCGGTGCTCACTGTGCCCAGGTTGAGGTTGCGCGCGGCCTGCACCTGGGCGCTGCCCTGGCTATTGACTGTGGCGCCAATAAGGTTGACATCGCGCCCGGCACTTGCCAGCAGGGTGCCGGTGGCGCTGTTGACGGATAAACCGGCGAGCCGGTTGAGTGTGGTGGCGCTGCGCGAGCCTTCTGCGCTGGTGCTGGTGGTGCTCAGCACGTTGAGGTCGCGCCCGGCGCGGGCTGAGAGAAGGCTGGTGGCGCTGATCTGGCCGCCGATGTTGTTGAGGTCGGTGCGGGCGCTCAAGGCGACGGCGTCGCCCTGGATGCGTCCACCGAGGTTTTGGATGTTGTCGGCGCTGAGGTTGACTACATTTTTACCGGCGATGCTGCCGCTGTTGGTGAGGTCACCCGAGAGGTTGAGGTTGACGTTTTTACCTGCCAGCAGCGCGCCGCTGGGCTGCAGGTCGCCGGGCTGGACCATGGCATAGACCTGGGGCACCAGGGCTTTGGTTTTGCTGCCGTCGGCCAACGTGACTTCTTTTTCTACCAGCCAGACGATGTCGCTGGTGAGTTGGGCCATTTGGGCGGCGCTCAAGGCGATGCCGGGGCGCAGGTTGTGAGCCTTGGCATAGGTGATGCCGGCATCCATCAGGGCCTGGTATTGCTGTTCGTCCGTGCTGTAGTCGCCCAGAAAGCGTCGGCCCGTGAGTTGGGCCACTTGTTCACGGATGAGCGTTTGTTCGTAGTAGCCATCACCCAGTCGCTTTTGCGTGATGCTGGGGTCCAGGCTCAGAGTTTGCAGCATGTAGTCGCTGCCCAGCCACTGCTGGCGGTTGGTAAAGCGGGGGTCGGTCTCCACCAGGTAGACCGCGTTGGGGTTGGTGTTGATCCGGTACAGGCTCAGGCTTGGTAGCGCGGTGCTGGGGGCTGTCAGCGTGCGCAGGGTACTGCCAGCAACATTAACGCTGGCGATGCTGACGCTGGCCGCCGTTGCGCCACGGGTGTTGACGCCAACGCTGCCTGTGCTGCGTCCTGCAACGGTGGTGCCACTGCCGACTGCGGTGGTGTTTTGAAGGGCGACTCCCTCGATGACCGTGAGGTCGTTGTAGGCGTTGACGTTATAGCTGCTGGCAACCATACCGTAGTCTAAAACCCAGTGGCAGGGCCAGCAGTCACTGTGCCCGCCAATCACCCCCCAGCTCCATTGGGTGCCGACGTCGTTGATGCGGCGCTGGCCTGGTATCGCTACATTGTTGACGCTTGTGCCTACGACGCCGAGTGTGCCCCCGGCCATGATGCTGCTTTGCTGGTTGGTGATTTGGGTGGCATTGAGCTGCATGTCGCCCCCAGAGATGATCTGGCCGGGGGTGCTTTGGGTGATGACCGGCTCGTAGGTGTAGCGGTCATAGATCCGGTAATAGGACGGGAGGTCATCGCGGAGGCTGGTCTGCGTGTTGACCAGTTGGGTTTCTATGGTGAGGTTGTCGTTGGCATTGGTGAGGGTCGTGGCGTTGATACCGAGCTGGCCACGGGCCTCTATGGTTGAACTGCCGTTGAGCACGGTGTTGGCACTGTCTGCGGCATGTCTGCTGGCATCGAGCAGCCCACCTATCGCCATGTCGCCCGCGCTGTAGATGAGCGATCCGCCACGGTTGTTGAGCGTCTGCACTCCTATGTCGAGTGCGCTGCGCGCTGCAATGGTGGCTGAACGGGTGCTGCCCGCCACCGTTTCACTGTCGTTGTTCAGGGTGGTGGCCGCTATGCTCAGGGTGTCGCCATAGATGCGCCCGGTGCCGATGTTGTTCAGCGTATCGGCATTGAGCTGGGTGTCCTGCCCATCCATGAGGCCGCGGTTGGTAAGTGCTGCGGTGACGCTTACTTGGGTGGTGCTTGCGCTGATCTCGCCTGTGGCGGTGTTGTCCAGATTGGCGGAGGAGATGTTTAAGGCGTTGCCGGCCTGGAGCTTGCCGCTGTTGGTGATGCGGCCACTGGTGCTGATGCTGGCGTTGTGGTTGGCGGTGACTTCGGCGCTGTTGTTGAAGTCGCCCGTCAGGTCGATGGCAATGTCCCCTTGGGAGAGGACTTTGCCGTCCCCGCCCAAGCTGGCTGCGGTGATGCGGGTGTTCTGCCCGGCAATGAGGGTGCCTGCGGTGTTGTTGACCGTGCCGCTGCTGGTAACTGTAATGTTGCTGTCTGCGCGTATGGCGCCATCGTTGTTGGTCAGGGTGTTGGCGCTAATGGCAACACGGTTGCCTTCAATGCCTTGGTCAGTGCCCGATGTGTTGCTGTTGTCAATGTTGGCTGCACTTAGGCTGGTGGCCAGGGCGCTGCGAATGAGGCCAGCGCTGTTGTTGATGCGGCCCCCGACAGCAGTGAGTGTGATGTTGTCCAGTCCTTGAATTTGTCCGCCCTGTGTGTTGCTGATGTTCGCGCTGGTGGCGAGCAATGCGCCTTGACTGCCGAGGTAGCCGGCATCGTTGTTCAAGTCACCTGTTGTCAGGGTGGCTGTCCCCTGCGCGGCGATGCCACCTTTGCCGTTGAGTTGGGTGTTGCTGCTGGTGTAGTTGGCCGCGCGGGTGTTGGTCAGGGTTTGGGCGTGGGTGTTGAGGGTGAGGTCAGCGCCTGTTTGAATCAAGCCGCCATCGTTGTTAAGTGCACCGGTTTGCAAGTTGGCGCTTTGACTGGCGGCCAGGGTGCCGCCAGCATTGTTGAGCGCTTGCCCACCGGTATTGATGCTGAGATGGCGACCCGAGATGCTGCCAGTGCGCGTATTGCTCAGCCCCGCATTGGTGAGCGTGACATCCAGAGCCGCTTGAATTTTGCCGCTGTCATTGATGGTGACGCCCGTCGTGACCAAACTTAAATTGCTTTGTACAGAGGCCAGCGTGCCCAGCGTGTTGTCAAAACTGGACGCTGTGACACTGACATCCCCATTGGCCGCGATCAAACCTTGGGTATTGCTAAGGGCACCGCCACCAGTGGCGGTATTGAGGTGGATGCCAAGGGTTCCCAAGGCGGTCACCTGCCCTTGGTTGTTGGTCAGCGTTTGTGCCGAAAGCGTTGTATTGCCATTGCTGGCAATGGTTCCCCCTGTGTTGTTGAGCGTGCCGGTGGGCGACGTCAGCGCAATGGTGGTGTCGCCCGAGCCTATTTGTATAACTTGGCCTTGGGTGTTGTTGAGGTTGGCCACATCCAAATTGAGTTGACCCGCACTGAGGACGCCTTGGGTATTGTTCAGGCTCTGGTTGTTGTTTGCCTTGGCGGTGATCCCCAGTATTCCGGTCGTTCCGCGTGTAACCACGGTGGCATTGACCGTGCTGACATTGCCCGCTGTTGCGGTGATTCCGATGTTGGCCGCACTGGTCTGGCTGCCCGACAAGTCCACACTGCCGCCACTGAGGGTGACGTCGCCTGCTGCCAGGGTTTGTCCATTGGCGCTCAGGCTTTGGATGGTGGTGATGCCTAGATTGCCACTGGCGGTCAGTGTGCCATCTGTTTTGATGCCCGCACCGAGCACGCTATTGGCACTGCTGCTTAGACTGTTGGCCGTTATTGTGGTGTTGCCTAGCGCCGCGATCAAACCGTTGGCCTGGTTGCTGATGCCGCTCTGGCTGGTGACGCTTGTGTTGCCGTTGGCATAGACGGTGCCGCTGTTGGTGAGCCAGCCGTTGTTTTGCAGCACGACATCGCCTGCGCTGGCACCAATGGCGCCACTGTTGCGCATCCCCAGACCGGCCTCGGTGCCGACCAGAAATATCTTGCCGGCGTACATGCCACCCAGGGCGGCCACGTCCAGCGCAAAGCTGGGTGCAGCGCCACTCGCCGAAGCAACGCCTGTGACGGTCGGGGCTGCGGCGTTGTTGGCGGCGATCTCGTTGGTCCCGGTCACCACTTTGAGGTCTTTGGCCCAGATGCCTGCGTTGACCTGCACGGCGCGCGCCAGGATGTTGGTGTAGTCCGCCGTGCTGGTGTCCAGCCCGGCGCCATCGATGCTGACGCTGCCTCGCTGCACGCGGTAGGACTCCAGGCTGCCGGTATTGATGACGGGCGTGCCGGTGGTAAGTGTGACTGAGCTTGCATTGAGGAAGCCACCCCCGTTGACCGTAATGCCCGCCGGGTTGGCGATGATGACTTCGGCGCGCTGACCGGCGACTTCTACGTAGCCATTGAGTTGGCTGGGATTGGAGGAGTTGACTTCGTTGAGAATGACACGGGCCGCTCCGGTGGCCAGCCAGGGGTTGGCCTGCACCCAGCCGCCCAGTTGGGTGCTGGTGTCGATGCGGCTGTTGTTGAGGATGGTGCCGTTGTGCTGCACATCAAACTGGCTGTAGGTGTTGCGCGAGACGCCCGCAGCCGACGGGGTCTGGATGTTGACTTGCGGCAGGCCGTTGGCGGTTTGCAGCACGGTGGGGCGCTGGCTGGCCGGTGCATTGGGGTCGGCTTTTATCTGGGCTTGGGCGGGTGTCAGATTGAGCAGCACCATGCCGAGCGCAGCGCTCAGCGCAAAGCAAAGGGGGTGCAGGGTGCTGATCAGGCCTCCCGCCGACCCGCCACCACTCTCCCCTGAGCCGCCTTTGCCCTGGGCGCTTGCGGTTTCTGCCACCGCCATGCGCAGGCCGCGTTTGGCGTTGAAGATGATGCGGTGTAGGTTCTTGTTCATGACGGGTCGATGTGACGTTTAAAAAGGAACTCAGCGACAGGTGTTGCTGCATCTGTCAGCCTTCAGGTAGAGCCCTGATGGCTGACTTTCATCACCTTGGTTACCGGGTGAAGTAACCCGTGGTGGAGATTGCGGTGGGATAACCGTCCGCATCAAGTGCAGACTTCGAATCGCCGGGGTACAGCTTGCCGGAGTCAACGTCAAACAACATCTTCTCGGCGACCCCGGCCACTGGGAGCGTGGTCAAAGTTACGCCGGTACCACCATCAGCCGCGGTACTAAAGTCTGTACCCGTCAGAATCACCCGTGCAACATTGGTTTTACCCGAAACGCTACCTAGCGAAAAATTAGCAGACAGGTGTAATGTGACTTTTCCTGCCTTAGTGGTGCATGTAGCATCGGTATAAAGAAATTGCGTTGAATCCACCGTTGTTTCACCGATGACCACGTCGCTATTCGATGCCCAATAGTTTGGGTTGTATTGGTAGTTTGAGCCGCAGAATGTACTCGCGCTTTTCCAGGCTCCCAAAAATTCAGTTTTATCCAATACGGTCGCCGTTGCTGTGCCAGTGCTATCGCCGCCACCGCCGCAAGCCATCAGGGTCAGCGCCAGTGCGCTGGCAAATGCAGTTTTTATGAGTTTCATCGGGTGTTTCTCTTTAAAAGTTTTGGGATGGTTGAAAAACCAAAACCAGTCTCCCAGACCGGTTTTGACGAATCCATTGAGCGGCAGGCTCAGAACGTCCAGTTCAGACTGAAGCCGACCACGCTGTTTGGTGCCTTGAAGCCCTCGGGCTTGGAGAGCGGGGCACCGATGAACAGCTCATATTGCAGGTTCTTGACGCCCCCGCGCACACCCATGACGGCGCCGGTGAGCCAGTTGCCCACCAGCAGGTCACTGCTGGGGCCACCGACTTCACCATGGTCCAGGCCGATATAAAACTCCTGGCCCGACTCCCCCAGGGCAAATGACAGATCGTTGCGAATCAACCAGCCGCGCTCGCCGCTGAGACTGCTTTCGCCATCAAAGCCACGCACGGTGTAGCGACCGCCGATGGCAAAGCGGTCTTGCGGGGTAAGCGGAGTTTGCTCGAACTGGGCGCGCCAGTTGCCGTTGTAACGCACGCGCTGGCCGGCGAGCTGGAACGGCCAGCTCAGGCTGGCGTCGGCACTGACCAAGGCAAAACGTGAGGTGCCCTCGCCAAAGGCTTCTTCCGGGGCGGGCAACGAGCCAAAGGCGCCGGTGCCGCGCTTGTAGGCCAGATTGGCGTCCAGGGTGGCGGACCCCATGAATTCTTTGTGGCCGAGACCGAGTTCCCAGCCGCCGACCACTCGGTGCTGCACTTGCACTTCGGTGTCGTCGATGAAGTTCTGGGATTGGCGGGCGAAGGCCTTGAGGCTGACCGTGGTTTTGCGGATGGCATCGCGGTACAGCAGGCTTGCGAGCTTGATTTCGGCGTTGCTGCTGGTGCCGCGGTAGGTGTAGTCCTGGCTGGCACCGGCCACGTTTTGGTAGTAGCTGCTGCGGCTGAGGGTGCTGCCCAGCGCCCAGTAGCCCAGCGGCACAGAGTAGTGCACGGTCATGCCTTCGGTGCCGCGCGCACCGGGGTCGCCGCCGCCGAAGTCGTTGTTCAGGCTGACATAGAACAGGTCACTGAGGGTCCACATGTTGTCAACGGACAGGGTGATTGCCCCCTGGTACTTGCCCGTGCCTTTGGTGCCGCTGTCGTCAGCGGAGAGAGACCATCGGAACGGAGATGCCTGTTTGTAAGTGATGAGCAGATCACTCTGGCCGGGCTGGGCTCCCTCACCCGTGGCGGGCGTGATCTGGATGTCGGCCTCGGCGCTAGGCACGCGTTTGAAGTTTTCCAGGGCCTGCTCTATGTCGCGCAGATTGAGAATGTCACCGGGTTTGGCGGGCATGGCATTCAAGGCGGGCGCACGCGGATCGACGGGCATCGCAAAGCGGATGGCCCGGATGCGCCCAGCCAGAACGGTGAGTACAAGGTTGCCGGTTGAGAGGTCTTGCGGCTGGGCCAGCGCCCGACTGGTCACAAAACCGCGCGCAACCAAGGCGTCTTGGGCGCGCTGCAACACCAGCTTGACGCCGTTGGCGCCGAGACATTTGCGCAGGGGCGAGTCCAAGCCGTCAGGCCCGCTCAGTGCGTCAAGCAGCCAGCCAAAGCGGGCGGATTCATCACCATTTAGCACCAGTTGGTGGATGGGAAAGCACGGGATTTCCGACTCCGGCAGGTGTTGCACCATGCTAATGGCTGGCGTGAGCAGGCGCACGTCGGGGGTGCGTTCCTGCTGCTCGCGGATCTGTGTTTCACGCTCCAAGGCCCGGCGCTGCTCGGCGGCATCGTGCTCAGGGCTGGCGGCGACTTGTGCGTGCGCCAGGCTGGCAGTTAAGGAAAGTGTGCCGCTGAATAGCGTGGCGGCAATGAATAGATGTGCGCATTGACTTGCTGATTTCCTCGCCTGCATATCGCCTTAGTTTTTAGTTTGGTGGTCTATGCCACCTTGCTTTTAATGGTGCGCCGAAGTCTAGGGGCGCAAAGAGCATGACCGAATTAGGATGCAAATTTCATTGATGCAGGTCAAACACATAATTGTGTCAATTTGTTGGCTTGGTATGCGCTATGTCTATGCAATTTGTGGCATTGGCGTAAGCCGTGGCCAGATATCCAGAACTGTTTGACAACCATAAATTTCTCAGCGTTTTCGGTTCAGCAGCGCGTGCAGCAGGATGGCGCCAAAAGTGGCGGTCCCGATGCCACCCAGCGCAAAGTCACCGAACTTGAGCGTGAAGTCGCCGGTGCCCAACACCAGCGTGATGGCCGCGACCAGCAGGTTCTTGTTGTCGGTAAAGTCCACCTTGTTTTGAACCCAGATGCGGGCACCGGCCACCGCAATCAGGCCAAACACCACAATGCTCACACCGCCCATCACCGGCAGCGGAATGGCGGCAATGATGGCGCCAAATTTGGGGCTGAAGCCCAGCACCACGGCCAGCAGACCGGCCACCAGGAACATGGCGGTGGAATAGATTTTGGTGGCGGCCATGACGCCGATGTTTTCGGCATAGGTAGTGACGCCGGTGCCGCCCGCGCTGGCGCTGACCATGGTGGCGATGCCGTCGCCGATGAAGGCGCGGCCCATGTAGGCGTCCAGGTTTTTGCCGGTCATGGCGGTCACGGCCTTGAGGTGACCCAGGTTCTCGGCCACCAGAATGATGGACACCGGGACGATCATCAACATGGCTTTGGGGTCGAACACCGGCGCGGCAAAGCCGGGCGCGCCCAGCCAGGCGGCGTTGAGCAGATTGGATAAATCCAGCGGCTTGCCCAAGCCCAGTCCGTTGGTCAGCAGCGCATAGACTAAGGTCGCCACGATCAGGCCGACCAGTATCAGCAGGCGCTGCACCATGCCGCGCGTGAACACCGCCACCAGCGCCACGCAGACAAAGGTGACGGCCTGCATCCAACTGTCAAAGTTGCTGGCGGCCATGTTCTTGATCGGCACGCCGGCTAGGTTGAGTCCGATCACCGCCACGACGGCGCCGGTGACCACGGGGGGCATCAGTTTTTCGATCCAGCCCGTGCCGACGGCTTGAACCAGCAAGCCGATGGCCGCGCAAGCCGCGCCGCAGGCGATGATGCCGCCCAGCGCCACGCCGATGTTGGGGTTGATTCCCTTGCCCGCATAGCCAGTAGCAGCAATCACCACGCCGATAAAGGCAAAGCTCGAACCCAAGTAACTGGGCACGCGCCCGCCGGTGATGACAAAGAAGATCAGGGTGCCAATGCCGCTCATCAAAATGGCCAGATTAGGATCAAAACCCATCAAAATCGGGGCCAGCACGGTGGCGCCAAACATGGCTATCACATGCTGCATGCCCATGACGACGGTCTGGGGCCAGGGCAGCCGTTCATCGGGTGCAATCACGCCACCTTGCAGCAAGACGCTCGCGCTTTTTTCAGTCCAGTTCAAGAGGGGCATCGAATTCTCCGTTTGAAAAAGTGAACTCATGTTAACGGGGGAAATCGCGCCAGCTCCTGTCAATGACTCAGGTCAAGAAGAAGATGCGGGGTGCGCCAGGCCAAGCGCTGCATAATCAAAAAAATAACGAGGACAAGCCATGACAACTCACTCCAATATCTGCCGCGCCCACTCCTGCGCGACGGATGCACGACAGGCGGTCAAAGAGTTGCACTCCGGGCTTCTGCAGCCCGACTTGGCGCTGGTCATATTCTTCTGCTCCAGCGCCTACGACCTGGACGCTTTGGCCGACGAAATGAATCAGCAGTTTGCTGGCATTAAACTGGTCGGTTGCACCACAGCCGGTGAAATTGGCCCGGCGGGCTACCTCGATCACAGCCTGGTCGGGGTCAGTTTTTCATCCCAGGTTTGCACGGCGGTTACAGGCTACCTGCCTGATCTTCAGCATTTCGAGTTCTCCCGCGGTCAAACCTTTACCCAGAATTTATTGAAGCAGCTGGAAAGCCGCGCAGCCGCCGTCACATCAAGC
>Ga0209123_1002354_pt1 | contig 16214 bp, 15 predicted proteins | sample BarGraIncu00431A_FD_184500 | JGI IMG/M metagenome (GOLD analysis project Ga0209123, IMG submission 184500) | Arctic peat soil microbial communities from Barrow, Alaska, USA - Barrow Graham LP Incubations 004-31A (SPAdes) (version 2) | ecosystem: Environmental > Terrestrial > Soil > Wetlands >...
GAATCAAGTTGATTTTCTAACGCAATGAGCTCTTCACTCGAAATTTTCGGGGTGTTGAGCTTTTTTATAAGGAGGATATCCCCATGGGAGAAATCACATTAAAACATCTGCTTACGATCGAAGAACTCACCTTGCAACAGGTACTGGGATTGATCAAGCGTGCCGAACAATTTAAAAACGGAGCTGAATGGCATCCTGAAAAACGTTTATATGCGACGAATCTCTTCTTTGAGAACAGTACACGTACGCATCGCAGTTTTGAAATGGCAGAGCGTAAACTGAACATCGAAGTGATCCAATTCGATGCATCGACAAGCTCACTGAATAAGGGCGAGATCTTATATGACACTGTACTGACAATGTCAGCGATCGGCGTTGATATCATTGTCATTCGCCATCCGCAAGAGGAGTACTATAAACAACTCATCAACAGTTCCTCGATCACCGCCTCGATCATCAACGGCGGTGATGGCAGAGGTCAGCATCCGACGCAATGTTTGTTGGATCTGATGACGATCTATGAAGAGTTCGGTCATTTTGACGGACTGAAAGTTGCGATCGTCGGTGACATCTCAAATTCACGGGTTGCGCGTTCGAATGCAGGAATACTGCATCGTTTGGGAGCTGAAGTTTATTTCAGCGGTCCTGCTGAGTGGTATGACAATGATTTTGATCAATTCGGTCAACAAAAACCGATCGATGAACTGGTATCGAACGTTGATGTCATGATGCTGCTCAGAGTTCAACACGAACGCCATGACGGAAAATCGACCTTCAGCCGTGAAGATTATCACACTACCTACGGATTGACGCTTAAACGGGCTGAAAACATGCGTAAAGAGGCAATTATCATGCACCCGGCACCGGTCAACCGTGATGTTGAATTGGCGGATGCATTGGTTGAGGCGAAAAATTCCCGGATCGTCACGCAAATGACCAACGGAGTTTATATCAGAATGGCAGTGTTAGAAGCCATCATTGCCGGACGGGAGAAACAATGAGAACACTGATCCGAAACGCACGTCGAATCAAAGACGCGAATAGTTTACTGCCGTGTAATGTATTGGTTTCAGACGGCATCATTCAGATGATCAGCGAAACACCGATTGAGATTCAACAAGGGGATGTTCTGATCGATGCGGAAAATGCGTTGATCACCCAAGGATTGGTCGATCTGCATGCGCATCTACGTGAACCCGGCTTTACCCATAAAGAAACCATCGCAAGTGGATCCAAAGCGGCAGCACGCGGCGGTTATACAACGATCTGTGCTATGCCGAACACAAAACCGGCACCTGATACAACAAAGAAAATGAAGGATATACTGGCGCTTATTGAACGCGATGCGATCGTCCGTGTCTTACCTTACGCTCCGATCACGATCGGATTGAACAGTGAAACAATCGTTGATATCGCACAAATGAAAAGGATCGGGGCTGTTGCGTTCACGAACGACGGCGTCGGTGTTCAAAGTGCCGGCGTCATGTTGGAAGCGATGCGCCAAGCGCAAAAATGCAATGCGATCATCGTCGCGCATACCGAAGACAACAGTTTACTTAATCATGGAGTTCTGCACGAGGGCATCACCAATAAATCGATGGGACTGCCGGGAATTCTCAGTGCCTGCGAATCTTCCCAAGTCGCTCGTGATCTGATCCTGGCTGAAACAAGCGGAGTTCATTATCATGTATGTCATGTCTCTGCCAAAGAATCAGTCAGATTGGTCCGCGACGCCAAACAAGCCGGCATCAAGGTCAGTTGCGAAGTAACGCCGCATCACCTGTTACTGAACGAAACAGATATCGTTATGGATGACGCTAATTATAAAATGAATCCACCCTTACGTGCACGTGATGATCAACAAGCGCTTTTAAACGGATTGTTGGATGGGACGATCGATTGTATCGCGACTGATCATGCGCCGCACAGTGTTGAAGAGAAAAAACTGGGCATCCGTTTGGCTCCGTTTGGGATCACCGGCTTGGAAACAGCTTTTGCGCTGTTATATACAGAGTTTGTCCGCAAGGACATCTTCACTCTGGAATCACTGATTCAATGGATGAGCGTTCGACCGGCTGAATTATTTGACCTTGGCGGCGGAAAATTCGCTGTCGGTCAACCGGCTGATCTGGCACTGTTCGATCTGGATGTACCCATCAAAATCAACGCAGACCAGTTTGAATCAAAATCACAGAACAGTCCGTTTATCGGACGAGAGGTATACGGCAGTACCGTCATGACGTTAGTCGACGGTATCGTTGTATGGAAGAGGAACTAACGATGGAAAAATTACTGGTACTGGAAGACGGAACCGTCTTTATCGGTGAAGGGTTCGGCTACGATCATGATGTTATCGGTGAAGTAGTATTCACGACCGGCATGAGCGGATATCAGGAAGCCATCACCGATCAGTCCTACAACGGACAGATCATCACGTTTACGTATCCGCTGATCGGAAATTGTGGGATCAATCGCGATGATTACGAGTCGATCAATCCGACGTGTCGGGCGATCGTCGTCAAAGAATTTGCGCGCATGCCCTCCAATTGGCGTTCGGCGACCGATATCGATACTTTTTTAAAGAATAAAAAAATCGTCGGGATTGCCGGTATCGATACGCGCCAACTGACACGTAAATTGCGTGAACAGGGCACCATCAAAGGATGCATCGTTACTGCGGAAAATGATCTAACCGAGGTGTTGGAAAAGTTGCGCGAAACAAGTTTACCGACAAACCAAGTTGAACAAGTATCGACTCTTCGTTCGTATCCGAATCCGGGTATCGGACGACGTGTGGTCGTGGTTGATTTCGGGTTGAAACACAGTATTTTACGTGAACTCAGTAAGCGTTCATGCGATATTACCGTAATGCCTCACAACGTCAGTGCCGCCGAGATCTTGGCACAGTATCCGGACGGTGTCATGTTGACCAACGGTCCCGGGGATCCCAAGGACGTTCCGCAGGCTGTCGCGATGATTCGCGGTATTCTCGGTCAAGTTCCGATCTTCGGTATCTGTTTGGGTCATCAATTATTGGCACTGGCTAATGATGCGGATACATTCAAAATGAAATTTGGTCACCGCGGTTTGAATCATCCGGTTCGTGAGATCGCGACCGGTCGCATCGACTTCACTTCGCAGAATCACGGCTACGCAGTCGATCCGAAAAGTATCGATAAAGCCAAAATCATGATCACGCATCTTGAGATCAATGATTATACGGTCGAAGGAATCCGTCATCGTTATCTGCCTGCGTTCAGTGTCCAATTCCATCCGGACGCAACACCGGGACCGCATGACGGAGTTCATCTTTTCGATGAGTTCATGGAGATGATGGACACATGGAAGGAGACCCACCATGCCTAAACGTAACGACATTCATAAAATATTAGTGATCGGATCCGGTCCGATCGTTATCGGACAAGCAGCTGAATTCGACTATGCCGGTACACAGGCATGTTTATCCCTTCGTGAAGAAGGGTATGAAGTTGTCTTGGTCAACTCGAATCCGGCAACGATCATGACCGATTCAGAGATCGCCGACACTGTTTATATCGAACCGATCACCTTGGAATTTGTTTCGCGTATCTTACGCAAAGAAAGACCTGACGCTATTTTAGCGACTTTGGGCGGCCAAACCGGATTGAATATGGCATTGGAACTGGCGAAATCCGGGATCTTGGATGAATTAGCTATCGAACTATTGGGAACGAAACTCAGAGCGATCGAAGAAGCCGAAGATCGTGAACTGTTTAAACAGTTGATGGAAAAGATCAAGGAGCCGATTCCCGTCAGTGAGATCGTTCATACCGTCGATGAAGCCTTATTGTTTTCGGATACGATCGGCTTTCCGTTGATCGTACGGCCGGCCTTTACCTTGGGCGGAACCGGCGGCGGGATGTGCGACAATCGCGAAATGCTGGCAGAGATCGTTGAGAACGGATTGAAACTGAGCCCTGTTCACCAATGTCTGATCGAAATGAGTATCGCCGGATATAAAGAGATCGAATACGAAGTCATGCGCGACAGTGCCGATAATGCGATCGTCGTTTGTAATATGGAAAATTTCGATCCGGTCGGTATCCATACCGGTGATTCGATTGTCTTCGCTCCGAGTCAGACATTGACCGATATCGAGTATCAATTACTGCGCGATGTCTCACTGAAGATCATCCGTACCTTAAAAATCGAAGGCGGTTGCAATGTGCAACTCGCTCTTGACCCTCATAGTTTCAATTACTTTATTATCGAAGTCAATCCGCGTGTATCCCGTTCTTCCGCATTAGCCTCCAAAGCAACCGGCTATCCGATTGCTAAGATCGCTGCGAAGATCGCCGTCGGAATGACGCTTGACGAGATCCGCAACCCGATCACAAAAACAACTTATGCCGAATTTGAACCGGCATTGGATTATGTCGTCGCAAAAATTCCGCGTTGGCCGTTCGATAAGTTTGAAAAAGGGGAACGTCGCTTGGGAACCCAGATGAAAGCGACCGGAGAAGTGATGGCGATCGGTCGTACGATCGAAGAATCACTGTTGAAAGCCGTTCGTTCACTTGAGATCGGAGCTTATCACATCGACCTGGAAGAAGTCCGCAAGGTGAGTGATGAAGTGTTGATCACGAAAGTAGTCAAAGCCCAAGATGATCGCTTGTTTTATGTCGCCGAAGCCGTTCGCCGAAATTACAGTATCCATGAACTCGCATCACTGACTAAGATCGATCTGTTTTTCTTGGATAAGATCGCTCATATCGTTGAGTTAGAAACAGAAGCTCGTAAGAATCCGTTCATGATCAAGATTCTGAAGAAACTCAAACAATTTGGTTTCTCGGATCGTGTCATCGCTGATTACTGGCAGTGTGATGCTCTTGAAGTTCGGGAGTTCCGCAAAGTCAATCACTTGATTCCGGTTTATAAGATGGTGGATACCTGTGCAGCTGAATTCAAAAGCACGACACCGTATTTCTATTCGACGTATGAGATTGAGAATGAGAGCATCGTAACCGATAAAACGTCCGTGTTAGTGTTAGGTTCCGGACCGATCCGCATCGGTCAAGGAATCGAATTTGATTATGCGACCGTTCATTGTGTCAAAGCGATTCAAAAAGCCGGTTACGAGGCAATCATCATCAACTCCAACCCGGAAACAGTTTCCACTGACTTCTCGATCGCAGATAAACTATACTTCGAACCGTTGACCTTAGAAGATGTGATGAACGTGATCGATCTGGAGAAACCAAGCGGCGTCATCGTTCAGTTCGGCGGTCAAACAGCCATCAACTTAGCGGAACCGTTAAGTAAAATGGGGGTCAAGATATTAGGCACATCTCTGGAAGATCTGGATCGTGCCGAAGATCGCAAATTATTCGAGCAGGCGTTGAACGAGATGAATATCCCGATGCCGCTCGGTGCGACAGCAACCTGTGAAGCAGAAGCCATCGCGATCGCGACCCGCATCGGTTATCCGGTGTTGGTTCGTCCGAGTTACGTCATCGGCGGACGAGCGATGGAAATCGTTGAAAATGAGACGATTTTAACGCAATATATGCGAAATGCCGTCAAGGCATCACCGGAACACCCGGTCTTGGTCGATCGTTATCTGTTAGGTAAAGAAGTGGAAGTCGATGCGATCTGCGATGGCGTCAATGTATTGCTGCCGGGCATCATGGAACACATCGAACGAGCCGGTGTTCACTCCGGAGATTCGATGGCTGTATATCCGCCGCAAACGCTATCCGCAGCCATCAAAGAAACGATAACCGATTATACTCGCCGCTTAGCGTTGGGGCTTAATTGTATCGGGATGATGAATGTTCAATTCGTCATCCATCAAGATAAAGTCTATGTGATCGAAGTCAATCCACGCGCTTCGCGGACAGTTCCGTTTCTGAGTAAGGTAACCGGCATTCCGATGGCTCAGATCGCCACTCAAGTGATATTGGGTGCGAGCCTGGAAAGTTTAGGCTATCACAGTGGATTATATCCGGAATCAACGATGGTCCACGTAAAAGCACCGGTCTTCTCGTTTGCGAAACTGCATCGTGTTGATACTTATTTGGGACCGGAAATGAAATCGACCGGTGAAGTCATGGGATCTGACAGTACCCTCGATAAAGCCTTATATAAAGCGTTCGCAGCCAGCGGTTACGTATTAGCGGATTACGGTTCACTCTTGATCACCGTCGATGATGAGAATAAAGAAGAAGCCGGATCGATCGCGAAACGGTTCGCCGACATCGGTTATCGCTTAGTTGCCACCAAAGGAACCGCTGCTTACCTTAGGGAATTGGGATTGAAGGTCCATGAAGTCGGTAAGATCCATGAAGATGCGCAAACCAACATGTTGGATCTGATCAGAATGAACAAGGTTCAGATTGTTATCAATACAATGGGCAAAGACCGTGATGTCGCCACTGACGGCTTTGCCATTCGACGTGAAGCGGTTGAACACGGAGTTCCGTTGTTCACCTCACTGGATACGGCGGCAGCGATCGTCCGCGTACTGGAAAGCCGTTCGTTCAGTACGAAAGCCTTGTAAGGAGCACCTATGAAACAAGAAAACATGAGTATTGTCGAAAATAACCGCGTAACGAAAGATGTCCATGAGATCGTTCTGCGTGGAAAAATGGTTGCTGAAATGATGACACCGGGTCAATTTCTCAATATCAAGGTACCGCGTGAAGACCTGATTTTACGTCGCCCGATCAGTTTAGCGTCGATTGATCAACACAATCAGACCTGCACAGTTCTGATACGGAGTGAAGGGCAGGGGACGAAGTCCATCTGTGAGGTGAAAGTCGGAAGTTCACTGGATGTGATGGGACCGTTGGGACACGGATTTAACTATGATTTTTTGAACGCCGGAGAGTCAGCGTTATTGATCGGCGGAGGTATCGGGATTCCGCCGCTCTTCGAATTGGCCAAACAATTAGTCGATCACGGAATCAACGTAACGTCGGTATTGGGATTTACTACGAAGGATGCCATCTTCTATGAAAGACAATTCAATGAATACAGTGAAGTGTTCATTTCGACAGATGACGGTTCTTACGGAACACATGGAACAGTCGCTACCCTATTGTCAGGTCAATTAGCCGATAAAACCTATTCGGCAATCTATGCGTGCGGTCCGAAAGGACTGAATCGAATGGTCAATCGCAACTATAAGGATCATCCGAATGCGTATGTCTCCTTGGAAGAAAGAATGGCCTGCGGAATGGGAGCCTGTGCAGCCTGTGTATGTCAGCGCCAAGACGATCCAAATAAAAATGAGAAAGTTTGCGATCACGGTCCGGTATTCAGAGCCGGGGAGATGGTCATATGAACCGCTTGAAAGTAAGTTTACCGGGACTTGAACTCAAAAATCCGATCATGCCGGCCAGCGGATGTTTCGGATTCGGAGAAGAATTCGCTGAATATTACGATCTAAGTGTATTGGGAGCGATCATGATCAAAGCCACGACCCTCGAAGAACGCTATGGGAATCCGACCCCGCGTGTCGCTGAAACTCCGAGCGGAATGTTGAATGCGATCGGCTTGCAGAATCCGGGTCTGGATCGTGTAATGAATGAGAAATTACCGTTTCTGAGTCACTATAACACCAAAATCATTGCGAATGTTGCAGGGTCGAATGAAGAGGAATATGTAACGGTATGCGCTGAGATCTCAAAAAGTCCGTATGTTCATGCGATCGAACTGAATATCAGCTGTCCGAACGTCAAACATGGTGGGATCGCCTTCGGAACGGATCCTGACGTTGCTTATCGACTTACGAAAGCCGTCAAAGCTGTTTCGAAAGTTCCGGTCTACGTAAAACTTTCGCCGAATGTGACGGATATCGTAGTGATCGCAAAAGCAATTGAAGCTGCCGGAGCTGATGGAATCACCATGATCAATACCTTAGTGGGAATGCGCATCGACCTTAGAACTCGTAAACCCATCTTAGCGAATCAAACCGGCGGATTGTCGGGACCGGCGATTAAACCGGTCGCTATCCGAATGATCCATCAAGTGTCAAGAGCAGTAAACATACCGATCATCGGAATGGGCGGCGTTATGAATGTTGATGATGTATTAGAGATGATCATGGCAGGTGCCAGTGCCGTTGCGATTGGAACCGCTAACTTCTCGGATCCGTATGTATGTCCGAAAATCATCGATTCACTGGAGAAACGCATGGATGAGCTTGGAATCGTATCGATTGAACAGTTGATCAACGACACACGGGAGGCACGTTATGAAAAATAAACCGATTATCGCATTGGATTTTGCGAACCGTCAGGAAGTAGAAACATTCCTGAATCATTTTGACAAGGAAGAACAATTATTCGTAAAAGTAGGAATGGAACTTTATTATCAAGAGGGACCTTCGATCATTACTTTTTTGAAAGAAGCCGGTCATGAGATATTCTTGGATCTCAAATTACACGATATTCCGAATACCGTTGAAAGCGCAATGCGCGGGCTGGCTAAATTAGGGGTCGATATGGTCAATATCCATGCGGCCGGCGGTAAAAACATGATGGAAGCTGCCATCAAAGGGCTTAAAGATGGAACACCGGAAGGTAAGCAAGTACCGCTGATCATCGCCGTGACGCAATTAACTTCCATAACGGAAGAAGCCATGCACACGGAACAATTGATTCCCGTTACCCTTGAAGAAAGTGTCTTGAACTATGCGAAAACAGCACAAGCTTCCGGCATCAACGGAGTCGTATGTTCACCGATGGAAGCACAGAAAGTCAAAGAAGCAACATCAGACGAGTTCATCCGCGTAACCCCGGGCATTCGTTTAGCTACCGGCGATGTCAATGATCAGAAACGAGTTATGACTCCGGCATTGGCACGAGCGAACGGTTCCAGTTACATCGTTGTCGGCCGTCCGATCACGCGGTCAGTTGATCCTAAACAAGCTTATCGCGAGATCTATCGCGAATGGAACGGAGAATAACGATGAACGACACAGCGAAAAGAATCGCAAAATTACTGTTGGAAGTTCAAGCTGTCACTTTAAGTCCCGATTCTCCTTACACATGGGCCAGCGGAATCAAAAGTCCGATCTACTGTGACAATCGCATCACCATGAGCTATCCGGATGTACGTAACGAGATCGCACGCGATCTTGCCGAATTGATCAAAAAGGAATATCCGAGCGTTGAAGTGATTGCGGGTACCGCAACTGCCGGAATACCGCAGGCGTGTTGGGTAGCGGATCTGTTGGATCTGCCGATGGTTTATATCCGTTCAAAAGCCAAAGACCACGGTAAAGAAAATCAGATCGAAGGACGCATATCGCAAGGACAGAAAATGGTTATCATTGAAGATCTCATCTCCACCGGCGGAAGTGTATTGGATGCCTGTGAAGCAGCGAAACGCGAAGGAGCCGAAGTCCTCGGAGTAGCCGCAATCTTCACCTATGAACTACCGAAAGGAACATCCAATTTCAATGAACGCAACATTCGTTTACTGACCTTGACCAATTACACCAATTTGATCGAAGTAGCACAGGAAACCGGCTATATTAAAATGGGAGATGTCGAAACATTGCAGGAGTGGAAAAAGAATCCGCAAGAATGGAAAAGATAAGATAGAATTATGATCGATCAATATTGATTTCATCTAAACTAACGAAGAACCGAGTTGAAATAGCAATCGGTTCTTTTATGTTGAAGTGACGAGGAATTTGGAAATCACAGTTGACTTCTGAAGTGTAAATGTTACGATTAAAGAAAGATATTATTAGAATAAATCAATTTACATATTCACAGAAAGAGGTGCGCATGAAGAAACTACTACTGGGTCTATTGACGTTATGCTTGCTAAGCTCCTGCACCGTACAAACAAAGTATGAAGTGATTAAAGATCCGTCAGCCATTGCCGAAGTAAGATTACTCGAATATTTGCCGATCTACTCGAGTTATTTACCTGAACCGATCAGTATTATTTTTGATTCAACGGACCTGATAGAATTTGCAATGATCATCAATCGAGCCACTAAATCATCTGTAAGTCGACCGATGAAAATTCCGGAAGGTGATGTACCTACATTCGACAACAGTCTCTATATCATCTCAAAAGCACAAGAAGTGACAATGATTTACGTCTACAGTGAGGCAGATGTGATCTATTTAACTGATTTTAATCACTTACTAACCGATAAAAAGGAGTATGTATTATTTATGATCCAAAAGGATGACGTAAAACGGTTCAATGAGATTCTTCAGTTATCGAACTAGTGTATAATTCAATTTGGATATCGAATAAAACAATGGGGGAAAATAAATGGATATACTCTTCAGTATCTTAGGGTACTTATTGCTTATACCTTCTTTGATTTTGATCATGTTCATGAAGGACTTTCCTACCTTCATCTTCTTTGTGATATTGATCTTTGCCAGTATAATGTTGATCGGTATCGGAAAAATAATCGGATTGCAGAAAAAGATTTTGGCTAATATCGAATTCAAACAAACAAAATTTAAATAGTATAGGCTTAAACTGAGGCAGGTTAAGAAATTGAAAAGAAAAGAAGATGGACTATTTTGTGTATACATCTAATATTGCACCCTTTAATTCAGCTGGGGTTTCAATTTAGATGACATTTCAGTAATGACTGCAACAATGGATGATTTAGATGATAAAAACAAGGTTGTTTATCCTAATAATAGTTCAATTACGAGACTGGATAATGATGATGAAATAAAGATCCGATCATTTGGGTAAAAAGAGGAGCTAAATATATGAATATCTGGGGATGTAATAATTGGTCGAAAAATAACAATTTTTCTTCCGCTAAACGTACAGGTTTAAGGTTGAGGTTTCAAAAAGGAACAGATGCCGAAGTTAGAAGAGCCTGTTTAGAATTCTGTAACTGGATCAGAAAACAGTATTATTTTCCTATAAGAGTTCCAATATATGTTAAATCATCAGAATTTATCATTTCGAAATCTGGGGAAAAATTTTCAGCAATCTTTTTTGAGCCGTTTGATAAACATAATGAACCTTTTATTAGAATTGCTACTGGTGATTTTAATGAGATGAAACAAAAATCATGTCAAGATGATGCGTTGGCATCTATCTTATGTTCAATATCGCATGAGTTGACACATTATTTTCAATGGATTAATGATATTAGGTTGACTGAGATTGGCGTGGAAAGACAAGCTAACTCATATGCAGATTCGATAGTATATAAGTATTCAGAAACAAGAGATCACCCATAAACATCTAAAAACAAATGGTTTGTCAGTACAGGTTAAAATCAGGCAGATATTCACTTATCTGCTTTTCTCTGTTTTCGTGTATAATAATAGAGCAAGAAGGTGATTGGATGAAAATGATCGTTGGGCTTGGAAATCCCGGAAAAACTTATGAGAAAACCCGGCACAACACCGGCTTTTTAGTGTTAGATGAAATAGCGAAACAATGCGGTGTCAGTTCATTCCAAATGAAATTCAAAGCACAAATAGCCAATGTCGTGTTAAATAATGAAAATGTGATCTTGGTGAAGCCGCAGACCTTTATGAACTTATCCGGAGAATCAGTGGGGGAAATTGCCCGTTTCTATCAGATAAGCTCAGCCGAAATCATTGTTATCTACGATGATCTGGATCTGCCGGTCGGGAAAGTACGGCTACGCGAAAAAGGCAGTGCCGGCGGTCATAACGGTATGAAGAGTATTATTCAGCACCTGCACACTCAGGAGTTTCCGCGCATCCGCGTCGGAATCGATAAGAATCCGATGATACCGACGATCGACTATGTGATGGGTAAAGTAGAAAAAGATAAACAAACTATTTATGAGAAAGCCATACAGCACGCAGCCAAGGCAGCCATTGATTTTTCAGGCATGCCGTTTGCGGAGTTGATGAATAAATACAACATGAAGGCAGTCGAATGAACGAGTTATTGAAACTGATCCAGCAAGAATCCGCAATCAAGGCTTTTACCGAAGGTAAAGCCTCTTTTTCACATTTGTCTCCGACGCAGGAAGCCATTCTGTTGGCAGCCAGTTATCGGTTGGATCCGCGTCCGATCTTCGTGGTAAAGAGTAATTTGTATCAGGCGCAGCACTTGCATGCCAAATTACAATTATGGCTTAATGATGAAGAACTGGCCTTGTTTGCGGTGGAAGAATCATTGCGCGTTGAAGCCATTGCTTCATCTCCCGAGATCAATGTCCAAAAGATGGAAACAATGTCAAAACTCAGCAGCGGTGCTCCGATTTTGTGTATTACGCACAGCGGAGCGGCGGTGCGTAATTTACCGTTACCGAACTACTTCAAGACATCGACGTTACACTTAAAAAGTTCGCAGTTGATCGACTTACAGAGCTTACAGAAACAATTGCGCGATATCGGCTATACACCGGTCAATCGTGTCGATCAACCCTGCTGTTACGCATCACGCGGCGGTATTATTGATATTTTCCCCATCAATTCCGAATTTCCGGTTCGGATCGAATTTTTTGATAATGAGATCGAAAGTCTTCGCTATTTTGATTTATCGTCACAGCGGACGACAGAATTGATCAGCGAGATACGGATCCAACCGGCAACTGATATTCTGTTTACGCCCGAACAGATTGTTGAGATCCATGAGCGAGTAGAAACGTTGCTTCAGCGTGAAGCCGGTCGTCGTCAACTGTCAGAAATGAGGGTGTTGGAAGAGAATATTCGACGTGATCTTGACTATATCGATCAGCACATCAAAGAGAATCACCTTTATCAATATACTGCCGCATTGAGTGCGACTGCGAGTATTTTTGATTATACGAGTGATCCGTTGGTGATCTTGTCGAGCGTCGAAGAGGTCAAGACGCATCTTCATACATTAACGGAAGAGACAGTCGATTATATCCAAGAAAGAAGCAGTGACAATAAAGCATTGCCGTTGTTTTCGGTGTTTCATGATCTGCCGGCGATACTGGGTAAGTATCAACGTACTGATTTCCATCAGTTTGAGACAATGAAGCAAGAAATACAATATCGCATTCATGATGCTTTCATACCGCAGCAGACCTTGCCGCTGCATGTGAAACTGCTGGGAGGTATGGTCCAGAAACAACATGTGATTTGTTGTTTGAAAGAAGCCGAGATCAAACAATTGATTCCGTTGCTCATTGAAGCGAAATTACCCTATACGATGGTATTGGATCGTTTGGATGAACCGCATCTGACACTCTTACATCAGGATTGGGATGAAGGATTTGAAATCTCATCACGAAACATCCTGGTACTTACTTCGAAAGAGTTGTTCAATCATAAGACCGTGATCGGTCGTTACAGTAATAAATTCAAAGAAGCCGAAACTCTGAGTACCTACCAAGATCTTCAGGTCGGCGATTATGTGGTCCATCATCAACACGGTGTCGGTCGATATTTAGGTATTATTACCCGGGAAATGGAAGGAGTCCATAAGGATTTTCTCCATATCGTTTATCGCGGCGATGATACGTTATTAGTACCGCTGGAACAGTTTCAACTGGTACGTAAATTCGTTTCCCGTGAAGGCGTCGTTCCGAAATTAAATAAATTAGGTTCAAATGAATGGGTAAAAACCAAAGCTAAAATCAGAGAAAACGTTAAAGACATTGCCGATCGATTGATCAACTTGTATTCTAAACGTGAGACCGGTATCGGTTATACCTTTGGACCGGATTCGGAATTACAGAAAGAATTTGAGGATGAATTTGAATTTCCGCTCACTCTTGATCAAGAAGTAGCAATCACCGAAATCAAACAAGACATGATGATGGCCAAACCGATGGATCGTTTGCTTTGTGGGGACGTCGGGTTTGGTAAAACGGAAGTCGCGATTCGGGCTGCTTTTAAAGCCGTTGCCGAACATAAACAAGTGGCTTTCCTGTGTCCGACGACGGTATTGGCGCGGCAACATTATCAGACGTTCCTTCATCGTTTCGCCAACTATCCGGTCAATATTGCGGTGTTGAATCGCTTTGTGGTGGAAAGTCGGCAGAAAGAGATCGTCAAGGAAGTCAAAGAGGGCAAGATCGATATTTTGATCGGAACCCATCGTTTATTATCGAAAGATGTTAAATTCAAAGATCTGGGCTTACTTGTGATCGATGAAGAGCAGCGTTTTGGCGTTGAACATAAAGAAAAAATAAAAGAAGTGCGCGCAAGCGTCGATGTTCTTTCGTTAAGTGCTACACCGATTCCGCGAACATTACAAATGAGTCTGATCGGTGTACGGTCACTTTCCCAGTTGGAAACTCCGCCACTGAATCGATTACCGGTCCAGACCTATGTATTGGAAAAGAACCGCGGTGTCATCAAAGAAGTCATCCAACGTGAGTTGGCTCGTAACGGTCAAGTATTCTATCTCTTCAATAATGTTGCGCAGATTTACAGTGTCGCGTATCAGATCAAACAGGATATTCCGGAAGCCAGTGTCGCAGTTGCACACGGACAGATGAATCGTGAAGAGATTGAAGATGTCATGTTTCGGTTTACACAAAACGAATACAATGTCATGGTGTGTACCACGATCATTGAGACCGGTATCGATATTCCCAATGCCAATACGATGATCATCGATAAAGCCGATACTTTCGGTTTATCACAGCTCTATCAAATCAAAGGACGAGTCGGACGAAGCGATCGACTGGCATATGCGTATCTGATGTACACGCCGCGGAAACAACTCTCGGAGATCGCCATGAAGCGTCTTCAATCCATCAAAGAGTTCACCGAACTGGGTAGCGGGTATAAGATCGCCATGCGTGATCTGACGATTCGCGGAGCCGGAGAAATGTTGGGAGACTCACAGTCGGGATTTATCGATACAGTGGGCATCGACATGTACATCGAGATGCTGCAACAGGCGATCAATGAAAAACGAACCGGTATTGTTCTGCCCGAAGAGATCATGATCGCCAAGCCGAACTACAGTGTGGATGCCTATATTCCGCAACCGTTTGCGCCGCAGGATTATGAGAAGATCACGCTTTATCAACGTATCGACAAAGCAGAGAATCAACATGAACTCAAGAAATTACAAGAAGAGATCGCCGACATGTATGGGAAATTGCCTAAATCCGTTGCGCTGTTGTTTGAGAAGAAACGACTTGAGATCTTGATCAGTGAACCGCGCATCAAGAGTTTCAAAGAACTCAAGACTCATGCGCAATTGGTATTCAGTGCCGAATGGTCAAGTCACATCGACGGTGTTCGTCTGTTTAAAATGATCTCCGACATCTCACCTGAGATCACCTTAAAATATGCGCAAGGCAACATCATCGTCAATCTTCCCAAGAGTCAGGATTGGCTTATCCAAGCAACAACGATCTTGGATAAAACTGCAGCGTTACCGTTAAAAGGAGAAAACCATGCGAATCGATAAATATCTGAAAGTAGCCCGTATTTTGAAACGGCGGGCTGTTTCAAAGGAATTAGCGGATCAAGAACGCGTTTTGATCAACGGACGTAAAGCTAAACCGTCACATGAAGTCAATGAACAGGATATCGTTGAAGTGATCTTCGGTCATCGCCGTTTAAAGATCCGTGTGCTCAGTATCGCTGTCTCCGCAAAGAAGGCAGATGCGGTGGGTATGTATGAGGTTTTGGAAGAGTCGATCGTCGAAAATGTGAAAGAAGATTCATTGATTTAGAAACATCCGAAAGACTGACACTCTTGCATTTTAATAAAATGTCAGTATAATAAAAATACGGAGACAGTTCTTCGGCAAATCAGGTAAACACAAAAATGGCCCTTAAAAAACTTAAGAAAAGAAGAAAATATCGTTTAAAATACATAAATAAATATGTAAGCATGGCGTTTATCCTGCTATCTTTTTCCTTACTCTATGCCGGTGGAAAAGAAGTATGGACGACTTATCGCCTGCATCAGCAACTGTCCGCTGTTCAAAGTCAGTTGACCGGATTGATGGCTGAAAATGCGACATTGACTTCGCAGAAAGATAAATTGATGGATGAAGAATATGTGAAAAGTTACGCCCGCGGATCGTATATGTTGTCCAAAGACGGAGAACAGATCTTCTATCTGCCGGAATCAGATACATCAGGGAAATGACCTACGTCGTTTCCTTTTTTCTGAGTTGCAGTCGAATTGATATTGTGTGCTTAAATTCACGAATGGTGATAGAATAGATAAGGTAAATAAAAGGAGATCAACATGAACAAAAAACCGGTAGTACTGGTTGTCATGGACGGTGTCGGATTATCCGATAATGC
>Ga0209123_1002356_pt1 | contig 16206 bp, 16 predicted proteins | sample BarGraIncu00431A_FD_184500 | JGI IMG/M metagenome (GOLD analysis project Ga0209123, IMG submission 184500) | Arctic peat soil microbial communities from Barrow, Alaska, USA - Barrow Graham LP Incubations 004-31A (SPAdes) (version 2) | ecosystem: Environmental > Terrestrial > Soil > Wetlands >...
GCAGATACAAATAGAGCTAAAACTTTATGTCAATTTAAACCTGAATATACATTTGAAAGAGGTATGGAAGAGTTTACAGCATGGGTAAAGAAACAAGATAAAGAAAAAGCTTTAGAAAAATCAGGCGATCTTTTTGAACACTCCATAGATGAAATGAAAGAAACAGGAATGTTGATTCAGGCTAAGAGGTGAGTGGATATGAACAATAAAAAGGTTCTGTATATGGGCACTCCAATATTCAATTATAGTAAGAAGATTATTTCAGAATTTGAAGAACAGGGGTATTCGGTTGACTATTACAATGATCGACCCAGTGAAAGTTCTTTTGTTAAGGGTATTATTAAAGTTAGAAGAAGCTTGATGCATATTTTAACCCAAAGGTATTTTGATAAAATTATGTCTGAAACAAGAGGGAAAAATTATGATTTAGTATTCATTGTAAACTGTAAAGTGTTTACTCCAGTAATGATTCAACAACTGAGGAATAGTCAAAAGTCAGCAAGGTTTGTATTATATATGTGGGATTCGTTTACACTGTATCCGAAAAGCAAAGAGCTACTTTCCTTTTTCGATAAGGCATACTCTTTTGATTTAGATGACTGTTCTAATAATGATGAGCTGACGTTTATGCCATTATTTTTTCATAAAGAAGTTGAAGAATTAGGACAAATAAAGCCCAAAGAAATTGAAGAATTAGGACAAATAGCATTCAAAGAAATTGCTTGCGACATCGTAAGTGTATGTACAGCCCACCCTAATCGTTATAAAACGATGCATGAGTTATTCCCAGAGTTAGAGTCAAATGGTATCCATGTGTTTTCTTATATGTTTTTGAATAGGCTTCAGTACTTATATAATAAGGCTTTTGTACCTGAATTCAAAAATGCAAGGAGTAGCGAATTTAAATTTAAACCTTTATCTGAGAAAGAAAACTTAGCTGTTCTCGAAAGATCCAATACTGTGTTTGATATGCAACATAACTTGCAGAGCGGATTGACAATGAGAACTATTGAAACACTTGGTGCTAAAAGAAAGATGATCACGACCAACAGTAACATTAAGAAATATGATTTCTATAATGAAAATAACATTTTTGTAATGGACAAGCATAATGTAGCAGGTATAGAAAAGTTTATTAAGAAAAAATATCAACCTATAAGTGAGGATATCTATAGAAAATATAGTTTACATAGCTGGGTAGAAACAATTATAAATGAAAAAGATAATGTTTATGTTAGATAGAGATAAAATGAGAATGCTTTATTACTGTCAGCAATGCTATATGGGGGCAATCAATGAAAAATAAATATTCATTATCAGAAACTATAGCAACAGCATATGCTTTGATTTGTACAAAATTATTTTATAAAGGTGCAAGACTGATTAGAAGACCATTCTATTGTAGGGGGAAATCTCGGTTGCAATTTGGTGAAGGGCTTACTACGGGGCATCATTGTAGATTTGATTTGCTTGGTGAAGAGAATGACAATTCAAAGAAACTTGTTATCGGCAAAAATTGCAAGCTTGGAGATAATGTTCATATAGTAGCAAGTGAAAAAGTTATAATAGGTGATAACTGTTTGATGGCTTCTAAGATATTTATAAGTGATACAAGCCATGGGGATTACTCTAATACTACGATTGATTCATCACCAGATGTACCGCCAGATGAGAGACCGCTTTATATGAAGCCTATTAGTATTGGAAATAATGTTTGGATTGGGGAGAATGTCTGTATCTTGTTAGGGGTAAGTATTGGGGATGGGTGTGTTATTGGTGCAAACGCAGTTGTTAATAAAGATGTACCTGAAAACTGTATTGCAGTGGGAAGCCCTGCAAGAGTTATTAAAAGATATAATTTGGATTCAGAAAGGTGGGAAAAGGTTAAGTATGAGAATTTTGCTTATTAATAGCCACTATGATCAAAGTGGGGCAGGGAAAATTGTGGCTTGCATACATAGAGAAATTAAAAATAAGGGACATGATTCAATGGTGGCTTATGGTAGAGGCAAGGTTACTAATGAAAATGGTATTTATAGAGTTGGTTCAAAGTTTGAATTAGCTTTTGAGGGCTTTGCTACAAGAATTATTGGGATTAATGGTTTTAGTTCATGGAATGCAACTAAAAAATTAGTAATGGAAATTGATGAATTTTGCCCAGATGTAATACATTTGAATGGCTTGCATGGCTACTATTTAAATTTTAAAATATTATTTGACCACATTAATATGAAAAATATACCTTGCGTTTGGACTTTTCACGATTGTCATGCTTTTTCCGGAAATTGTGGATATCATTATGAGTGCGATAAATGGAAAACAGGATGTTATAAGTGCCAGCATTTAAGAGAGTACCCTACTAGTTATTTGTTTGACCACACAAAATGGATGTGGGAACAAAAGAAAAAATTATTTACACAGACAGACAATAAAATAATAGTTTCACCATCTGAATGGATGACAAGTGATGCCAGGCAATCGTTCTTTGGAAAATATGAATGCGTTACAATCAACAACGGTATAGATACTGAGAATGTATTCTATAATAGAGGGAAAAGTAAATGTAGAGAAAAGTATGGCTATTTTATTAAAGACAAGATTGTTTTAAGTATAGCGTTTGGATTTAATGACCCGAGGAAGGGTGTTAAACATATAATTCAAATGGCAAGAGATTTAAAAGGAAAAGCAGTAAAATTAATTTTAATTGGTTTGGATAGCGGTAATAACAATCTAATTTCTGACTTACCTAATGTAAAAACCTTGCCATTTACCAATGATCAGGATGAACTTGCTGAGTACTATTCATTAGCAGATGTATTTGTTTTACCATCTTTAGCAGAAAATTATGCTACGGTAGTGATTGAATCTTTGGCATGTGGAACTCCTGTAGTTGGATTCAATGTAGGTGGTACCCCTGAACAACTTGCTGATGGAAAAGGTATTGTAGTAGAAAAAGGGAATCAGAAGCAGTTTAATGAAGCAGTAATTAGCTTATTGAATGGAAGTTCATGTATTAAGGATAGTGAGGATATCTTTAAAGATATCAAATGCAATAATTCTATAGTGGGAATGACGACAAAATATGAAGACCTATACAGGCGCTTGTTACTATGAAAACAGAAGTTTAAACTTACAAAGAAATGGATTACACAATCTGTTTGAAATAGTAAATAGTTATTATAAATTTGTCGAAAAATACTTTTCGGATGTACCTCCAATTGGAAATGTAAACTATTTTGGGCTGATGGTGTTATGGAATTAATAATATAGTTTAATCGCTATCGAATGCTAATACACTAGAGGTTATTAAAATTTAGCTGAGTATTAGCCTTTAACAGAGTAGGTTTTACAGACACCATCGCAGGAAATTATGCATCATTGATTTTAAAATCATTATTTTGTGGCACTCCAGTCATTGGTATTAATATATGTGCATTTATAGAACAGTTAGTAGATGGAGGAGAGACTCTTGTGGAAAAGGGGATCAGGAAGAATTTGATTCGTTCAAGGACATTTAAGAAATGCTAATTTGGATCAAAAAATGGCTTAAATGAAAAATAGGATATGGAGAGTGAATGATGCAAATATTATTTTTTATATTATTTATATTAATTGGCATTATATTTTACGTTATAATGTATAGAAAAACAAAAGACATATTAAATCCTTTTGGTGGATCTTCTTTTTTGTGGCTATTCATTGTAGCTTTTGCCAATTTACGTCTTAGCTATTTACAGTCAAAGTGGGGGGGGGAAATGTATTTAATTGTTATTGTTGCAGCTGTAGCTATATTTAGTGCTGGATTGTTAACAACCACTTCAAGTAATTCATTTTACTATTCGGAATCGTCGGTACATATTACAAGGTATTACAAACAATTTACGAGATTATTTTGCATAATAAGTATTATATGCGCTTTGTTAGAATGGAGAAATAGTAATTATTATATTAGCGTTTTTTCTCAGATGACAGGAGCTGATTTAAAAACAGGGCTTGAAGGTATTTCTGGGGTGCATTATGGGACTATATTATTACCATATTTTTCAATATACTCATTCTATGAATTAATTTATGACGATGATAAAAGTACAATTGGCAATTGCTATAATGTTCTTGTTATTTGTGTGGCAGCATTATTTTCTTATTTTGTTTTACTTTCTAGAGGCACATTATTGATTATTGTTACGGGATTTATTTATATTTACCATTGTAAGTATAGGTTAAAATCACGGACAAGCATAACTTTAATAATTATTATATTGTTGGGATTTGTTTATATGGCAAATATAAGATTGACATCTTCATCGTTGGTATTTACTGCCACAACTAAAAGTGCAGGTTTTAATGCTATTTATACATATGCAACTTTTTCTTTTGAAAATTTAAACAAACTAGTGGAACATGGGTCTTTTTATACGATAATATATTGTTCGGTACTACAACATATACTACATCCATTTAATATGGATACATTGAATATTATAATGTATAACACTGAATTTTTTAACGCTAAAACATTTTTGTATGAGTTTTATTATGATTTAGGTTTAATTGGTACCTTTATTTATCCCTTCATTATTTATTTATTGATAGGATTTGTATATAGAAAGAGTAGGTGTAATGGTGCATATATATTAATTTTGGCTGTTCTACAAAAAGGAATATTCACTATTTTTTTTGGTAATTACCTTTCTGGTATGATTGTTATTGTTTGGCCAACGTTTTTTACAATTCTCGTAGTATGTACTTTAAGAAGGCCAATTAAATTGTCGCTCGCTATAAGAAAATAAATCAGGACTTTGGACCTAAACTTGGATTTTTACATGAATCATTATACTAACTTCTTAAGAAAACAAGGGATTAAAATTGTTGGTGTTTCTAAATTTATTACTCAAGATACTTATTTTGATGGTACAGACTATTCAGTTATATCAATAGGAGATAATGTAACAACAGCAAGAGAAGGGATGATATTAACACATGATTATTTTTTAACCACAGCCATGCATCTTTTGGTGAACGTATCGAACGCCATAGTGGGGAAGTGTGTTTCCTTAAAGTAATAACAATAGGTGACAATTGTTTTATTGGAGCAAGAGTATATTTGCATCCTAGAACTGTTATTGGTGATAATGTTATTAGCGGTGCTTGTAATGTTGTAAAGGGAAATATTCCAAGTAACAGAATTGTAATTGAAAATTTATGTAAAATTATTGCTGAAAAACATTAAGTAAAAAAAGATTACTACAATAAATACTAAGTTAAATATATTAGCTTAGTGGAACAGGAAAGGTGAAAATGAGAGACAAGAAATTTTATAAAAATTTAATGTTTAGTCTAATAAGTTTTGGGGTCTCTATAATTCAATCAGTTTGGTTTGTACCATTTATTATGAAAAATATGGGTGCAGAACCATACGGGTATATTGCCGTGGTAATGAATTTTATTAATGTTTCAACAATTATATCGGTTGCTATAACGTCAATGAGTTCAAGATATATATCCATTGAACTACAAAAAAGAGATTATAAAGAAGCAAATCAGTATTTTAACTCAATAATTAGCGCAGTAATTATAATAGGTGTAGTATTAGCTATTATTTTTACAATAATAATTTGTAACATTACCCAGCTAATGAATGTTTCATATATATATAAATCCCAGGTACAAGTATTATTTGCTATTGCTGCAATATCTCTTATTATATCAATATTAAATACACCATTTTTAGCAGGATTGTATCATACAAATCGTCTATATGTGATGTATACTTTTATAACTTTAAACTATGTATTTAAGATAATTGTATCCATTATTTTTTTAAATTTTGGAGAAATAAAATTATGGAACATGGCCTTTGGTGGAGTGATAATAGATGTTGCTTCTATTATCTACTATCTATCAAATTATAGAAGGTATATGCCAAATCTGGTTATATCAGCATCAGACAGTAAAATAAAATACATTATAACTGTTCTAAAATCTGGCATTTGGGTTTCGATTACTAAGGCAGGTGCAGTATTATTAACAACGATTAGCACATATATTTCCAATTTATTTGTGAGCGCAATGATTACTGGTATTTATGCATCAATTATGCAATTACAATCATTAATTGCAGTTTTAGTTGTGGCAATTGTTTCGTGTTTTGTGCCTCAAATGTATAAAAACTTTGCTGAAAATAAAAATATTGAATTAATTGAGTATACAAAACAGTCAATCCGGTTTTTGTCAATCCCATTGGGCTTATTATCAGGGGGAATAATAGTATATGGCAAATATTTTATGATATTATGGTTAGGAGAGTCTTTTGGTAATTACGAAAAATTAATTATTTTAATTATGATATACTTACCATTTTCATTAACTGCAGAAATGTTAAATCAAGTAAATATTACAATTGATAAAATCAAAATTCCTGCTATTGTAACCGTGATAATGGGATGCGTAAATATTTTTATGACTTATTTTTTAATAAAGGTTTTAAATATGGGCATATATGGGATAGCCTTGAGCCAAGGTATTATAAATGGTATTAGAGGGTTTATATTTTTTCCGTTATATACATCCTATGAATTTAAAATATCAAAAAAAACATTTTATCCAGCAATGTTGAGTTGTCCATTAGTTAGTTTAATTACTATTTTTACATGTTTAATAATTGAAACTCTTGGTACACCAAACACTTGGTTGAAATTAATAGCAAATGCGGTTGTAGTTGCATTTATTGTGTTATCAGTTGTTTCTAAAATTGTCTTATCAAAAGATGAAAGAAATTCAGCAATGCAGTTGTTAAAAAGGAAAAAATCAAAATGTTAATAAAAAGTCAATGGAAAACAATGTGGGGGAGGAAATTAATGCAAAGTCATCAAACTAGTAGAATTCCAATTTACAGTATTCTACAAACAATTATGTATGATCACTTATTATTTGACTAATATTTTGGGTGTTAATAATTAGTTGCTCTCGGTATTGCTAATATTACGATATTCAACTTGCAAAACGGTTTTTTCGTAAAATTATCTTCTGTAGTATTTTAGTTATTAGGTGCAGAGTGGTTCAACAGAGAGTGTATAGTAAATACAAAATAATTGTAAAGGGGAATGTAAAACAATAAGCTTGTATAAATTTATATGTAAGTATTCTTTTTTAAAAGAAAATACGAAAGAAGGCAGTATATGAATATAATTATAGTATATGAAGTGAAGAATCGCGAATATGATAACGCACTTTTATTAAAAAGCGAATTTGAAAAAAGAAATTATAAAGTAGAAATATTATGTAAAAATGAAATGTTTCAGTTATTTCATAAGAATGCTATTGTTTTAATTCCTAATTGCTATTGTACTGATGATTTTAATTTTTATTATTATTTATTGAATAATTGTGGAAATATTTTAGTTAATTTACAATATGAACAAGTACTATCAAATAAATGGGAAAAAATTGGATTTCATAACCCTAAAGGTAGGGCTAAAAATGTTATTCATTTATGTTGGGGAATAAATCCGTATAATCGATTAAAAAACAATGGCATTAAGAAGGAAAAATTAAAAATAACTGGAGCAATACAATTGGATTTTTTAAGAGACGAATTTGTACCGTTTTTTTACAATAGAAATGAACTGGCTGAAAAATATGAAATTCCGAAACAGAAAAAATGGGTATTTTATATATCTAGTTTTACATATGTAGATAAAAACAATATATTAAATACAGAGAAGCTTTTGAAAATTAATAATTATAATGATGAATTTATTAATGATTTTGAAACAATATCAATAAAATCACAAAAAATTACATTGCAATGGTTTGAAAATTTACTAGATAATAACCCCGAGATTATCGTTATTTATAGATGCCATCCAATGGAAAAAGAAAGTTATATTTTAGAGAAGACTGTTTCCAAATATAAAAACAGATTTTATTGTATTTCAGAATTAAGTGTTAAACAATGGATTCTTGCATCTGATATTATAACAACCTGGGTAAGTACCTCTATTATTGAATGTTATATGGCAAAAAAGGAATGTTATGTTTTACGTCCTATTAAAATTCCTAATGAAATAGATTCTGTTATATATAAAGAATGTAGATATATTGAAAATTATAGCGAACTGCAGAATTTAATTGCAGATAATTTCAATATTGAAAATAGAGTTGAGTTTCCTATAGATCCAAAAAAAATTTTTGAATATTATGACATAGCAGAAAAACCAACATATCAAAGAATTGTTGATGAGGTTGAATGGATATCTAAAAATGACATTGGATTTAAAGAAAAAAAATATATTTTAAATAGATGGATTTTTATAGTTAAAAATCATATTATGCCCAAAATTATACTTAAAAATATTTATAAATTTCTATTTAAAAATTTTAATATAAAAATAAAGTCGAGTTTTATAAGAAGAAAATTTGCTGTTAAAGATTGGGAAGATAATGCAGATCGTAAAATGAAAAACAAGGAAATTAATGAGTATAAATCAAATGAATTATTTAATATTATTAGAAACAAAAAAAGTACAGAAGGTAATTTGTAATATTAGTTAGTTAAGTAATTTAACAATATAAAAAAAGACATAAGAGTAAGGTGAGATATTATGCTAAACAATAAAACAATTTTAATAACAGGTGGTACGGGATCTTTTGGAAAGAAATTTACTGAAATGATTTTACAAAAATATAATCCTAAAAAAATAATAATCTATTCTAGGGACGAATTCAAACAAGATTTAATGAAAAATGAATTCAGTAAAAGGTTCCCAAATGAAATTAGTAAACTAAGATTTTTTATAGGTGATGTTAGAGATAAAGACAGATTATATAGAGCATTCGTCGGAGTAGATTATGTTATTCATGCAGCAGCTATGAAACAAGTTCCTGCTTGTGAATATAACCCAGTTGAAGCAATAAAAACAAACATAAACGGTGCTCAAAATATTGTTGAAGCTGCAATAGACAAGGGAGTAAAAAAAGTTGTAGCATTATCTACAGATAAAGCAGTAAACCCAATAAATTTATATGGTGGTACAAAACTCGTGTCAGATAAGCTGTTTATATCTGCTAATGCTTATGCAGGAGATAAGGGAACTATATTCTCAGCAGTTCGTTATGGAAATGTTGCAGGAAGTCGAGGTTCTGTAATACCATTTTTCGATACATTAATTAAAGATGGAAGAAAAAGTTTACCTATAACTGATTTTGAAATGACAAGATTCTGGATTACTCTTGAACAAGGCGTTGAACTTGTTTTTAAAGCACTAGAAGAATCAAAGGGTGGAGAAACATATATCTCTAAAATACCATCTTTTAAAATAACAGATTTAGCTAAAGCTATGAAGAGTGACATAGAACTTGAAGAAGTAGGAATAAGAGAAGGCGAAAAACTTCATGAAGTAATGGTTACAAGTGATGATTCAAGAACCACATATGAGTACGATAAACACTATATAGTGTATCCTCATTTTGAATGGTGGAGTTTTGATAAACACTTTACACCAGGCGGAAAACTTATAGAAAATGGTTTTGAGTATAATTCAGCAAATAACGCTCAATGGTTAGGTGTTGAAGATTTAAAGAAAGAAATGCTTAAATATAATATATATGATTCTTATAAAACAAACTCATAAAGTGGTATTGAAGTAATTATGAAATCGTAGATATGAGACACGGTGATATTGCTGAGCGATATGTTGGTATTTCAAAAGCAAATAAGGAGCTTAGTTGGACTGGAAAACGAGGCATAGTAGAAATTTTTCGGGATGCCTGGTGGTTTGAGAAGAGGTATAAATGGGACTTTTTGCTTGGTAGGTAATCTCAGGTTAAGCATATAATCATTTATTGCGATGAGATTTTAGCAATCTTAAGGAAAACCTGTCGTAGGGACACTTAGATACACCTTTATTTGATTATAGCAGAATAGTAAGAAAAAATAGTCGTCATTTTCATCATTTTGTGATGGAGCGTAGTGATAGAATGGTGGTCGATATGAAAAAAAATAAAATTGGACAAACTGGAATTTATGTTTCTGAAATAGGGTTAGGTTGTGCTAGTTATTGGGGTAAAGAAAGATTTAATGAATCTGAAGCAATAAAAATTGTGGATATAGCAATTGACAAAGGTGTAAATTTATTTGATACAGGACATAGCTATTCAGATGGATACGCTGAAATAAGACTAGGGAAAGCTTTGAAAAATAAGCGTAACAAATCAAACTTAGTAATATCTAGTAAAGCGGGAACTAGAATTGGAAACAATGGTAAATTATTTAAAGATTTTTCACCAGATTGGATTAGAGAAAGTTGTAATTTAAGCTTAAAAAAGATTGGCATAGAAGCACTTTCCTTATTCCATTTACACGGGCCTTCTGTTTTGGATCTAAATGATGAATTAATAGAACAACTTATTAGATTGAAATCAGAGGGGTTGGTAAGGGCAATTGGTGTTAATTCTTTTGATAACAATGTCCTAGAAAAAGTATTAAATTTAGGTGTCTTTGATTTTGTGATGCCAGATTACAATATTTTATGTAAAGACCGTGAACCATTAATAGAAAAATTTTATACAAAAGGCATCGGAGTAATTGCTGGAGCAGCATTGGCTGATTCTTTATACTCTAATAGAGTATTTAAAATAAAAGGTATAAAAGATTTATGGTATTTAGCAAGGGCATTAAAAAACTTTAGAGGAAAACTAATTAAAGGTTATTCATATAGATTTATAAATAATGTACCTAATATAACGGGAGCTCAAATAGCTCTAGCTTATGTACTTTCTAATACAAAAATTTGTTCTTCAGTTTTTGGAACTACTAGCGAAAAGCATTTAATTGAAAATTTAGATGCTACAAATATAAATATACCTGATGAAATTAGAAAGAAAATAAATTTAATAAATTAGTAACCAATAAATTGATTTACTTCATTAATTCATTTATTGGGTGAAATAGAGATAGTCTGCACAGCTTCCAAACTCTGTAGGGGGTAAGACACCTGGAATGATTGACATGTAAAAGCTAGGCGAGAATGGAATATTTCATGCGGATTAATTATAAGTGAATTTGGATTGAAAAGATGAGAATTTTTTTGAGAAAATAGATACAAAAAAACTTGGCGGCAGTAAGTGAGAGGGAACTACTGAAATTTATAGAGATATAATTTTAGTAGTTATTTTGTGGTAAAAGTTTTTGTATTGGATTATGTTAATTATTGATGTGAAATTAATTGGCTTCATCCAATATAATAAAATTTATGTTGTATAATAGGATTGATTTATTTAAAATTAAGTTTATATTGATTTTATTCAAGAGCGTCAGTATTAGCAAATTGGAAACCACAAAATATATATAGGTATATATTTTGTGGTTTTTTCGTCGTGAAGGCCAGGGTTCACGACATTTATAGTGATTAATAATAATATGTCACATTATTAACAAAGTGTAAAGTAATTTCGATTTACAACGAATATATAATAAGTGCATTAATTGAAATAATAGCACTAATAGTAAATTAAAAGGTAAATATAGGGGGAAAATCATGACAAATTGTAACAAATGTGGTTCTGAAATTGAAGAGGAAGACTTGTTTTGTCCAGAGTGTGGTACAAAGATAAGTCAAAATCCAAACGAAAATCAAAACAAAGAAAAAGTAGATCAGGTACTTGAACAGGTTATTTTGATAACAAAAGAAATTAATGTGGGTGAAATAATTACTACTTTAAAAACTACAGCATTAAATCCAGTTTCTGGTGGAAAGTTATTTGTAGACAAAGCCAAAAAAAACTACATTATTACAATTACTATTGTTTTAGCATTAGTACAAGGTATACTTGGAGCTTGGAAGACTAATCAAATTGTTAGTGTCTCAGGAGTTGGATCATATATTTCTATACCATATGTTAAAATATTTTTTCAAAGTTCCTTCATGTACTTAATTGCTACAGGCATACTATTTATTTCCATATATTTAGGGATAAGTATCAAAGCAAAAGTGAAATCTACTTCTAGTTTAGTATTTAAGTCTGTATTAATTTCTAGTTTACCTATTTTAACATGTCAAATGATCTCAATTTTATTGACCTATTTTTCCTTATATTTGGGTGTTGGGGTTATTATACTAGGTGGGTTGATGTCAATTACTACGTTAACAATTTTAGTTAGAGAAAGTCTTCAAATAAAGGAAAATCAAAGTATTTTTATTGTTTCATTATCTTTTCTAATAGTATTCATATTATTTTTTACAGCAGTGCAAAATATTATTTCTTCAGAATTTTCAAATATATTTGGTAATTTATTTTAAAGCAGTTAACATTCAAAGGTCCAGAAGATAATCAAATCTAAAAAATAGAATCGGGGGATTTAAATTGAAATTTTGCACTAAATGTGGTAATAAAGTTATAGAGGGAAAGCTCTTCTGCACCAGTTGTGGTAACGACCTAAGAGCTAGAACTAGTAATGAAAATGAATCAAATAAGGCTTATAATGTCGCTACTGATAAACCAAACGAAAGTCATATATCTAATTTTAAATTATCACAGTTATCAAAAAAATCAAAAATAGCTTTGGTAACATTAATGGTGTTAATAGTAGCAATAGTTGCTAGTATTCAAATTGGTGATTTTTTATCTGATCCTAATAGGCTTGTTACAAAATTCGAAAAAGCTGTAGTTTCAGAAAACGCTTTTGATTTAGCCAGTATATTATCAGCTAGTGATACTAGGTTGAAAGTAGATAGTAAAAGTATCGCACCTTTATTAGCTTACTTTAAAAGCAATCCTACATACTTAAATACAGTACTTGAAAATTTAAAAACAGATGTATCTAATACTAAAGAGGACAATGGTAATACTAGCACTACCATCGCGGAACCTAGTAATGTACTGACTTTAGCTAAGGCAGGGAAAAAGTTTTTTATTTTCCCGAATTATAAAATAAATATTAAGCCATCATATATTAATATAACTACTACAGTTAAGGATGTTACTTTTTCAATTAACAAAGTGGAAATTGGTAAAAGTACTGATGACAAACCAACTAAAGAATTTGGACCGTATATTCCCGGTAACTATTCTATCTTGGCCAGTTACAAAGGTAAATATGTTACTATAAGTGAGGATTATCCAATAGATCTTGTTTTGTCTACAGAGGGTATAACAGATTTAAGCGTATTTGAAGACATGGGTAATGTAACTATATCTTCTGAATATCCTGAAGCTGATATCTTTGTTAACGGGAAAAACGTTAACGTTAAAGTTAAAGACGCTACGGATTTTGGACCCATAGACAGTACTGCAAAAGTTTATGCTACGTATGTAGACGCCGGTAAAACACTTAAAAGTGAAGAAACTTCAATTTCCATTGGACAAACGTATCTTAATTTAAGTTTTGCAGAATCCGCTAACGATTTAATAGATGTTCAAAATCAATTAAAAGAAGTTCTAAGCAATTATGCTTCATATTTTACAGAGGCTATTAATGCAAATAATGTATCATTAATTGATCCTTTCGTGGCACCTGAAAGCGAGCTATATAAGCAACAAAAAGCATATATACCTAGTACGAATGGAAATGGAATAAGAGAACAAGTCGTTTCTACTGAGATTACAAATTATGATATTAGTGATGATAACAAAACTGGAAGTATAACTACTTCAGAGGTTTATACCATAACAGCTAAAGATGGTACGGCTTCTAATGAATCGTTTAATTATGTGTACAAATTTCAATATAATGACGCTACTTCTAGCTATCAATTTGTAAGCATAAATAAGGCAACTTAGAGGCCAAGTTTGGGTAGGAAAAAGCGTAAATGGATGAAATAAAAAGGTAGTGCCTCGGCACTACCTTTTTATTAAGCTACAGCAACTATACTTGTACCAGTAGTAACTATTTTAGCATCTTTCTTGCCAGTTAAGCTACCATTTGCTGATGCAAAAATGTTGTTTGTTATTAGCAAACAGAAACTGACAGCTAGCGCTTACAATTTCTGTAATGGGGTCCATGGCAATCAACATAGCCATCAACCTAACAAACCCAGTTAATGTTAAAATAATTATCAGCAAGGAGCTAACTGTGCGCCACGAAAGCGCAATAAGCAACTCGTCAGAGTAGCTTAATGTATAGCTATGCTATACAAATGATGGAGGAGGGCCCTCCGGAATCGCCATGCAGGTGGAGATTTCAAACTACCTTAAGGTGCTGTAATCAAAAGTTATGGTATTGAGCGTTAAGGAAAAGGCAGAGGTAAATCTGTCAAGTGAGTGCTAAAGAGATGAAAGAACATATGAACCACTTACGAAAGTGTCGAAACCTTAGAGATTTCATCAAAACCAGATGTAGTTGGTAATCTGGGATAAGACTAGAGGAAACCTGTTTACTGTCTAGTCGGTGAGCGGCACAAAGGTGGCATGAATTTAGTACAGGCATTAGTATGGAACGTGGGAACCTACGGCTTGATGTTAAGAGAGGATTTCAAACAGAAGAACTGTAAGAAATAGAGTATCAATGCAAGCATAGGGGCAGATTGAGTCGTAGTAGTGAAGAAGCTTTTGTAATGGAAGTGGAGCGAAGGACTTCAAGTTATTCAGTTTCAGAAATAAGTCAACTTTGAAAGGAGGAGGAACTTATGAAAGAAACAAAGCAGTATAATATTTCTAAAAGAGCTGTAGTTACAGCTTATGAGAAAGTTAAGGCAAACAAGGGGTCATATGGAGTTGATGAACAAACAATTGAAGATTTTGAAAAGAAGTTGAAAAATAATTTATATAAAATCTGGAATAGGATGTCATCAGGAAGTTACTTTCCCCAACCTGTAAAAGCTGTCGCGATTCCAAAGAAAAGTGGAGGAACTAGACTACTAGGGATACCTACTGTTGAAGATAGAATTGCACAGATGGTAGTTAAACTATACTTTGAACCAAGAGTGGAGCCTATGTTTTATGAAGATTCCTATGGATATAGACCTAATAAATCTGCAATACAAGCACTTGAAGTTACAAGAACGAGGTGTTGGAGAAAAGATTGGGTTCTCGAATTCGATATAAAAGGTCTGTTTGATAATATTAAACATGACATTCTAATGGAAATGGTGAAGAAACACACAAATGAAGAATGGATTATTCTATATATTCAAAGGTGGTTAACTGCGCCATTTCAAATGGAAAATGGAGAATTAGTACCAAGGAATTCTGGCGCCCCGCAAGGGGGTGTTATAAGTCCAGTACTTTCAAATCTGTTTCTACATTATGTGTTTGATGACTTTATGGTAAAAGAATTCAAAACTATTCCATGGGCAAGATATGCAGATGATGGAATAACAAACTGTGTGTCGCTAAAACAGGCGAAATATCTACAAGAACGATTAGCAAGGAGCTAACTTCCAGTCATCTCCTAGGACCTCTGAGGAAGAGCAAGTTTTTGCCAAATGAAATAGGCGAAAATGCGAAATATGCGGAAGCTAGGCGAAGATGGGACAGCTGATGCGGATTAAAAGTGAAAAAGTTTGGATGGGAAATTTAGAATTTTATGATGAAAAAAAGAGACAAAAAAACTTGGCGGCAGCCAGTGTGAGGAACTACTGAAATTTATAGAAATATAATTTCAGTAGTTTTTTTGTTAAAAGTTTTATACTACATAATTCTAATTATTGACGCTAAATGAATTAGCACCCAATATAATTTATATTATATTGAACCAAAAGTAAAACCCATCTAAACTAGATGGGTTTTACATACTATTTAACTGCTTTTAATTTGGCTATATCTTTCCAGTTGCTGGCTGTTATAACTTCAACATTGCTTAAATTATCTTTAATATCTTCTAATTTGCTACTTACCATAGTTCTAAACTCTGTTAAGTCTGCAGTCTGATCTACAACTGAATCTAATTTTTTTTCAATCCTATCAATTTTTAAATCTGTATTTTTTTGTCCTTCTAACAATTGATTTAGTAAAGAGACTATTTTTTCATCCATTAACATCACCTCATAATTATAGTATATCATTTATGAAGAACATATACGAGTTAAATTATTGGAAAGACTAGCTAGTTAAAGTCAACTATTAATTTAATCCAAGCACCTCTGAGGAAGAGCAAGGAATAACCAAAGGTAATTGTGAAGGGATGGAATGCGGAGGCTAGGCGAAGGTGGGACAGCTGATGCGGATTAATTAGAAGCGAATTTGGAGTGAAAAGTTGATAAATTTTTG
>Ga0209123_1002357_pt1 | contig 16204 bp, 11 predicted proteins | sample BarGraIncu00431A_FD_184500 | JGI IMG/M metagenome (GOLD analysis project Ga0209123, IMG submission 184500) | Arctic peat soil microbial communities from Barrow, Alaska, USA - Barrow Graham LP Incubations 004-31A (SPAdes) (version 2) | ecosystem: Environmental > Terrestrial > Soil > Wetlands >...
TAACTTGTTTGCACACTGGCGATATGGTTATAAACAATGATTGGAATGACAAGAGCCGTATGACGGGAGACTGTCACGTACGGTTCTGTGAGAGGCTTAGGCTGAAATGCCTTTGCCTACTCGACAAGTGTAGGAAGTGAAAAAAAAAGAGTAACTAAAAAATGAAAAGCAAAAAGACGGCAACTATCATTATACTAATGGGTTCCTTATTTCGAACGAATGTTAAAATGGTATGTATGATCAACGGAGTATTTGATTTGCTATCGCTTCAATCCAGTACTTTATCTATCTTTGTGGAAGCAAATCTAATTTCATTTTAAACCAATTCATCATGAGACTTTTACTTATCAGCAACTCAACGATGCCCGGAGAGGCTTACCTGGATTACCCCAAACACGAAATTAAACAATTTCTGGGCGATAAACCTTTAACGGCACTTTTTATTCCCTATGCTGCTGTCACTTTTTCATTTGAACTCTATGAGCAAAAAGTCGCTGAACGCTTTGCAGAACTTGGGTTTCAGTTGAAAAGTATTCATCATTTCATCGATCCTGTACAGGCAGTTAAAGATGCGCAGGTGATTGTCATTGGAGGGGGAAACACTTGGCAACTGGTGCGTATGATGCATGATAATCATTTGATGGAGGTGATCCGTGAGAAGGTTGTGAATGGAACACCCTATATTGGATGGAGTGCCGGTGCAAATGTGGCCTGTCCTACTTTACGAACCACCAATGATATGCCAATCATCGATCCCAAAGGCTTCGATACCCTTGGCCTTATTCCTTTTCAGATCAATCCGCATTATATGGATGCCAATCCTGCCGGACATGGAGGCGAAACGCGTGAGCAGCGCATAGAAGAATTTATCGAAATTAACACAACCCTATTTGTGGTTGGCTTGCGCGAAGGATCTATGCTGCGTGTTGAAGATGAGCAGATGCGCCTGATTGGGAACCGTACTGCCCGTATTTTTTTAAAAGGAAGCACTCCTTTAGAGTTAAGTCCAGACAATGACTTTAGTTTTTTGCTGGAATAGGAAACGGAGATAGATTACAAATATTAATTTGCTGGTATAAATTTTGAGCCCGAATTCCATGCGTCCAATAAAGAAAGAACAACAGACAGAGAAGTCGAAACTGCATCCGCGAAACAAAAATCGGGGGCGATACGATTTCAAGCAATTGATAGAAAGTTCTCCGGAATTGGCTCCATTTGTCAAACCAAATTTGCACGGTGAAGACTCTGTTGATTTTACTGATCCCGTAGCGGTTAAAATGTTGAATAAAGCCCTGTTACGGAACCAATATGGTATCAATCATTGGGATATTCCTGACGGGTATGTATGTCCACCAATTCCTGGACGAGCAGATTACATTCATCACATGGCTGATTTTTTATGTCGCAATAACTATGGTAAAGTTCCAACAGGTTCTCCTATCAAATGTCTGGACATTGGTGTTGGCGTTGGTTGTATCTATCCCATCATTGGGAATCAGGAATACGGATGGTCATTTATTGGGTCTGATATTGATCACGTTGCAATTGAATCGGCAAACCGAATTATTAGTTCCAATCCCACTTTGCAGACGAAGGTAGAATGTAAACTGCAAACCAATTCTAAAGACTATTTCTATGGAATTATCCGAAAAGATGAAATGATTGATCTTTCGATCTGCAATCCTCCAACTTATTCATCTGCCAAGGAAGCTGAGGCTGGTAAACTAAAAAAAACACTACAAAATTCCGATAATAAAGCGGAGTCAATTATAAATGTTGGCGAACAAAACCATGAATTGTGGTGCGATGGTGGCGAAGAAAAATTCATTAGGAACATGATCCTTCAAAGCAAAAAGTTTGCGTCTAACTGTTTTTGCTTTTCCACCCTGGTTTCAAAAGAATCAAACCTGAAAAACATTTACCTTGCCCTCGAACAAGTCGAAGCATTTGGCGTGGAAACCGTTCCGATGGGTCAGGGAAATAAAATCAGCCGCATTGTTCTCTGGACATTCCTTACCACTGAAGAACAAAGCAAATGGAAAAATACACGTTGGAAATCAATGGAGTAATATAAGTAGTTTGAATTAAACTTTGAAGTCTATTTATTAATTGTCATTTGTAATTTCGACACGAGGATACTTACACTCCTGTATTTCCGCCAAACCGCCAAGACCGCCACTTGTCGTTTTAATGGTACTTTCACTCCTTCACAGATTAAAACGACAAGTGGGGGTCTTGGCGGTTTGGCGGTCTATTCGAAAATGAAGTAGGAGTATACCAAGGATTCTTTCTATACAGAATTGAGTGCTTTTTGCAGAAAGTATGGAAGCTAATCTTGCCAATCCTATTTTTGGATAATGGTTTTTTTCAGAGTGTTGCTTATATCGAACTCACATCAATAAAAAAGGCTGAACCCACACAGGAACAGCCTTTTTGTTTATTAGTTAAATTGGTTGTTATACCACTCCCTGTGCCATCATGGCATCGGCAACTTTGATGAATCCACCAATGTTGGCGCCTTTCACATAGTTGATATAACCATCTTTTTCTTTTCCGTATTTCACGCAAGTTTCATGAATGTTGATCATGATCTGGTGCAACCGGGCATCCACTTCTTCGCTCGACCAAGGTAAACGCATCGAGTTTTGGGTCATTTCCAACCCCGAAGTTGATACACCACCAGCATTGGCAGCTTTGCCTGGTCCGTAAAGTATTTTGGCTTTAATATATACTTCAACAGCCTCAGGAGTCGATGGCATATTGGCTCCTTCAGAAACTAAATAGCAGCCATTTTTCAGCAATACTTTGGCATCATCTTCATTGATTTCGTTCTGTGTGGCGCATGGGAACGCTACATCACACTTGATTCCCCAAGGTGTCTGACCCTCGAAATATTGCACCTTATATTTGTCTGCGTATTCTTTGATACGACCCCGACGGATATTTTTCAGTTCAAGTACAAAAGCCAGTTTTTCTTCATCAAAGCCAGCCGGATCGTATACAAATCCCAATGAATCAGACATAGTGACCACTTTAGCGCCCATCTGGATCAATTTTTCAACAGCATATTGCGACACATTTCCTGAACCGGAAACTAAGGCAATCTTATTTTTTAGATCCTGATCACGTGTTTTCAACATTTGGTCTGCAAAATAAACGGCACCATATCCAGTTGCTTCGGGACGGATTAAACTTCCGCCCCATTCAATGGCTTTTCCAGTTAGCACGCCTGTAAATTCATTTCTGATGCGTTTGTATTGTCCGTACAGATAACCGATTTCACGGCCACCAACACCAATATCACCAGCCGGCACATCGGTATCGGCACCAATATAGCGCTGTAACTCAGTCATAAAGCTTTGGCAGAAACGCATCACTTCATTGTCCGATTTTCCTTTGGGATCAAAATCAGAACCACCTTTTCCTCCACCCATGGGGAGAGTTGTCAGGCTATTTTTGAATACCTGTTCGAAAGCCAGAAACTTCAAAATACCCAAGTTGACAGTAGGATGAAAGCGAAGACCTCCTTTGTAAGGGCCAATTGCACTGTTCATTTGGATTCGAAAGCCTCTGTTTACTTGAATTTCGCCATTATCATCAACCCATGGAACGCGGAACATCATCACCCTTTCAGGTTCCACCATTCGTTCCAATACTTTCGCATAGTGATATTTAGGGTTTGCTTCAATGAATGGCATCAGCGATTCAACTACTTCTTTAACTGCCTGATGAAATTCAGATTCTCCGGGATTTTTGGCAATCAATTTTGCCATGAACTCATTTACTTTTACGTTTAAAATGTCAGCCATATCAGATTATTTTTTTTATGAATATATTTTATTGTTTGAGGAAAGACTAAAGCTCTTTCAAAGGCTAAAAATAGTATCCATAACCGATGATTCAGTCTAAGCGGACTGCATTTAAGTATTTCACGTAAGGAAGGAAAGTTCGGAACGGGTTATAGTTTGGGTGACAAAAGGACTCCAGTTTTGCAATGGTCACTTTTTATATCTGACCTTAACATTTAAATCCTGTTCGATTTAGATGTGCCAATCTTTTGTAATTATTACAGTTCAATTATTAAAATCCAATTATTACATTTCAATTACCAAATTTTAATAATTAGAATTTAATAATCAACCTTTTTGTATTTTTAGCCCTCTAATTACTGCAGCCACATTTAGATTTCGATGATGTTGTTTTTGATGGCGAACTTGACCATATCCACTGTGCTTTTCAGGTTGAGCTTCTGCATGATATGATTCTTATGCGATTCAACTGTTCTCACACTGATGAAAAAACGGTCAGCAATTTCCTGGTTGGTAGTGCTTTCACCCCAAAGCTTGAGGATTTCAATCTGCCGTAAACTTAAACTGTTAATGTCATCATTCTGGCTTGGTTCATCGGTTTTCAGGTTCGATATATAGCGGTTAAGTAACAAATGAGTAATAGATTTGCTATAGTAATCATGACCGTTTCGAAGGGTATATATAGCTTCGAGCAGACTATTGCGGTCCGAGTCTTTTCCAAGGAATCCTTTAGCCCCTGCCTTGATGGTCTTTAGTACAATTTCTTCACTGTCGATGACCGATATTATCAGTATTTTTAATTTAGGGTTGCTGATATTTAATTGAACAATGAGGTTTAAGTTACGCACCGAAATGTCGTACATATTCATAATCAGCACATGAACCTGGATTAATTTAAGTTTATCAGTCAATACATTCCGGCTATCACAACTAAGCACAACTCTTAAATCAGAAATACCAGATAGCATCCCTGAAAGTCCTTCCAATACCAATTTGTGTTCATCAAAAATTGCAATATCAATCATAGCTTAAAGTAGTATTGCCGATGTTTTTAGTCTGCCGTCCATTAAAATAGTCAGCGGTTTCTCAAAATGAACATGCTTAAAGTAATTGGTTTTGTGAATCACTTTTTGACTATTCAACATTTCCCAGCGAACAAAATCAGTAGACGATGAATGCAAAACGGAAAAATAACCAATATTCATTGAAGTGACATTGTGGAAAAAATGAGACCCAAGCGATGAATCCAACGGATAATTATCCAGGCTTACTTCAACGATAACTTTAGCATTCGAAATCTGAGACCAGTTAACCGGAATACCTACAAACCGGTCACGGCTACCCCAGCGGCCTGGCCCGATCAATACATATTGCCTATTATCCTTGATCATCATGTTGTTTAGCTTTTCAATCTCAGCAGCCATTTCAATTGTTTTCAGCTTACTGAATTTGGTATTATCCACATAAATCACATCACAGATATCTTTAATTTCGCCATTTCCAAGACTCGACTTTGTATACAATACCATCTTTGCCTGATCCATCTGGTCGATAATGATGTTTTGCATGATTTGGTTGCCAATCAAGGGTTTAATCTGAAGTAGATAAAAGGTAGGCAACCCGTTCCTTGTCAAGTCTAAGTCAACAGCATATTCAATTTCGACCGGTGATCCAAAAGCTTCTTTTACAGTGTTTAGCAATACACTGATGGTTTCTGCCAAAGGAATATAATTGTATTGCAGGATGTCAGCAAAATCCACGATTCGCGGCCCATAAGTGCCCAAGCCTGGTTCGATACGGTCGTTATCCGGATTGTATACCGAGACGCAATGGGTTAAGGTACCGTCCTTTTCAGCTTCACTGATATCCAATAGTTGAAGTGCGGCCAATTCTCCATGCTTTAGAAAATCAAATTCCCTGTCCCTGCAATCCAATGCATAAAACTGTACCTGTGAACTTTTAAGCAAATCTTTGATGCTTTGAATGGTAACTTTGGGATATTTGGGCGAAAAGCGGAACGATTTCCAGCCATCGACCACATAGGTTCCCAAACCAATGGCTGCGACAGCAAAACCTTCGTCAGGCTTCATATTGGCCACTGGATAGTAGTTATAGGATTGCGCCACTCCACTGATGTGCGGATAATAGTAATCGCCATACTGATTTCCAACCAACTCCTGTAACACGACTGCCATTTTTTCTTCTTCAACTTTATGATGGATGATGGCGAAATAGTTGCGTGCTTTATCTGAAAAAGTGGAGGCAAAAACAAGTTTTATGGCTGTTGAAATTCGTTCGAGGATCAGCTTTTTGTTGGTGGCATGATTGGGGATGATATAAGTGTCGAATACGCCCGCAAATGGCTGTGCTATAGAATCTTCTGATGAGCTGGATGACCGTACCGCAATGGGTTTGTTGATCTGCAATACAAAAACCCTTAGCTTTTTTAGGAGCGAAATGGACAAATGCGCGTCAACAAAATGACCTCTTAGTTTGGCGTAGGAAATTCCAGGGTCCATGATTTTGTCATACAGCTTGTTCTTCGAAATGAAGTGCTGAAATTCGTTGGATCCAATGATGACTGTTATTGGTGCCAGAATATTGATTCGGTTGACCAAAGTCGGAAATTCGAGGTTGTAAATGAGTGTGTTGATAAATGCCAGTCCACGGCCTTTGCCTCCCATTGAACCTCCGCAAAAAGATACAATATTTTTTTCGTCAAGGGTGGATGTTTCATCGAAGCTTAAGATTTTTCCTTTTTTCTTCTCCTCTCTGTAGTGTTTGATACTATCAAGGAAAAATTGCCTCATCTCATCCATGTCTTTAAACGTATTGGCTGACACAGGATTGAGTGTTCGGGCTAATTGAATTTCACCACGGGCCATTAGCCAAAGCGAAAGTTGGTTTTCTGATGCATGGAGATACAATGATTCATCAGGTACCTCCTGAATCAGGGTTTCGAACTCGCGTAAGGATTTTGCAACTCCTATTTTGTTGCCTTCTTTGTCTCTGAAAACGAAATGTCCAAAGCCCAGATAGCTAATCAGGTAATGTTTCAAATCGTTCAGCAAGGTCTCTGAGTTTTTGTTGATAAAGGCTACTTCAAGCTCCTTGGCTATCAGCTCGTTGTGGTTTTCTGACGATTGCAATATGATTGGCAGCTTGGAAATGTGTGATTTTACATACCTGATAAAATTCACTCCTGCCAGTTTATCCATTTTTCCACCCCGATCAAATTCCACATCAGATATTACACATAACAAAAAATCTTTGTATTTATTGAATATGGCGATGGCTTCTTCGTAGTTCCTGGCCAGCAGAATCTTCGGCCTTGAACGCATTTTTGAAATCTTATCTAGTTCATTTTTTTCTACTTCAGGCAGCAATTGCTGCACCTGGCTGAAAACGATGTCATACAAAAACTGTAGGTATTTGGAATAATAAAGTGGCGAGTCCTCAATTAGCAAGATGACCCGGACCAAGCCTATCTTGGTATCATTCTCAACATTCACTTTATCTTCCATCGACTTTACAATCGCAAACAGAATGAGCGAATCTCCGTTCCATACAAACAATTTATCGACTGAACGGATGGTTGGAACCAACTCTTCAAAATATTTAATGTCACTTTTCTTGTTCAAAAGCAAATAAATGGGCAGTGATTCCTCTTTAGCCCTGATTTGTTCACTTAATATCACTGGTGCTTCGCGGTCCATGCCAGCCATCAGGATAACAAGGTCAAAAGAAGTGGTTTCCAGTAGATTGAGTGCCTCCTCAGCTGATGAAACTCCTGTGATTCGGGGAACGGAAAATAGACTATATTGATAAGCTTCACCCATAAACTTCTCAAAAAACGAATCTTCGCTTTCAAGGGTAAATGCATCGTACAAGGTGGCCACAAATAGAATGTGTTTGATCTTGTACTTCATCATGTCAAGATAAACGTACTTATCGATAGACTGTTGATTAAAATATAGCTGAAGGGGTTTTTTGCTCCTGGACAGCGAATTTCTAAAGTCGTCGGATTGATGGATTACCTGGACTGGAACTCCTTTTCTATGAATAATCGCGCGGCCTTTAAAGTTATTCAGGTAACCACTGACCATCCGTGCAATGTTTGTCAATAAGTTCCTCTCCTCGTGCAGGAATGGCCCTTCATCTTCGTTTGGAAATTCTTTCTGGTAGAATAGTTCGATGGTCCCCTTTTTATTGTCGATGGTCACAAAATTCTCTATTTGCTGCCAATCGCTTTCCTGAAAATTCTCGCTGAGATATGACTTCCCTTCAAAGCGGATTCGAGCTACCGTATATTCGGGATATTGCCATGACAGGGGAAGAATTGCGCAAATTTCCATGAGCGTTTCATCAACCGATTTCCCTTCATCAATAATCAAGGTGGTTTGATTGATGGCCCTCAACTCCTTTAAACGCTCGGTATTTTCGTGTTGAAGTTTATTGAATACTTCTCGGGTAGCTGATCCGGTGATCAGATTAGAAAGATTGACCAATAAATTGCGTTCTTCTTTAAGGAAAGGACCTTCGTCTGCATCAGGAAATTCTTTCAGGTAGAAGATTTCGATCGACCCATTTTTCCCATCCGGGGCTTCAAATCCCTGGTTCATTTTCCAGGGAGTTTCCCTAAAGGCCGGACTCGTATAAACACTCTTGTCATAAATGATACGGGCGACAGTATACTCCGGGAACTGCCACGAATCAGGTAAAATCGAGCAAATTATTCGCAGAGATTCTTCAAGAGATTTTCCACTTTTAAGTATTTCAATTGTTCGGTTGATACCTGCCAACTCTTTCAGTCGTTCGGTGTTCCTAATCAAAAGTTCTCCCAGTGCTTTTTTCGATGCAGATCCTGAAATCAAAGCCGCAAGATTGTCTATCAAGTTGCGTTCTTCAGTCAAAAATGGACCTTCGCCTGCCTCGGGAAATTCAATAAGGTAATATATTTCGATTGCTCCATTGACCAAATCCGGAGTGCCGAAAGTCTGCTGTAATTTCCAGATTGTTTCTCTGAAGCGAGAACTGGTGAAACTTTTGTCGCCATATTTGATCCGGGCCACGGTATGTTCGGGAAACTGCATCGCTTCGGGCAAAAGCAAACAAATTTCCTGTAACAATTCATTCAGTGAGGTATTTCTTTGAAGTATTTCGGTCGTACGGTTAATGCTTTTAAGTTCCTTTTGCCTTTCTTCAATATCAATGGTAAGTTTTTCGAGTTGAATTTTAGAAATAAGTCCTACCAGCAAAGGCATAATAATTTCCAAGATTAATTCAGCTTCTGCAATGATTGATCCGTTGAGCTTTGCGATACATAGAGGCGACAAATACAATTCGAGGGTTCCTTTTTTATGGTCAGGCAAATGAAATCCGCGTTTCAATACCACCAATGTTTCTTCAAACAATAGGCTTTGAATCACATGTTCATTAAATGAAATACGGACATAAACAGCGGATTCAATGGTTGAATTTTGTGTAATGGAATTACAAAACAGTTGTAATGAACCATCTAGATCACCTCCCAAATCCAAAATTTCAATTATCCTGAATGTTAGTTGCTCTTTATTAAAAAGTAAATCTCTTTTGGGCTGTTGATCTTCAATTGCTTTTGGATCGGTATTATTATTCATACTACATATTTTAATCATGCTCTTCTGAACCTATTAAGGAACCTGCATGAAGCATTTTCAAAATTAACACATAATTGATTCAATTGAAACTAAAGTTGGGTCTAATATTGGTAAATTTGCATAATGTCTTATACAGGAACATTTATTTGGTTCGAAACGGACACTTGACCCTGAATTTTCAAATCTGTTTCTTTGAAACGATGGACCATTTCATCAAAATTGGGATACCAGGCATTGAAATTAAATCCATCAACACAAACTGATTTTGTATTGCCCAAAATAGTTACCCTATAAATCCCATGAACGCCATTCTGTATGGGTTTTCCCATATACAGTATAGCCTGTGTCTGAATGCTGTATTTAGTGGTAAGTGTGCATATTTCCTTAATTGTTTTGGCTGATCCAATAACAAAAACATGGTTAACGCGGTTATTCTTAAATACTTGCTTTATCACCTGACCTAAATTTCCCTTTTCCCCGCTACTTCCATCGTCGGGTTGGATAATCATTTCATCCGAAGCTGCATTTATTTCATTTTGAAGGATGATTTCCATTTTGGAGGAGGCCGATAAAACTGAAATAATCTGGTTTCCAGACTCACGCAGCCTTTTCAGAATTGGCAGAAGTGGAAGAATACCCGAACCTCTGCCAATACACAATACTGTTCCGTAGTTTTTAATTTGCGCAGGGCAGCCAAAAGGTCCAAAGAGCTCAAAATTCGTACTCCCTGCATTTAGGTTAGCCAACGATCTGGTGTAGTCATCAGTAACAGAAATAATGAGGATGATGGTCTCTTTTTCAACATTCGTTTTTATGACCGGTAGCGGATATCCAACTTTATTTTGTTCTAACTTTAAAATAATATATTGACCTGATTTAAAATCATTTACAGGCATTGAGGTCCTGATTTCAAATTTTACCAGATCTTCAGATATATATATTTTTGATAAGATTTTATTCATACAGTTACGATTAAGTTAGCGGTTTTGAAGATAGATGGAATCTGCCGTACAAAAAAAAAGAACCAATGAATTAAGTGATTCACTTACGCGTATATCGGAATGTTAATCTTGTTTATCCTTATAAATTAAGGAGTGAGTTGTTGATAGAATTTTTGACAGGAATGTAAACCTGTAACCCAAATATGAAATAAAGGAAATCTATATTATACTTTCCATCTTCTGTTTACCCATTCGGGAGTTGACTATTTCATTGCTGAAGTAAGATGCTTGTTCGAGATAAAGCGGATGGGGTACCAAGCTGCCAGAAAGCCAATTCCGGATACAAGCAGAAAAATTAAAAACAGGTCAGTCAGTCGTATTTCAACCGGATAGCTTGAAAATATGAAGGCTGAATCGTTGCCTGGAACTTTCAATATGCCATATTCAATTTGAATCCAACAGATAAAAATTCCCAGGAGCACACCAAAGATGGCGCCGATTATTGAAATCATCCAGCCTTCGAAAAGGAATATGGTGCGAATCAATCTCTGGTTGGCGCCCATACTTTGCAGAATGGCAATATCTGCTTTTTTGTCAATAATGAGCATTGACAGAGATCCAAGAATATTAAAAGATGCTATGATCAGTACAAACCCAAGAATTAGGAAGATGGCCCACTTCTCTGATTGCATCACTTTGTAAAACAATTCATGCTGTTCATATTGGGTCTTGATGGTGAATTGATTACCTAAGATGGAGGCGATTTCTGACTCCACCTCCTTGTCTGAGACTCCCTTTTTAAGGCCAATTTCAACAGCCGATACCCTATTATCCATCTGGAATAAACCTTTGGCAAAATCAAAGGGAACCAATACATATTTTGAATCAATTTCCTGTTGGTTGGCAAAGATCCCCGAGGCATATATCGTGCTGTGTATAAAGGCATTGTTAACATCAGGCCGCCCACGTGTCCCTTTTTTTAATGTATAGATTTGGATTGGATTATTAAAATTTAGTCCTACTGATAAAAAATAGGCAACGCCCTGTCCTACAACAGCATACGGAATGTGATCAGATTCGAGTATAAACTTCCCTGTGGTTATCATACCGGTATCCAACCTGGAGGTTTTCATATAGTCGACCGGCACTCCTTTGATGGTTGCAAAATATTGACGATCGCCATACCCCAGCATGGCATCTTCTTCAATGACCGGTGTGAGCGATTTTACCCCCTGTAACTTACTGATTGCTGCAAAGTTGCCGTCCTTCATCTCAAATGATTTTCCGGCTGAGGCTGAGATTTTTATCTGTGGATCAAAAGACGAAAACATTGATTTGATGGTGGAATCTAACCCGTTGAATACTGAAAGAATGACTACCAGCGCGAACGTACCAATCGTTACGCCGGCAACAGAAACGCCTGATATAATGTTTATTACATTGACTGATTTTTTAGAAATCAGGTAACGACGGGCAATATAGAAGGCAGTTTTCAATTTATTTCCAGGCTTTTACGATCAACCCTGTTCCACTTTTGTGTTTGATCCCCAGGTCAAAAAAGTTAAGTACAACTGAAATGGGGAAAGTGATGAGGTAATAAAACGGCAGGACCACAAAAAATAGTTTGCTTGCCCCGAGCATTAAAATTGGGTATTTCATCGACAGTTTCCAGGATATTTTACCGGGTTCACCATAAGAATACCGGGCTTCAACCGTCTTAAATCCAACCGAGTTCAGCTTGGTTTTAATGTCTGTGATATTATATCCATCGCGCACATGTTCGTCAATAAAGCCATGCGCCCCTTCTTCATGGTCGTGGTCATCAGAGTCGGAACCTCCCTGGTCGGAAGGGGTTGAAATGAGCAACAGGCCTCCTTTTTTCATCGAAGCATAAAAGTTTTTAAATACCAGTACATCTTCCTCAATGTGTTCCATCACATCCACCGAAAGCACCAGGTCATAGGTGTTAAGCTCCTGGAATTGAGTCAGATCGGCCAGTTCAAATTGCACCCTGTTAGCCAGATTTGCCTTCTGCATAAACCGGTTACAATCTGCAATCTGTTCAGGCTTAATGTCAACAGCCTTGATGGTCGCATTGGGGAACCAGCGCGCCATGCGGTAAGTATATTGTCCAAAACCCGATCCCGCATCCAGAATTGTTTTTACCTCCGGTGAAGTATGGGTGCGCTTACGAAGTTCTTTGCGTATATGCCATGCCCTAAGCAACAGCAAGTCAAGCAACTGGTAAAATACCTTTCGTAATACCGGTGTCTGGTTAAATACTTTTCCCAGTGTGCGTTTAATCGGATCGTATTGCATCAAAAAAGTTTAAAGTTCAAAGTTTCAAGTTTCAAGTTACGTGCCGATCGGGGCTCAAACTTATAGAGTTTCAAGTTCAAAGTTTCAAGTTTCAAGTTGCGTGCCGATCAGGGCTCTGCTTAGAAGTTTAAAGTTTAAAGTTTAAAGTTAAAAGTTGCGTGAAGGTCGGGATGCAACTGCAAAGTTTAATGCTAAAGGAACAGCAGCCTTAGATCGGCACGCAACTTTAAACTTTAAACTTTGAACTTTAAACTATTCTTTTAGCAGGCGGTCAATGTTTTCAATGTAATCCAGACTGTCGTCCAGGTAAAAATCAAGCTGAGGAACAATCCTGAGTTGCTTACCCACTTTTAGTCCTAGCTGACCCCTAAGTTTAGAATGCATCTTCTTGATTTCAAGCACAATGCCCTCTCCTTTCTCGGATGGGAAAATGCTCAGATAGACCTTTGCAATCGAAAGATCGGGGGATACCCTGACCCTGGTCACGCTGATCATGACTCCGTGAAACAAATCCTTACCTTCTCTTTGCAGGATCTCGGCCATGTCCTTCTGGATCAGCCGTGATATTTTATTCTGTCTTGTAGTTTCCATCCTGTTTGTTTTTTGATCATTAAGCGTCCAAAGGTAATCAAAATTGTTCGAACAATTGGACTGACAATAGGTTCACCGAATGCTGTTAAATTCGAATGTGGAATTAGCCAGAGTCTTTCTGCAAATATTTAATTGCTCTCTACTTCATGGTATTGAATGTAATCCTAAATCCGTGTAATTCGTTTAAATCCTTGTAATTCATATCTTGTATGAAATGTTTAAGTACCCCCTGTGGAAATTCAATTGCCTTAACTACTTTTGTCCTCCATATGGAAGGACTTTTTGATTACAGCCTTTGGGGATTATTTCTGGCCAGCTTTCTGGCCGCTACGGTGGTGCCATTCAGTTCCGAAGCCTTGCTTACTTACCTGATTGTCAACGGCACCAGTGTTGAAAGCGGGGTGCTGGTTGCAACAGCGGGTAATTTCCTTGGAGGGATGAGCAGTTTTGCCATTGGCTACCTCGGCAAATGGGAATGGATTGAGAAGTACCTGCGTATAAAGCGTGCCACCATTGAAAAATGGCACAACCGGCTCTATAAACGTGGAGCCATCTTTGCCTTTCTGACCTGGGTACCTGGAGTGGGTGATATATTTGCCGTAGGTCTTGGAATTTTACGCGCCAATATCTGGATCACCGCCATTGCCATGCTCGCCGGAAAGTTTCTACGTTATGTAGTATGGGCCTGGCTGAGTGGACTTGTTTTTTAAATCTGGCTGTAAATATGATCTCCTCCATCTCGGATTGCATCCATGGCTATTATTAATTAACACTTCAGTGAATGTTCAATTGTTATGTTGGACCTTGAATTTCTTTAGAATCCCAATGCCAGATATATCAGAACTGTAGTTTTGTCTTTTGCATTTGTATCGAACATTTTATTATAGGTACCCTTCAATCCGATACAGAATTTACTATTAAGGTCAATATTTAACTTTCCCTGGATGGGTATACTTAATAAGTATTTGTCTTCATAAGATACCCGGCCAAAATAGCCATCATAATCATATTCACCATCCGGTTTAGAGTTGTATATGAAAGACATCCCTGTTGAAACTGCTATGTAGGAGTATTTGTTGAATCGATAATAGGGTCCCAGTTTAAAATTGATCTCATGGAACAGCACACCAGGGCTCCCAATGGCCATGTTGTAATCAATAAAGTTGGCGATAACATTCCCCAAACTGTTGGTGATTGCAACATTAAAGACTCCATGCGACTCTAGCCCATGGCTGGCGCCAATTCCGACATCAATAAAACGAAAGTTATCAACTTTCTGTTCCTGACTGAATAGTGCAAACGGAATGACTATAAATAGAATAATAATTGAAAGTCGTTTTTTCATCTAGGTTTATTTGATGATTGTAATCCATGCCAGGCGATATATTCAGTTGCATAATATTATAAATATATCAAGTATCACAAGCTAACCGATCACGATCCTATTCGATTTAATTGATTACAAAGTTATAATTTAATTTAAGTTAAAATTATTTTTTCAATTATTTCTCTTGCAACTTCAGTCGCAGGAGAGTGCAGCTTTAACATAGGTCTATTTGCTTTACTTATTATGAGTATGCGTTTGCGTACCTAAAATTCATTTTGTAAATAAGACAAGCAATCAGTAGCCAGTCAAAAAGTTTATCTCCAAAATAACGTCTATTATACTTAAAGTAGAACTCATTGAGATAACTTCAAAGGTATTATGGTTCCAAATCATTATGAATATCAAGTAATAAACGTTTGGCATTGCTAAAATGTAACTTTATTTAGGGTCTGTTGAAAAACTCATCCCGAGCACTCGGGATCAATTTGACCGTAGGGCATCCCGAGTACTCGGGGACTATCTTTAGGAATATATTTTTACACCTTCCTATCTTTTTTTCAAAATGAGATAAGTAATTGAACCTGGATTTCTCCCTATGATCCTATGAAATGGGTTGATGTTTGGGAGCCATCATCTGTAACCCATCTGATACCCATCTGATACCTTTCTGATACCTTTCTGATACCTTTCTGTAACCGCACATTACAGAAAGGTATCAGAAAGGTATCAGATGATGGCATGTTATCCCTGGCATAATTGCATTTGTACATCCCTGTTATTTATTTTGATCTCGGGTTCAAAATACCGAATGAACTCAGTAACTAGGGTCAAACCCTTCCAGGTTTAGGTATTTTAGACACTTCCTCTTTTTTCCCTGCACAAATTACAATGTATATTCCTATGAACAGCTATTATTCAGACTAATTAAAGCTTTTCAACTGTTTAGGTATTCAAACGGATACTCATATAATTATTTGATTTTTTTCCACTTCCTATTATTAAAGCTCCTAACTTTTATTGAGAATAAATGTAGTCGACCATTTTCCTTTACCTTCCAAAACAGGTCATCTACCTATTAAAATTGCCCGATGATCTATCCGGTTAAACATAGATTGAAAACAAATCGTGAATTTTGGAAACAAATATTTAATAAACAATTTACATTCAGGAAACGTTCTTTGTCGAAAATGTTTCCTATTTTTGCCATTATATAATTATTGAAATTAAAGATGCAGGACGAAAAGAATTTAATTGATCCAAAAATGCAGGAGATTCTAGAGCGAACCATTGAAATGTTCTATGAATTTGGGATCAGAAATTTAAATATGGACGACATCAGCCGTAGCCTGGGGATTTCGAAAAAGACGCTTTATCAGTATGTTAAAAGCAAGGAGGATCTGATTGAGAAGCTTTTTTGCTACGATGAGATGAAGTGGAACATTGAAATGACCAAGATGCTGACCAATAAGTTGAATGCCATTGAAATATTATTGCAGGTCAGCCTAAAAGTTTTTGAAGAGATGGGACGCTTTAATCCTAAATTGGTCTTTGAACTGAAAAAATACTACGAGGCTATTT
>Ga0209123_1002361_pt1 | contig 16183 bp, 14 predicted proteins | sample BarGraIncu00431A_FD_184500 | JGI IMG/M metagenome (GOLD analysis project Ga0209123, IMG submission 184500) | Arctic peat soil microbial communities from Barrow, Alaska, USA - Barrow Graham LP Incubations 004-31A (SPAdes) (version 2) | ecosystem: Environmental > Terrestrial > Soil > Wetlands >...
GTCTTGCTGCAGGTGCCTCGGGTGACGTAACGCTCAAGCTCTGGCCGGGGTTGTACCACTTCATCCATCACGAGCCGGACGGGGCCAAGGAGCACGTACTGGCCTTCGCTGCCGATTGGCTGGACGCGCACGTCAAAGGCTAGGGCCGGGCGAGCCTCCAGGCACGACAACCGATCCGAAGACGAGTGCCTCCACCACATGCAGCGTGTACGGTATCGGTAGTCCGAGCCTGACTCAGACGGCCGGTTCGCCCTCGAGTTTCTTTTCGCCTTGAAGGGCACGGATCTCGGTGCAATCCTGCGAGACCTCGAGGGTCCCCTGGTAGGCACCGTCCTTTCCGTAGACGGCGAAGTACCGGATGTAGATGAACTTGCCGCCCAGTTCCAGCCAGAAGTCGGCCGTGGAGCGCTTTTTTGCACGGAAGTCGTCCAGAATCCGCTGGACCTTGTCGACGCTCTGGGGAGGATGGCAGCGCTGCACCCTGCGCCCGATGTCCAGCTGTGTGCGCGGGAAGATGCGCCCGGCGGCAGGCAGGTTGAAGTAGATTACCTCGTCGTCGGCGTTCACAAACGAGACCTCGACAGGCAGTGTATCGAACAGCGTAAACAGGACGTCAAGGTCCATGCCCTCGAACAGGTCGAGACTGGTATCGCTCATCGGTTCTCCTCCTCTGGGAGTGCAAAGAACCCTAGTTTCTGAGATTCCTGCTGAAGATCCTGCCAGTCCTTTTCGGACAGCAGGTCGAGTGCTACGTTGTACAGAATCTCCTGTTCTTTCTTTGCGTGCTGGATGAAGGTCTCCAGCCAGTGCTGAAACGCTCCCGCCAGTACCTGTGCGAACTGCGCGTAAGGCATGGCATCGGGCGCCCCCTGCATCGTCTTGTCGATGATGTCGCGCGTCGCCTTCATGCGGTTGTGTTCGGCCCACATGATGGCAGGAGGTTCTTCGACGCCGTACCGTTCCAGCAGGGGGAACAGCGTGTTTTCCTGACGGACGTCATGGCTCTGGGCCTCGTGCAGGTGCTGCATCAGGGTGTGCAGCTCGGTGAGGGTCCTCTCTGCCTCTGCATACCCGTTCAGCGCGCCGAGTGTCCTGGCCAGGGTGAGTCCCTGCTCGAGCCAGGCGATGATCACATCTTGTTCGCGAATGAACCGCTTCAGCGGATGGCCGTCCGGCACCACGGTGCGCGAGCTTGCCAGCTGGTCGCGGAAGACATCCATGTGGACGTCACACGCTTCCATGAGCTGGTCGGTGGAGAACCCCTCACCTGCCAGCTCCGCCTCGGCTGTCGCGATGAGAAGAGGGTCTGCCCTGGCGATCAGCTCTTTGAACTGCACCTTGCATGTGGCAGGGTCTTCGCCTGCGTATAGTTTCCGGAGGACGGCCTTGAGGTCCTCCTTGAGCTTGGCGGGATCTTCTCCCGATGTCGCTGTCGCGGGCCCCTCTGTGTCACTGCGGACTACGGCCGCTTCCAGCTCTTCCACGGTCCAGCCGGCACGTTCCGCGATCTTCCGCAGGTCGGTGCGGGGGGCCATAAGGCCGATGACGACCGGGTTGCCGAGGAGCTTCAGTTGTGGATTGATCGATGCGAGATAGGCCGCCGCCCGCGGGTGTTCGGTCAGGACAGTGGAGAGTTTTGTCGTCGGTTTGTACATCAGGCTACCTCCTCTGAGGAACGATGCATGCCAGGAAAGTCCTGCGTCTTATATGCTCAGTATACAGGAAACACCGCGGCGGTATAATGAATACTCGCGTGGCACAAGGCCGCGATGACAGGAGCCCGCATGAACGAGGAACTGGCAGTCCATATCGCGGCGTTCGCCGCTGCAATCGAGGACGAAGTCACCGCCGAGAAGGCCTCAGAGCGGACGCATCGTCACGCCCTCGTTGAGGGCACGCTGGTGTCGGACACCGGCGACGAGAACTTCCTCTATTTCTTCAGCACCCCGTATGAGGTCAACCTGCCCGAGGAAGCCATGGTACAGCTCGAGGTGGACGGCCGCGTCGTGCAGGGAACCTACGTGGGCGGGGACCGTGATCTGGTGTCGATCGCCTCCAGCGAGTTCCTGGGGGCCCAAGTGCGCGCGGCTACCATGATCGCCACGCCTTGGGACCTTCTGCTGAAGCTGGAAGAAAGGCTGAATGCGCTGGTGGACGAAGACGATTGTGGTCGGGCGCTTGCTCTGCTCGGTCCTCCCGCTCCCGGGGACAGTCTGCCAGAGCTGAACGGGGTCTTTGCGGACAACCGGTGGCTGGACCCATCGCAGCGGGACGCGCTACAGAAGGTTGCTGAGCGTGACGTCAGCTTCATCTGGGGCCCTCCGGGCACCGGCAAGACGCGAACCGTCGCCTATCTCGTGCGCGAACTCATGGAGCGTCACAAGAGTGTCCTGCTGCTGGCGCACAGCAACGCGGCAGTTGACGTCGCGACGCTCGCCGTGGTGAACGCCTGCCGCGGGACACCGTACCTTGCCCAGGGCGCTATGATCCGGTACGGCATCATCACCAGGCGCGACCTCCTGCTCGAGTCCGACATCAACCCGCTCAACATCCTTGCCAGGCGCAACGTTGACGCTGAGCGCTTTGTGGGTCTGCAGTCCAGGCGACGTGACCTTCTGGAACACGCGAAGCGGGAGGAGCTGTTCGACACCACGGAGTTCGAGACAGTCAGGGGTGACATGGGCAAGCTGCGCCACCGTGTCGACAAGGAACTGAAGAAGCTGGTTGCGGAGACGCAGGTCGTCGCGACGACGCTGACGAAGCTGGCCTTGTCGGACGAACTGATGAAACGCTCGTTCGATGTCGTCATCATCGACGAGGCGAGCATGTCACTGGTGCCGTACGATGTCCTGGCCGCCTCGAGGGCGCGGGGCAAGATTGTCTTCGCGGGAGACTTCATGCAGCTGCCCCCGATCGCCTCGGGCACGACGGCCGCCATCCGCGAGTGGCTCCAGCGGGACATCTACCAGGTGCGGGGCATCACGAAAGCCGTGCGGGCGGGTCAGGACGTGCCCGACATGGCAATGCTGCACACACAATACCGCATGCACCCGTCCATCCGTTCGGCCGTGAGCACGCTGTTCTACCAAGACCGCCTGGACGATGGCGAGCACATCATCATTCGCACCAGTTCGATTGCACGCCTTGCCCCGTTCGAGGGGCATGCCATGGCCGCCGTGGACACTTCGCTCCTGCAGACACGGTGCTACCGGGAGGTCAAGGGATACTCCCGCCTCAACCTGGTGGAGGCGGTCACGGTGATGACGATCGCCGCCGGCATGCTCTCCCGCTACCCGGACATCAGCATCGGGGTAGTGACGCCTTATGCCGTCCAGGCGCGCCTGCTGGGGACCATGGCGCGCGAACTGGCCCTGGACCGGGAACGGCTGACGATCTCAACGGTTCACCGCTACCAGGGGTCTGAGGTGGACGTCGTCATCTTCTCGCTGACCGACGGAGAACCACAGTGGTCCATGTCGACACTGACACGGGGCAATCTGGAGGACTGGGACGTCGACCCGGCTCCTCGCCTGTTGAACGTGGCGCTCAGCCGTGCGCGCGGCAAGTTCATCCTGGTGGGTGACCTCGATTTCGTGCACGACCGTGGGGCCCAGGATTCGGTCCTGAGGCATATTGTCAACATCATCGAGCAGGAGGGGGCCGTGCGGCGCATCGACCCGAGGGCTCTCAGCGATGTCCGGGAGTGGTTGCCCAATCGCGTCGTGGATGGTCAGCGCATCGTCGTGGGGGAACGTGCCCGACACCAGGGCTGGTTGCTCGAACAGGCCCGTAGCGCGCGCCACACGGTGACCGTGGGTGTGCCGCAGGGTGCCCACGTCTCGCCTCTCATGGCACGCCTGCTGGCGTCGGTCTCGCCGGACTGCCGTCTGCACTACGCTGACCATGACGGCCTGCGTGTGGCTGCTGGGCACTTTGGTGCGTCCGAGTCATATCCCGGTGATGGCGTCCTCGAGAGCTTCATTCAGATCGGTTCTCATCCGCTTTTGCTGGAGGGGACGCTGGAACGTGGCGCGCGCCCGGCATACCTGGCCCTCGACCTGCCTGCGACCAACTGGTTCTTCCTCAAGAACGCGGGGTTCGTGCCCGAGTCCTTGCTTGGGCGCAATCCCGAAGCTGCGAAGGGCAAGGGGCGCAGACGTCGCGGACTCGGGGACGACGTGACGGCGCAGGACACTGTATCCACGTCCGCAGCTCATCGCAGTGTAGCGCCCGCGCAGCAGGAAAAGACGCCGCTGCCGCTCGACGTAGGGGAGCTCTTGGATCCTGGAGTCACACCGGAATAGCCGAGACAGACTGGCGGTGAGGTCGTGCCAACGTTCCGGAATTGTGCTGTCGTGTCGGCCGAAGAGTGACGACGAGGAGCGCGTGGGCCTTGTCCATAGTGCAGCAGTTGACAGGGGCAGTCCTCCGCCACACTGATACGGAAGATGAATGTTTTCCGGAGGTGCCGATGTTCCTGCTGGTTACAGTGCTGAATAGTGATGCACATGTGCGCAATGGTACTGGAGGGCTTTACTGCCATTGATGTCGGCGGCGCAACCAGGGGCGAAAAGGGGGTGCAAGAAAGTTTGCCTTTTGCCTATGATTCTGTTGAAACAGAGAACAAAGATAAGGGGGTTCTGGAGTGTCAACTTGTAACCACATGTTGAAGCCAGGACACTTTATGGATTATTACAACTACCGAAGGATGCATCAGGGATACAAATTAAAGCAGAATGGTTTTAGAAAGCCAGTAGAAGCACACTTTTCAAAAACTTTTGACGTTAGATAAGAAAAGTGCTAGTCTAAAAAATACTAGAATCAATTAGAGGCGAAAAGGGGGTGCAAGAAAGTTTGCCTTTTGCCTATGATTCTGTTGAAACAGAGAACAAAGATAAGGAGGTCTTTTTATGAATTTGAAATATGCAGTAATAACAGGGTTTCTAGGTGAAACTCACGACAGATTTGCAAAATACGGTATTCTTCAAAACATTGAGCAGAAGTTTGAAACAGCATCAAGAATTAAAAAATGCTCTGGCCTTGAAATGGTTTATCCTTATGATTTTGAAAATGAAGATAAGGTTAAAGAATTATTGGTAAAATACAACTTACAGGTAGCTATTATAAACCTTAACGTTAAAAGTGATGACGCTTTCAAGTTTGGATCCTTTAGCTCACCAGACCCAGAGGTTAGAAAAAAAGCTATTCAGTTTATGAAAAAAGCAATGGATTTAGCTGAAGAGTTTGGCTGCAATATGATAACATCGGCATTTTTAAATGATGGATCTGACTATCCTTTCCAATTTGATTACTTAGAAGGATGGAATAATGCAGTAGAGGCTGTAAGAGGAGCTGCAGATTATAATCCTAGAGTTAAAATAAGCTTAGAATACAAAGCTTGTGAACCAAGAGTTCATGTATTCTTAAACAATGCTGGTAAGACGGCGTACTTTTGTGAGAAGGTAGGTAGAGACAATGTAGGAGTTACATTAGATACAGGTCATGCACTTCTATCTAATGAAGTTATAGCAGATTCCTTATCTTTCTTACATGCTACAGGAAGATTGTTTTATGTTCATATTAATGATAACTATAGAAATTGGGATTGGGACATGTTGCCTGGTACAGTTAACTTCTGGGATATGATAGAATTTGCTTTCTATCTAAAGAGAATTAACTATACAGGCTGGATAACAGCAGATGTATTCCCACAAAGATTAGACCCAGTAAGAACCTTCGAAGAAACCTTTAACTGGATGGATATATTAAATGATCTAGCAGCCAAAATAGATGAAAAAGAAATATTTGCTTTAATGAATAGAAATGATATCTTTAGTGCTCAGGAAATATTAAAAAAGTTCTTAGTATAAGGGGATAACATCTTGGAAGAGAATAAAGTTCTACAACTAGAAGGGAATAAAGAGCTTCCTATAATAATATTAAACAGATTAGAGGGAGATAATAAGCTTAGTATAGATTTTATGGATGAGCTTACTTCAAAGATTAATATGTTAATTCAAGATGGAGCAAGGGCCATAATAGTTACAAATAAAGGAGAGTATTTCTGTGGAGGAGGAGAGCTTGGCGATTATAGAGAAAAATCCTCAATAGAAATAGATAAATTTGGAAAATCCTTTATAGAACTTCATAAGACAATTACCTATTCGAAGGTTCCAATGATAGCAGCAATAGATGGTATAGTTATGGGTGGAGGATTTAGCCTAGTGGAGGCCTTTGATTTTGCATTTGCATCCCCAAAATCAGTATTCTCAGTACCTGAAATAAAATTCGGGCTTGCTCCAATGATGGCATTAACTGGAGTTAAAAAACTGCTTTCTAAGAAAAAATGCTATGAAATGGTACTTCTTGGAAGGGAAATAAATGCTCTAAAAGCTGAGGAAATAGGACTTATAAACAAAGCCTGCCAGAGAGCTGATGTTATGAAAACTTCTATAGCAATAGGTGAAGAGTTAAGAGGATATAATCCAACTGCACTAAATCTATGTAAAAGATTATATAATACAACCGAAAAAATGGCTTATGAGGAACAGTTAAATAACGGCCTTATGTATTTAATATCCTTGTTAAAGTCAAGAGATGCAGAAGAAGCCAAAAGTAGCAAAACGCCAATTTGGCAAAACAAATAATTGGTTTTTTGCTTAGTTTTAACGAACTAAGAGAAATAAAATTTTTATCAAAGGGGGAAATAAAGTGAACAAAAAAAACCAAATTATCATTATTGCTTTAGTAGTTGTTGCGATAATCGTTGGAGCAGTGGTTTTTAAAAAAAGTGGCAAAACAATAGAAACTTCAAAGTGGCCTGAAAGATCAATAAACAACTATGTTCCTTGGGCAGCAGGTGGAGGAACAGACGTATGGAACAGAGTATTATCTGCTGAAATGGAAGGAACTCTTGGACAGAAAGTAATTGTTAGTAACGTAGTTGGTGGAACTGGAGCAGTTGGTACAGATTTAGTTATGAAGGCAGGCCATGATGGATACAGAATACTTGGAACATCAGAAACTAATCTTACTATACCTATAATGACTGGTACCAAAACTACAGTGAAAGACTGGCATTATTTTATAGCTGCAGGTTCACCTGGAGTTATATGCGTAAATAGTGCATCACCATACAAGACAATCGAAGAATTACTAGCTGCTACAAAAAAAGAGCCAGGAAAGATAAAGGTTTCAATAACAGGATCTGGACTTTGGTTTATACAGGCTGAGATATTAAAAACAAAGGGCGGAATGGACCTTGGATATGCACCCTATGATGGAAGTAGACCAGCTATTCTTGCAGCAGTAAGTAAGGAAACAACAGCCGTTGTAGCATCCGCAGGAGAAGTAAATGAATTTGTAAAAGCTGGAACTCTAAGACCACTTGCAGTTATGCAGACAGAAGCTTTTGAATTTCCATCAGCTGGAAAACTTCCAGCAATCACAGATACTTTACCTGGATTAAAGGAAGTATTACCATTAGATCAATTTATAGGCTTCTCATTACCATCAGATACACCACAGGCTATAGTTGACAAGTATACAGATGCATTTAATAAAGCTATGAAGAGCGATACTGTTAAGAGAATGGCAAATGAGCAGTTATCAGTTCTATATGGATTAAGTGGAAAAGAAGCAGATGACATGGCAGCTAAAATGCAGAGCAAAATGTCTTACCTGTTAAAGGATATGGGATTGGCAAAATTTGATCCAAAGGATATGGGAATTCCTCAACCTTAGTTTATAAAAATGGGATTATACTGTTTTTATAGTACCATTCCTTATTGAAGGAGGGAGATAAATATGGAAAAAAGTACTTTAAGAAAAGCTGACTTAGTATTTAGTGTCATTTTAATAATATTTGGAATATTTGTAGCTATTAACGGAATTCTACTTATGATAGAGGGAGCTAGTCAACCAGCTATAAAATGGTATTCTTCTCCAGGACTTATGCCGTTATTAATCGGATTCTTCACCTTAATATCTGCTATTAGTTTATATAGAATAGCTAGAAAAGATGGAGCAAGTCTTGATTTTATAAATCGAGAAAATATAAAGAAATTATTTGCGGAGAAATCTACAAAGAACACTTTGTTTATAATAGGTCTAATTGGTATATATATATATATACTGCTCCAAATATTACCTTATGCATTTGCTACCTTTATTTTCCTGTTTGCGTTTATAGCATTCTTTAAGGGAAACACTAAAAAGGAATTAATAATAGCAGTAATAATATCAGCAGTTACTACGGCATTACTAGTTTATGGATTTGGCTCATTAGCTCAAATTCCATTGCCATAACGGAGGTGGAATAATGACAGGATTTGTATTGTTCTTTCAACAGTTAACGTTATTATTAACACCACAACTTCTAATTCTTATGTTGTTAGCCAGTGTTCTTGGTGTAACAATAGGAGCACTTCCAGGACTTACTGCAACTATGGGTATAGCACTTCTAACTGGTCTTACCTTTAAGGCAACAGAGGCTCAATCCTTTACAATACTTATCGGTATATATGTAGGAGCTATATATGGTGGAAGTATTTCAGCAATACTCATTAACATTCCAGGTACTGCTTCGGCAGCCGCCACCTGTGTAGAAGGACATAGAATAGCCTTAAGAGGAGAGGCTAGGTCTGCTATAGAGGCAACAAGAACAGCATCTATTATCGGAACAATTATTGGAATGATTGCACTTTTATTTATAGCTCCTATACTAACAAAGGTTGCACTAATGTTTACATCACCAGAATACTTTATGCTAGCTTTGTTTGGAGTTTTAATATGTGGTTCTGTGGGAACTAGTGACGTACCGGTAAAGGGATGGATTGCAGGACTTTTTGGCTTATTCTTTGCAACTATAGGACAGGAGGGTATATTCTCAGTTCAAAGATTCATGTTTGGAAATAGTAATTTAATCGGGGGAATTTCGCTTATCCCAGCAATGATTGGATTCTATGCAATACCTGAAATTATAAAGGCCTTAGCTGAGAAGAGTAAAATAACGGTAAAGATAGAAACGGCAGGAAAAAGAGTTCCTATGTGGCCTATTATGAAGAACTCCCTTAGAACAATAGTTCAATCTTCGTTAATTGGAGTAGGTATAGGCGCTTTACCTGGAGTTGGAGAAGACGTTGCGGCCTGGGTATCCTATAGTACTGCAAAGAAGACAAGTAAGCACCCTGAGGAATATGGTAAAGGCAGCTATGAAGGAGCAATAGCACCAGAAGTTGGGAATAACGCAGCTATAGGTGGAGCTATTATTCCAATGCTAACACTAGCGGTACCTGGAAGTCCACCAACGGCTGTTTTACTTGGAGCACTTATGCTTCACGGTATCAGACCAGGCCCAATGCTTATGACTGAAACACCATACTTTCTATATCAGATATGTGCACTGCTGTTCCTAGCAACTGTTGCTATGTGGTTAGTTGGAATGTTAATAGCAAGACCAATGAGCAGTATATTAAAGATATCTCCGGCATATTTAATGCCAGTTGTTGCAGCCATCAGTATAATTGGAGCCTTTGCAATTAACTTAACCTTATTTGATTTAGGTGTAGTATTCATATTTGGAATACTTGGATACTTCCTTGATAAGATGGGATATTCACCAGCTCCTATAGTGATTGGATTGATACTTGGTAATATGATAGATACCAATTTTAGAAGAACACTTATTGTTAGTGATGGAAGCTTCTTGCCATTTATTACAAGACCAATACCATTAATATTCTTAGCGATAATAGTATTTACAATAGTTAAAGGGAGTAAGGCTGTGAAAAAGTCCAATGCTGCGGCACAATAAATAAAACAAGTAGATGAAAATACTGATAAAAGCTTACGACTTGACAAACTTTTGATGCATGCAAGAGCTAATATAGCCCATACTGCGCAACGATTTATCCGTTTAGTATGGAAATAGGTCTTATTAAAACGTGATATTAAAAAATTTAAATATATAAAATAGGAGGAAAATTAAATGGCAAAACAAAAAAAGGTAATTGTAACAGCAGCGATAACAGGGGGTATATTTACCCCTTCAATGACACCATATCTACCTAAGGGTCCAAAAGAAATTATTGAAAATACTGTAGATGCTGCAAAGGCTGGTGCATCCATGGTTCATGTACATGCAAGAAAGGAAATAACCGGTGAGCCAACAGCAGATTTTGATTCCTTTGAACAAATTCTTTCTGGAATTAAAAAACAGAGCGATGTAGTTATAGGAATTACAACAGGCGGTGCACAAGGTATGACCGTTGAGGAAAGATTTGCGGTAATCCCACGTTTTAAGCCCGAAATAGCTTCAGCTAACGGTGGTTCTATTAACTTCTGTCTTTCAAAACTTGCAGATGGTATAGACAATCCGCAATTTGATTGGGAAGTACCATTCTTAAAAAGAACATATGACAATGTATTTAAAAATACATTTAAAGGTATAGAATACTGTATCAAGATTATGAATGAAAACAATACACTACCTGAATTTGAAATATTTGATTATGGCCAACTTAACAACCTTGCTTACTTTGTAAATAATGGCATTGTTAAAAATCCTATTTACTTACAATTTGTACCTGGAATAATGGGTGGTATGCCTATTAGTCTTGAGGGTATGATGTTTATGATAGATCAAGCTAAGAAGATACTTGGAAAGGATATAATGTACTCCTCAGTGGCAGGTTGCAGAAAAATGTTCCGTTTTGAAACCATGTGTGCTATCACAGGCGGTAATGTTCGTGTTGGATTAGAAGATGGTATCTATATCAAACCTAATGGAGAGTTAGCAGTAAGCAATGCTACACAAGTATCAAAAATTTGTGGAATACTTAGAGATCTTGATTTTGAAATAGCAACTCCTGATGAAGCAAGGGAGATGCTTTGTCTAAAAGGTAAGAATAACGTAAACTTCTAAAGAGTCCTAAAGAAAAATCAGAATAGAAATGTTCAAAAATGTAGTAATCATTTCCGCAGCAGGAACTCCAGTGGGTAGCTTCGGAGGCTCAGTGAAAGATATAAGCACAATCGCTTTAGGAACATTAGCAGTAAAGACAGTAATTAAATGAGCGGGAATTGACGCTAAAGAAGTTGAGGAAGTGGCATTAGGTTGCGTTAGACAATATGGACTTAATGCCTTTTTAGCTAGGATAGTTCGACTTAATTCAGGTTGCTCCGTAGAAAGTTCAGGTCAGCTGAAAGAGAGGTGTACTACTTTGCAGGAAAAACCAATTGATAAACACAATTCACTTAGCAGATATCCTGATTATGATTTAGCTCATGTAGATTCTGCATTCCAATCAGCATTGGCTAGCTTTAATAAAAAAATAATAGTGTTGGATGACGATCCAACAGGTGTTCAAACAGTACATGGAATAAATGTATATACTGATTGGAACCGACAGAGTATTGAGCAAGGTTTTGATGAATCAAACTCTATGTTTTTCATCCTCACAAACTCTAGAGGCCTTACAGAATCACAGACAAAAGCCCTGCACACGAAGATTTCGAAAAACGTAATTGATGTTGCAAAAGAAAAAAACCAAGAGTTTATTATTATTAGCCGCGGAGATTCTACTCTTAGAGGACACTATCCTCTAGAAACTCAAACACTTAAAGAAACTTTAGAAGAATTTGATGGTAGAACTATTGATGGTGAGATAATTATACCTTTCTTTAAGGAAGGTGGACGTTTTACTATAGATAATATTCACTATGTTGCTGATAACAATATACTTGTTCCAGCAGGTGAAACAGAGTTTGCTAAAGATAGAACCTTTGGTTACACTAGCTCACACCTAGGAGAATGGGTTGAAGAGAAAAGTAATGGTACTTTCAAAAAAGAATCTGTCATTTACATAAGCCTTGATGAATTACGCTCAGAGGACTACAAAGGAATCACAGACAAACTTATTAAAGTTACAGACTTTAATAAAGTAGTAGTCAACGCCATTGATTACTACGATGTAAAAGTATTTGTGACATCAGTTGTTAAAGCTATTATGTGTGGGAAAAACTTTCTATTTAGAAGTGCGGCTGCCCTCCCTAAAATCATTGGGGGCGTAAGCGATAAACCTCTTCTCACGAGACAAGAACTTATTAACACAACCAACAAAAATGGTGGAATAGTAATTGTTGGCTCCCATGTAGAAAGGACTACTACACAGTTAGAGAATCTAAAGAAAGCCAGCTATGTAGAATTTGTGGAATTTAATCAACATCTTGTGTTAGATGACTATGCTTTTAGAAGGGAGATGGAAAGAGTTATTGCGGTAACAGAGGACAACATTATAAAAGGACGTACCGTTGCAGTTTATACTCGCCGGAACCGCTTTGATTTGAACACTGGAAACAAAGAAGACGAACTACTCCTAGCTATTAAAATATCAGATGCGCTTACTAGCATTATATCTAACCTAAAGGTTCGACCAAACTTTATTATAGCCAAGGGTGGCATCACCTCCAGCGATGTAGGTACAAAAGGACTAAATGTTAAAAAGGCTTTTGTTCTAGGTCAGGTTTTATACGGTATTCCGGTGTGGCTTACGGGATCTGAAAGTAAATTCCCCAATATGCCCTATGTTATATTTCCTGGTAATGTTGGTAGTGAAACAGCACTGCTTGAGATAGTGAACATTATGCAGCCGACATAACTTTTAAAGGCAATATTAAATAAAACATTAGGAGGACTTCAATATAAGGCTTGAAGGAAAATATGTAGTAGTAACAAATGCAGCAAGAGGTATTGGAGCAACTGTAGCAAAAAGATTGATTTACAAGAGTTAAAGGGAGTAAGGCTGTGAAAGAGTCCAATGCTGCGGCATAATAAATAAAAAAAGTAGAGTATGGAGGAGAAATATGAATAATAAAAAGGTTGAGTTTTTAAAGGGGAAAGCCAAAGAACTTAGAATTAACCTTTTAGGAGCGATATATAAGGCACAATCAGGACATCCAGGTGGTTCATTATCAGCGGCTGATATAGTAGCAACTTTATATTTCGATGAGCTAAATATTGATCCCAAAAATCCTGGCTGGCATGAAAGAGACAGAGTAGTTTTATCAAAAGGTCATTGCTGTCCTGTTCTATACGCAGTTCTAGCAATGAAGGGATATTATGACATGGAAGTACTTGGGACATTGAGACAATTAGGATCTATTCTTCAGGGACATCCAGATATGAATAAGGTGCCTGGAGTAGATATGTCCACAGGATCTTTGGGTCAGGGCTTATCAGCAGCTATAGGAATGGCAATAGCTGCTAAGCAGGATAAATTAAATAGCAGAATATATGCAATACTTGGAGACGGAGAATGTGATGAGGGACAGGTTTGGGAGGCTGCCATGAGCGCTTCTAAATATAGCTTAGATAATTTAGTAGCTATTGTAGATAGAAACCATCTTCAAAATGATGGCCGTGTATGTGACATAATGCCTACAAATAATTTGGCAGATATGTGGAGAGCTTCCGGCTTTGAAGTATTCGAAATAAATGGACACAGTATAGAAGAGATACTAGAAGCTTTTGCTAAGGCTAGAGAAGTAAAAGGAAAGCCAGTATGCATAGTAGCAGATACTGTAAAAGGTAAGGGAGTTTCCTTTATGGAAAATGTTGTAGCTTGGCATGGAATGGCACCAAACAAAGAGCAGTATGAAAAAGCAATAGCTGAAATAGAGGAGGCATAGAGATGAAAGCTTTACCAACAAGACAAGGTTTTGGAGATGAAATATTAAGGCTTGGTCAGCTTCATGATGATATATATGTTATAGACTGTGATATATCAAAATCGTGTAAAACAACAGATTTTGCATGTAAATTACCAAACCAGCATTTAAATGTTGGAATAGCTGAGCAAAATGCAGCAGGAATAGCGGCAGGACTTGCAACAATGGGTAAGGTTCCATTTATAAGCACTTATGCTGTATTTGGAAGTATGAGAATGCTAGAACAAATAAGGACCTCAGTCTGCTATCCTAATTTAAATGTTAAAATAGCCTGCAGCCATGGTGGTCTTACTCCAGCAGATGACGGAGCAACTCATCAAGGAACAGAGGATATGGGGATATACAGAACAATTCCTAATATGACAGTTATAATGCCAGCAGATTATAATTCCACAAGAAAGCTAGTTGAAGCAGCTTATAAATGGAATGGACCAGTATATCTTAGATTTACAAGAAATGAGATGCCTTTCTATTATGATGAAAATGAAGAATTTGAAATTGGAAAGGGAAAAATCTTAAAAGATGGTAATGATATAACTATAATAGGTATAGGTGATTTACTTCATCAAGCAATAAACGCTGCAAATGAACTAGAAAGGAAGGGCGTTAGTGTTAGACTTATAGATATGTTTACATTAAAACCCTTAGATGAGGAGTTAGTTTTAGAGTCTGTAAAAAAGACAGGTAAGGTTATAACTGTAGAAGATCACAACATTTATAATGGCCTTGGCAGTGCAGTTTCTGAAGTAATGGCTGAAGCTGGAATAGGAAAGCTTAAGAGAATAGCTATAAAGGATCACTTTGGTGAATCTGGAAACTACTATAAATTGCTTGAGAAGTATGATATGGATGAGAACGCTATCCTTAAGGCAACTGATGAACTTTTAGCAAATAGTATTTAGTTAGTATAGAATTAAAGGAATGATATAAATTGTATCCCGCGACACTCTGTACGTACAGGAAGGAGAGAGCAACTTCATCGCTCTCAACCGACGACCGGCGCCAAGCTCTGGCATAAGACCCTGCTGACACGAGAGAAACAAGAGACTGAGGAGAAGCAGTTCTGCTGTATTGTGCCAGTGGACATGGGTCTCGTCGTCGTTACGGCGAACTCCTCCGATCTGCGCCCGATGATTGAACCCTGGCGGTGACCAGAGGGCATCCCTCCATGATGTAGCATTTCGTTCACAAACAGGTTATATGCCACCCAGAGTAACGACGATGGTTCGTTCACCGGCACATCCAATGGAGGGATCGTTCCTTTGACGGATGTGCCGTGTCATGTGGGCTGCTATGGTACCAACATGAGGTTGACGTATGAAACGCACGTTTCGCGGCATTATTCCAGTTCTGATCCTCTGTGCAGTGTCATTCTTTTGTGACACCAGTGGTATGTGCACTCGAGACATCTCACGGCACTGTCATCCAGGGCACCACATTTCTGAACTTGCCCGATTGTAGCTTCGGTGGCGCAACAGTTCCTTCGACTTCGACCTTCACATGACAAGTTGCGCTGGGCAGCGAGGGGTTGTTGTCTGGCACAGTTGGATATGATCACCACGGAATCCTGGTTCAGTTGACAGGGAAATCTGCAAAAAGGCAGGCTGGGTTCAAACGACTTGGCCGGTTACGTTGAGAATGGATCAGGCAATTTCTAGGTCGTGCACGTTAGTATCGGCAGAAATGTCACGACAAGCGTGCTGAACACGGCAGATGCGTCCGTAGCTGCATTCGGCGACGAATACTGGCAGTTCCGTGTGTTCCAACCGCTATCATCGCGGGTAACAGAAACGCACCATGCCGGTACGGTGCACTGACAGCGTTGGCAAGCGACGTTCCTGTTTGCCAGCATGTCTCGTCTCTCTTCAGGCTGTCAGCGTAGTGCGCTGCGATTCGCTCACGGTTTGGTGGATTCGAACCGACAAGTCCCTAGTTGCACCCCATTGTGGCGGTTCAACCCAGAAATCGCCGATTTGCGATGACGCAAGTCAATGACTCACCTTACTGCCATTTTGGCGTTATTGCTTCCATGACGACGGCCAAGTACGCAGACAAGGATCACTAAATCTATAGTTTTGGTACCTCTGACCCCCTCGAAATGATGTGGGTTTCCGGTTACGAAATACCAATGCCTTAATCCTTCACTCCAGCCCCGTCCACAGGGCAGCAGCCTGTTGCCTCACGGATGAACCTACTCGAACGAGGAATCGTTGCCTCACGTCACGATCTCCTCGAAACCGGATGAAGTTGCCAGTCCCTGGCTTTCCTCGGAATGATGTGGGGCCGGCCCCGTTTTGTTGTGAGGACAAGCTCCCGCAGGTGCCGTTCATCTGCAAGGATCCTCTCATGGAGAGCGACGGGATCAAGATGCTGCTCCTGAGCCCTGAGCGCCTCCTTTGTTCCCTCCGGGATGCAGGGGGAGGCCAGGACTCGCTCATAGGGAGTACAGGGTGTG
>Ga0209123_1002362_pt1 | contig 16182 bp, 10 predicted proteins | sample BarGraIncu00431A_FD_184500 | JGI IMG/M metagenome (GOLD analysis project Ga0209123, IMG submission 184500) | Arctic peat soil microbial communities from Barrow, Alaska, USA - Barrow Graham LP Incubations 004-31A (SPAdes) (version 2) | ecosystem: Environmental > Terrestrial > Soil > Wetlands >...
TGATGAATAAATGGAAATCATCTTTTTTGACCCTTTTAAGAAACTTGATTTGGTGGTGTAAATCACTTGTTCAGACACAAAATATATTAAATATAAAACTAAAAATGAGTTTTTAAGGCTCGACTAACTAACTGTACGGTTTATGTAGCTAACTGAATCGGTTAGCGCTGTTTTTGTACTGCTTAGTACCAATACCGTCTTAATCAGCTGCATAAATAACTCCCTACTAAATGTATAACTATTAGATAATCAGATATATACAGTTTATTTGCTCATTTTATACCAACTGTAAATATAAACTAATCACTAATCACTAATCACTATTCACTAATCACTGATCACTAATCACTAATCAACTAATCTCTAATCACTGATCACTGATCACTGATCACTAATCACTAATCACTAATCACTAGTAAGTGTCCTCAGATTTGTCCCATTTTTTGTGCAATGTATATCGCACCACATATATTTTCGCATCCTGTTTGTTCTAAAATGGTTTTTCGATGCCCATTCACCGTATGGATAGAAATATCAAGTTGTTCCGCAATCTCCTTCGAATTTAAGTCTTCAGCTATCTTTTTCAGTACCATAAGTCTTTTTTTAGGGAAAAAACTCCTGCCAATCTTAAATATACATTCTTCAGTGCGGAGATCCAGGAGTTGAAGGCAACAGATGGAATTTTTACCTGGTCCTTTTGAAACAGGCATAATCTGTAACATAATAAGCTTTATATCACCTTCCTCATCAAGTTTGAGCACTATATAGCGCAGTAACATGGATTGGTAATAACCCTCCAGGTTTTTAATCTGACAATGAAATTCCAGTGTATGATTTTTTAACTCATCCGAAGTCATTTTTTTGCTAAGTAATAGGGTTTTCAGCTTCCCTTTTGCTATTGTATTACGGTCATCGGGGTGAATCAATTTTTGAAACGATTTTGCACTTAAAGTACCCGTTTTCGGGTAAAAGCGAGTCTTAAATGGCCAGTTAATAAGCTCATATTCATCTTTGTAAACATCATAGACTAATTTTCCATAAGGCATTAATTTGCTTGATTGCTTCAGATGGCTGTATTCATTTGTTGGGTCAGACGAAACCCAACTTTCTTCCTTTTGGAAACCCTCCAGTAGTTCAAAGTAAACTTCTTCAATTTTTTTCATAGCAGAATCGATTAATTATTTAAGTTTATTGTAAATTAATTATATTTAACTGTAATGTTTCCATTATGTTTTCGTCTGATAAATTGACACTTACAAATTAACTACTAGTATTAGTTATTTTCTTTAATTAAATTTCTTACTTATTTTGCTTCCACTTAAGAAAATAGCCCAAATACTCAGTATTAGTCAAATATACAAAAAAATAAACAAAAAAATTTACATTGTGAAAGAACTGATTTGGTAGTCGGTAATATATAGTTCTGAGTCAGGAGTATTGAGTACTGAGTATTGAGTCAGGAGTATTGAGCCAGGAGTATTGAGTCAGGAGTATCGAGTCAGGAGTATTGAGTCAGGAGTATTGAGTCAGGAGTATCGAATCAGGAGTATTGAGTCAGGAGTATTGAGTTTTTTCAGAACTCAGAACTCAAAACTCAGAACTCAGAACTCAGAACTAATGAACATCCCGATAGCTATCGGGACAACAAATTAACCTCCCGATAGCTATCGGGACAACTAAATAACTAATCAACTAAATAACTAATCAACTAAAAGAAAAAATTATGTCAAACACAACACGTATGCCAAGATCGTTCGAAGGAATGAACAATTATCTGTTAAAGACAGAGAGTCATTTGTTGAACGGAGAACCGGTAACCAACTGGAGCAGGTTGGGCTTACTGGAAACAGAAATGACAAAATGGTCATTTTTCAGAACCGATTACGGTGCACTGTATATTCAATACAGCGATGAAACCAACACCCGTACAAGAGCCATACGGGATAAGTTACAGAATTTACTCGATCAGGCAGTGGAATTTGATCGCGTGAATCGTATCCTCGACCGTATAGCCTCATCGCCCAATGTTGGGATCGATGACCTGAAGATTTTCAATATCAAACAGGGGCCATTGCAAAAATCGGTTCGTACCACCAAAGTAACTCCTATTAATGAAAATGTTACAGTAACCCTGCAACCCCTTGGCGGTGGTATAGTGGCGATAAAATGTTATAGCATGACAGGGCAGCGTGCTCATATTATTACTCAGGCCGATTGTGTTCAGTTTGCTTATATGACTACTGATACTCCTCCGGCATCGGTTATGGCCCCGGGCATGGTGTTCGGGCTTTCATCGCGGGCAGCTTTTAATCTGAACCTGGGGGCAGAGCAAGCCCGCAACAACCTGTTTATTTATTTTCGATGGTTCAATACACGCCATCCCGAACAGGCCGGTCCGTGGAGTGCTTTGCAGAATACGGTGATCATATAGAGTTCAGAGCTTAAAGTTTAGAGCTTAAGATGTAAGGAATTAATAACCGTTGAATTGCATTAATGCAGTTTGGCGGTTTTTTTTATGTTTTAAAAAATATGCTTCAGAGTTTATCGTCCTGCCATTTGTTCACAATTTAGTAAGTTTCACTCTTTCTCCCCTCCCTGAAGGGGTTAGGGGGAGGTCGGTAAATTGTATTAATGCAGTTTGACGGTTCTTTTATTACAATGAAATGGAATATTCTATTACCCGAGATATTTCATATAAATACAGATATAAGTCGTAAATCAGCATGGCTAATAAGGGAATAAGGGATGGGATATTATCTGTGAAATTCTACTAAGGGATCAAAAATGTAAATAAGGTTTTAAAAGACGAAAAACTGCATCTTCCTGAAAAATTGTTTAAACATCTTACAAATTGAAACTTGAAAATAAATAAGGGAATAAGGGAAGGCTATTTTTTACTTAATAACTACTAAGGGTAAAAAAATAAATAAGGTTTTTTCTTTGATATCCGTATTTTTTGAGATTTAACCCTTAGTAGAAAACCGAACCTCATGATTTAAACCTTATTCCCTTATTATTAAATTATTAAGTAACTTTCAATTCGTAAGTTGCAATTTTAAAAAGTTTCATTTTTACACAGCCTTTAAAGGGGATGTGTAGTTACTTTCGTCTCATAAATTCTACAACATCTCGCACACCACTCATTAAGCCTAAAGGGAACTTTTGCAGCGAGAAAATGCTGAATAAGTTTATACTTTTCGAACTTTGATAGCCTTTAAAGGGGTTGTGTAAAAATAGAAAAGAAAATGGAATCATCTTACAAATTGAAACTTGAAAATAAATAAGGGAATAAGGGATGGGATATTATCTGTGAAATTCTACTAAGAGATCAAAAATGTAAATAAGGTTTTAAAAGACGAAAAACTGCATCGTCCTGAAAAATTGTTTATCTTTGTTCTATCAACGGTCAATGTAACGAGTGCAATCACTTCCTTAACTGACTATAAACTATCAACTATCTACTTAAATGCAATTAACCCCCGAAGACAAATTAATCCTTTCCTGTATTAAAATACATCCCACAACCACGGAACTGGAGCAGCTCAATTCTTTCATCCCATTCATCCCTGATTGGGAAGTTTTAACAAACAATCTGATTGACAGGGGTATCGGGCCGTTATTGTTTAATAAACTTCCACAGCTTCCCAATAGTCCGTTGATTCCCTCAGTTCAAAGAACCAAACTACAACAGACCTATTACAAAACATTCAGCCGGAGTACTATTCTATACGAATATTTCAGGAAAGTGATTGAAGCTTTTACTGCCGGTAATATAAACGTAATAGCCTTAAAAGGCATTTACCTTTCGGAATGGCTTTATCAGGATATTGGGTTACGGCAATTCAGCGATATTGATTTATTGGTAAAAGAAGAAGATGGCGATAAATGTGTAAAATTACTGATGGAAATGGGTTATAAACCACGTATAAGTAATCAGGTAAGTGAGTTTATTTCAGCTAAATCTGATTTTGTGCATTACTCACCAATGGAATTGAACAATGTTTCAGTAGAAATACATATCAAGCTACATATGAACGGTCTGAAATTTCATTTATTGATGGATGAAGTATGGCAGAATGCTGAGCCTGTAATTGTAAATAAGGTGGCTGTAAAAACATTGGATACTAATGATTTGCTAATACATCTTTGTATTCATCTCCATAAACATTTTCAGGGAGGTCATGTACAGTTTACTTGTTTTAATGATATTACTAATTTATTGGAAAAATATGCTGAAAATTTCAATTGGAGTGAATTTGAATTACAATGCCGAAAATATAATTGTGTAGAAGAGGTGTTTAAATACTTAGTACTTGTTAATAAGTATTTTAATGCAGCAGTTCCAAAATATATTATCGAAAAGCATGAAACTTTGTTAGATGAAAAAGAAGAAGAATTGTTTTACAAGTACTTGCATGGTTATAGCTTTGAGCAAGCCAACAAATCAGCTATACCAGTACATATCAACAATCTAAAACAGCTTCGAAAGTTTACAGACTTGACAAAATACTTCATTGATCTTATGTTTCCTCCCAAGAAATTTATGCTTGATAAATACAAGATAAACCATCAGGGTCTTTATATGTTTTACTATCCGTATAGGTGGTGGGTAGGAGCGAAGGGACTTCTGAAATTGATAATTAAAAATTAATAATTAAAAATTGGAAATTAATAGTAAATAGTATATAGTTAAATAGTAAATAGATAAATGGGAATTAAAATGAAATATTGGTGGTTGCTATTCCTGTTGTGTATATTGCAGGCTTGTAAAGATAATTATGAACTGGCACCCATAACCAGCTGGAAGCAGCTCGGTAATTTTCCGGGTTTAGCCAGAGCTTCAGCAACTTCATTCGTATTCGAAGATAAAGCCTTTGTTTGTTTAGGGCGTTCAGGTTCGAAATACAACTTTTTGAAAGATATGTGGGAATACGACAGTCAAACCGATAGCTGGACACGGAAGGCTGATTTTCCCGGTGCTGCACGGGTAAAGGCCATAGCAGGAGTAATAGGTGATAAAGCCTATGTAGGGCTGGGAGCAGTAGCGCCTTATGATGGAAATCAATTCAGTGACTTGTGGGAATATACTATCAGTACGGACAGCTGGAAGCAAATGGCATCCTTTCCGGGAGAAGCCAGGACCGATCTGGTTTGTGCTGTAATAGATAGTTGCCTTTATACTACCGAAGGTTTTGCATCCACAAATTTTAATCAGGATACCTATAAATACAATCCGAAGACAAATAAATGGACGCAATTAACGAGTAGTCCCGTTGACCGTATCAGCGCTGCAGGATTCAATATTGGACCAGATTTTTATGTAGGTTCAGGTTATCATGTAGGGAATTTTAAAGATTTTTATTGCTATCATACCCTGTCCGATAGCTGGAGTCGTGTGGCAGATGCTCCCGAAGCACGTATTTTGTCGAAAGGCTTAGCTATTAATGGGAAAGGATATCTTATGCTCGGACGTTACTGGAATGGCGCTTTAAATGGTGGTAAGTTGCTAAAAGACATACTGGAATATGATCCCATAGTAAATAAATGGACCCGGTGCGGTGATTTTCCGGGTGGAGGCCGTCAGAATATGGTGGTTTTTACTATCAACGGAAAAGGTTATATAGTAGGTGGTGAAGATGATGTGGAAAGAAAGTCGGATGTTTGGGTGTTTGAACCTTAAAATAACCCCAAACCTCCGCCAGTGGTCGGACAGGCTCTAAAGGGGGGTAAGAGTCACATTTTTTTTTAACATTCTCTATATAAGGTTACTAAAAGAAATAAGGTTTCGGATGAGGTTTATTTTTAAACTAAGTGTGCTTACCAAACGAAGTTTTTGGGAATAGAATTTGTATAAAACGAAGGATGATATAAATATAAGAAAGATAATATAGAATTTAAAACCTTATTTATAAAGGCTCGCTTAGTAGTTTTGATTCCTATAAAATAAGGGAATAAGGGTTAATCTGTGTCTTTCTAATATACTACTAAAGGCGCTTTCATAAATAAGGTTTCGGATATGGATGTAAAATAAAATGAATGAAGATACAAGTATTAGATAGATAATGTAAGATTTTAAACCCTTATTTATTTTTGGGGACCCTTAGTAGCATTGATAAAACAGGTGAAAAATACCCTTATTCCCTTATTTCTTATAAATTCATGAATATAAATTGATTAAATGATTTTAATTATGGAAGTTCGATATAATAATCTTTACACACATTTTGTTTTCACAACCCGTGATAGATACCCTTTTATAGCAGAAGTTCATCGCGAACGTATTGAAAAATATATCACCGGCATTGTAAATAATCATAAATGTAAAATGTATGCCATTTATGCCAATCCCGAACATGTACATTTTTTAGTTTCCAGAGATCCGGCTATGAGCGAAAATGAATTAACCGAACTAATAGCCAATGCTTCCGAGATTTTCATCAATACGAACAAATTGTGTAAGAGCAAATTTTACTGGCAAACTTCATGCTCAGCATTTTCAGTATCGAAAAAAGATGTAGACAAAGTGAGCAAATACATACTGAATCAACCGGAACATCATAAAAAACAAACTTTTGCAGAGGAATATGATGAATTTTTAAAATTTTATCAGCATACTTTGACTTCAAAATAAGGGAATAAGGGTTAGGGAAGTACTGATCTCCTCTGCTACTAAGGGTGCCGATAAAAATACGATTAAAACAGATCATATATTCAAAATATGGGAATCGAAGATTATTGTATCTAGTATAGGAATTTCTAGTTTTTCCAATCAGGTTTCAAAGCGAGCTTTAACAAATAAGGATTTTTAATATCTGCAAAATTTTAATATGTATGTTGTTTATTCAAGGTATAAAATGAAATCAAAAAATATTCTACCTACAATTATTTTATTAATCTCACCTTTTTTACAGGCACAGGAACCTAACGATACGATAAAGTATAGTATCAATGCCCGAATCAATGCTGGCAGTGGGACTTATGCGCCGTTTTTATCAACGGCCAATCAATTTGATCGTTATAGTTTCGCACCTAATTCCTTATCGTTATGGGGAACATTACAGAAGGAATTAAAAAATACGAGATCCTTCGATTATGGATTTGGTGTGGAGTTGGATGGCAATATTGCTAAAAATGAAAAGCGGTTTTTTCCTGCTGAACTCTATGCGCAGGGTAAAATTTATTTTATGAACCTGAATGTGGGCAGTAAACGGGAGGTTTTTGGTAATCAGGATGCTGAACTTTCGAGTGCTGGAATGCTTTGGTCACAAAACAGCCGCCCAATGCCGAAAATATCAATAGAGACGAACGGTTATATCGATGTTCCCTATACAAAAGGGTATTTAGCCGTAAAAGGCGGACTTTCGCATGGTTGGTTTAATGACAATATTGGTATTGAGAATTTATTGCTTCATCATAAATATGCATATATCAAAGTAGGAGGTTCCTTTCCGGTAAATATTAATTATGGAATACAACATGTGGCTCAATGGGGTGGTGTGTCATCTCAATACGGGAGTATGCCGGTAACATGGGATAACTATTACAGGATTTTTCTTGGAAAAAGTGGAAGTTCAACAGCCACCCAATCCGATCAGATCAATACTTTGGGAAATCACATTATATCGCAGAATCTTGGGATTGATTTGAATCTGAAATCGCTCATCGTATCTCTTTACTGGCAAAATCTGACCGAAGATCCACCGGTACGGTTTATAACCAGAACGCCTAATATTGGGGATGGTTTATGGGGTCTGTCTGTGAGGCTTCCAACATTCAAACCGCTTTATGCTTTCGTGTTGGAATATATGAGTACTACTGCCCAAAGCGGTCCCTGGCACGATTTGGATGGCGTGATTTATGGCGGGGCTGATCCCTATTATTTGAATGGACAAATACCGAATGGGTGGACATATCGTGGCATGACCATAGGTAATCCATGGCTTTCTTCTCCAAAGTATAATCTGGATGGATCTTCATCAATAACAAATAACTTAGTTAAACTATACTATTTTTCAGGAAAAGGTGAATTTAAATCTATAAATTATAAGTTGATACTGGCTTATTCCGAGAACTTTGGAACAGGTAATCCATCTTATGAAAATTTTAAAAGACAAGTATCCTATCAACTGGAAACATCAACTCCGCTGAGATTTTTGAAAAACACGCAGGTTAGTTTAGCCATCTCGGGAGATAAGGGTGCAATGTATGGTAATAATATGGCAGTGATATTGGGTGTTTCCTATAGAGGATTGTTTGGGTATTAGATATAGGTAATTGATAAATGATAATTGATAAGTGGTAAGAGGTAAATGATTTGAAGTTAGTGTTTAGTGTTAAGAAATTCGTTCCAAATGAAGAGACTGAATAGGTAAAACTAAAACTGATTTCGTTTTTTAATTTAATCTATCTTTTTTGAAAATAAATGGTATAAAATAACAAAATAATAAAATTTATTACTATCTTTCGCCCCTGAAAGAAAATTGAAAATCTGCTATTTGCTTAGCGGATTTTTTTGCCCTTATAAATGACTCTGTTAATTAACGCGAGTTCGATATAAGCTTTTGAATATATGTTTCTAATTATAGTAGTTAAGATTTACCATAGGTGATAAATGACAACAGAATTATGTTTTTCGCACGAAATTTTGTCTGTAGGACATAAACATGCAACAATTTCGGGGTCAATAAAGATGGATCCATTTTCTGGCATTTAATTCTGTTATAACAATTGAGGCCTTATTTCGTTTCGTATACTATTCCCTTTTGCATATTGTTTTATTTTTTTTCTTTTGTAAAGTGTATTTGTAGTCACTAATGATAATATTAGTCCTAAACTTATCAATTTTATATTATGAGAACACGTGAAGCAGAACTTTTTTTTAAAAGTTTATTTTTAAATCTCACCATTCTGAATGTAATTTTCATTTTGAATGTATGGATAAGCCCGAATCTCTCGCTTTCTGATTATCTGGTAATTAATAAGTATTTACTGTTTTTCAACCTTTCATGGATAATAACTCAATTTGTTTTTTTTAGAAAAACATTTTATCTGGGAAGACATTTTATTCACCGTGTAATTCGTATCAGCAGTCAAATGTTGATTTTCATTTTTGTTTCGGCCTTAAGCCTGTTTTTTATAACACCCGAAACCATTAAACCGTCATTTTTTTTGGGATATTGGATGGGTTTTTATGGAGTGGAACTTCTTGTTTATTTATTTCTCTTTAGTTACCAGCGAAATAAATACGAAAAAGGATCGAAACTAAATCGTGTCATTATTGTAGGATTTAATAATACCGGACAATTCTTTCAAAAACTATTAGAAAGTAATCCAATGCTGGGCTACAAATTTGTAGGTTTTGTGAATACGGAATTTTCCACAAATCCGAGCGTTTTGGGTCAACCTGATGGACTGGCAACTCTAATTGAAAAATACAGAATACAAACTATTTTTGTTGTTCAGTCGCTTTTTAAGGAAGATAAAATGCAGAGATATTTAGAAATTTGTGATAGTTTGGGTGTAAGGCTTTGGATGATTTCGGATAATTACGAAGTAAATAAACGGACTATTAAAAAAAAATCTATTAATGGCTTGATGTTGATTAATCCAAGGGAAATACCCCTTGACTATTTTGGTGCCCGTTTTCTGAAACGTACCTTTGATATTGTTTTCTCATCACTGGTAATTCTCTTAGTTTTGTCCTGGCTTTTTCCGATTTTGGCTATTCTGATTAAACTAAGTTCGAAAGGTCCGGTCTTTTTTATTCAAAAACGAACCGGATTAAATAATTCGATATTTAATTGTTATAAACTCCGGACTATGTGTATCAATGATAAGGCAGATATACTTCAGGCTACCAGCAATGATGAACGTGTAACCCGAATTGGAAACTTTTTGCGTAAAACAAATATCGATGAATTTCCTCAGTTTATAAATGTTTTCTTAGGACAAATGTCTGTAGTTGGTCCACGTCCTCACATGTTAAAACATACTGAAGAGTATTCTGCTCTGATAAATGGTTATCTGATTCGTCATTTTGTAAAACCGGGTATCACCGGTTGGGCTCAGGTGAATGGTCTTCATGGTGAAACCGATAAACTATGGAAAATGGAGAAGCGAGTGGAATATGATATTCATTATATGAATAACTGGACTCTTTGGCTGGATATTAAAATTATTCCAATGACTATTTTCAGAAATAGAAAATTTCTTAGAATTGTTCACATGGAAAGATACTTCTTTGAAAAAGAATCAGCATTTAACGAGACAGATGAATTATTTAATTCACAACAGAATGAAAGAGTTTTAAAAAAAAATAGACTTTACACGTGTTTCATAAATTTTCACTAATTTTGTGCTCCTAAACTAAATTGCAATTTATGAAATCACGTCCGACGGATCTGTTATTAATTTATTTGTTTATTGATCTTTGTATTCTGAACACTGCTATTATTCTCACAGGTTGGATAAATTCAGACTTTTATCATTGGAATTATCGTGAAATGGCTAATTATCTTTTACAAGCCAATTTAGCATGGATACTAACTTTTTTTGTTTTTCCAAAAAGAAATCTGTATTTACGTGATGGTTATTATAATCGGTTTAAACGTATTACCATACGATTATCGATTTTTATTCTAATTTCAGTAATGATTGTATTTTTGGTTAAACCCCTAGGTTTTAGCAGGAGATTTTTTCTTGAATATACCTTGTTATTTTATATATTGAAAGTCCTTTTTTACTGGAGTCTGTATGCTTATCTGAAATTCAGACGCCTTAAAGGTTTTCATACCAATAGGGTATTAATAGTCGGTATAAATGATACCTGTCTTTATCTGCGTAATTTGATAGATAGCAATCCAATACTTGGATATAATTTTATTGGCTTTGTTACTTCCAAAACTACTGACAAAGCGGATGTATTGGGAAAACCTGTTGATTTAAGATACTTAATAGAAAAACATCAAATACAGATGGTGTTTATATCACTTCCTCTTTATGGAAATAAGAAGAGAGGAGATGAATATATGAAAATCTGCAATGAAAATGGAGTTAGAATACGTTTGATTCCAGAAAATCAGCGTTGGTTAAGATCTCAAGTCAATATGGAATCAATTGGTGATCTGGCATTAATAAATCCACAGGAAATACCATTAGACGATTTAAATGCCCGTTTTTTGAAAAGAACCTTTGATCTTTTGTTTGTGGGCCTGTTTTTAATACTTATTTTTTCCTGGTTATTCCCTATTCTGGCTATTATTATAAAACTGAGTTCGAAAGGCCCGGTTTTATTTAAACAGAAACGTACCGGTATTAATAAAAAAACTTTCAATTGTTATAAATTCCGCAGTATGCAGGTAAATGAGCATGCTGATACGATGCAGGCAACAGCTAATGATACCCGTATCACACATATAGGGAGGTTTATGCGTAGAACTAATCTGGACGAATTGCCTCAATTTATCAATGTTTTACTTGGTCAGATGTCTGTTGTCGGTCCACGACCACATATGCTGAAGCATACAGATCATTATTCGAAATTAATTGACCAATATCTTGTTCGTCATTATGTTAAACCCGGAGTTACTGGTTGGGCTCAGGTAAATGGTTATCGGGGTGAGACGGACGAGCTCTGGAAAATGGAAAAAAGAGTAGAATATGATCTTGAATATATAGAAAACTGGAGATTGTGGTGGGATGTTAAAATTGTTTTCCTGACAGTGTTTGATAAAAAGACTTTTAATAATGCAGGGTAATGGAAGATAAATAAAGGTAATAGGTAAAGATTGAAATTTCAGAGTTGAGGGAGGTTTGCCGTGGTTTTTACATTTTAATTACAAAAGTAGAACGTACTTATCAATCTTAACTCAAAAATATTATCTCAACAAGTATATTTTAAAAACAAGAATTTTAGTTACTGTTGCTTATATTTGTCTGGAGTTGTAATACGTCCTCTGAAATTACCCTACCTTTATATCACATTCAAAAAAAAACAGGCATGCTAGGTATTGGTGGAGCCTTTCTGAAACTTATATGATTGATAATGAAATACATGTAGTTTTAAATCGAAGTTCTTTCAAGGATGGAAGACTTAAAAATTATTAATAATACCACCAAAGTCTTTGCAACTGATCACGAAATTACTATTTTTGGGAATAGCTCAAATAAAATCCATGGAAACTGTCGTAAATGTTATTATATACTTTGAGTCAGGTTTAATATATCCTTGAGTGAAGAACGTGGATTTTACGCATAAAGCGGATACAAAGGGATCGCATTTTTTTGATTTAGTTTAAAATATATTTCGACTTGTCGGAATAAAATCCATTTTTCATTTGCAAATTCAGCGTTTATCCGCGTTCTATTCTTAAATTATACAACATTATTTAGTTTCCATTACATAGTTTAAATCTTCTGTAATTATCTTATTATTATTATTATTATAAAATAATCCTATTCCTTCTATGAAAAACTTTCCCAAAAAACTACGAAATCTCTTCAAAAAGATTATGGGTATGTCATTAATGAATCGATGGATAGTTTTTGAAATTGATTTATTTTTATGTCTAGTTGGATATGCCTATGCGGTTTATATAGAGAGTAGAGACTTAAATATGGAAATATCCATCTCTAAATCGTTGATACTTGCAGGAGTATTCCTTTTCATTAATGCACTTTCCTTCTTCCTTTTAAAATCCTACCGGGGACTTATCCGTCACTCTAATTTTCTGGAAATGTGGCGTTTTTTTGTTTCTTTGATGTTTTCATGCGGAGTATTATATCTGTTGATCCTGCTGTTTGGTTATAATATTAATCATCGTTATTTTTTTGTACAGAATGTATTTCTGATAAGCCTTGTATTGATGCTTTTTATGCGATTCTGTATCGTGATTATATATAATTATACCGTTAATTATACCACAGAAATTCGTAATAAGTCCTTGATTTATGAAATCGATAACCATAGTATTGCATTGGTGCAATGGCTTAACAATAGTGCTGCCAACCAACATCAGGTACAAGGTTTTGTGACTCGTAATAAAAATGCCAGAAGAACACGTATTCAGGGTTTGCCGGTACTCTTTCTGAACGGTGACAATCTGGATTGGTTTTTACGAAAAAATGAGGTATCTACTATTATTTTCCCCGATTATAACAGTGTTAGAAAAGAACAGAAATTTATATCAAAATGTATAGAAATGGGGCTCTCAGTGCTGGTCTCACCTCCGTTCGAAGGTCTGGATTCAAAAAATCAGGTTCGTTATCAGATGAAACCCATTCAATTTGAAGATTTGTTGGGAAGAGAAGAAATAAAGATTGATATGGATAGAATAGCCCACCAAACTTACGATAAAGTTATCTTAATCAGCGGTGCGGCAGGATCCATTGGCAGTGAATTGGTACACCAGTTAGCACAATTTAAGCCGAAGCTGCTTTTATTGTTTGATATTGCTGAGACTCCGCTTCATAATTTGCGACTTGAAATGGAAAGGTTCTTTCCGGATTTAAAATTTGTACCCATAATAGGAGATGTTCGCAACGAAAGCAGATTGGATTTTGTATTTCGAAAGTATCATCCCCAAATCATATATCATGCTGCTGCCTATAAGCATGTCCCGCTGATGGAGGAAAATCCCTGTGAAGCCATTCTGGTAAATGTATTGGGGACTATGAATCTTAGTACCTTATCGGTAAAATATAATGTGGATAGTTTTGTCATGATTTCTACCGACAAAGCCGTAAATCCTACAAATGTAATGGGTGCATCTAAAAGGATAGCCGAGATTTATGTTCAATCTCTGGCAAAAGAAAGCGAGAAAAATGGAAACAAAGTAAATTTTGTGACTACCCGATTTGGAAATGTTCTGGGATCAAACGGTTCGGTTATTCCTCATTTCAAGGAACAAATTGAAAAGGGCGGACCTGTAACGGTGACACACCCTGATATTATCCGCTACTTTATGACTATTCCCGAAGCTTGCAGACTAGTACTGGAAGCTGCCTCTTTCGGAAATACCGGTGAAATATATGTATTCGATATGGGAAGTCCCGTTAAAATTGTAGATTTGGCAAAACGAATGATTGAACTGGCAGGATTTGTTCCGGATAAGGATATCAAGATTGAATTTATAGGTTTACGTCCGGGTGAAAAGCTATATGAAGAATTGTTGAATGATAAAGAAACAACAATTCCAACGGAACATGAAAAAATTACGGTAGCATCTGTTCGAAAATATGATTTCGAACATGTAGTAAGCTCCATACAGTTGATGATAGAATACTCCAAAAAAGTAGAGATTGATAATGCAGTAAAAACAATGAAAAAAATTGTTCCAGAGTTTCTAAGTAAAAATTCACCGTACTCAGAGCTCGATGATTGAAAATGACCATAGAACTTTAATAAATATTTTTTATTCTTCAGCTAAGAAACAGTTTACTACTGTTTTTTAGTGATGAATGAAATATACTAAATCTGTTTTTTTTCTTATTAATTTCTTGTCAATTCTCAACTTAAGGGCCTTTAAAATTATATCATTTACTGTTTAACCATACGCTAAAAGTCGGACAAGTTTTACTATTTACCATTTAACCACAAGTCCTTCAGCGTTCGACTGAGCTCACGCCGAAGTCTGACGGAGATATATAATTAGCACAATTATTTCTACCTACTTGTATCTGCTTACTACCGACTTAAAAAACTACTTTCCTTTTTCAAGCGCTGTCAGATCCCGATAGCCATCGGGATTCTACTGCTGTCAAGGTTGATTAAAATTAGTTTCATTTGATTTTTAGTCTCGACCTTGTGAGACAAAACAATGCTATTAACTACCTACTATTACCTATCTACCAACTACTTACTACCTACTATAAATTATTTACCAATCAACTAATCACCCAAACAACTAATTAACTAATAAAAAAGAAACCTTGAAAACAATTCAAGGTTTTTTTTGTTTATAATTGGAAACTAGGAAACTTTTGAAAGTAATAAGTTTCCAAAATGTAATTTCAAATACTGTTTAATCAGATAGATATGATTTAATTGTATATTTTTAACAGTAAAATATTTCATAATATAGTAATTTGAAGTTTTAGTTGTCTAATTTTGCATCGTTTTTTATTCTAAAAATATCCATGGAAAATCAAAATGAAAATATTGTTATTGCTGCTGCTCGCCTATTTGAGCAATATGGGATTCGGAGTGTCTCCATCGACAATGTTTGTAATGAATTACACATTTCAAAAAAAACCTTTTATACCTGTTTTCCGCAAAAGGAAGACCTGGTAGATGCTGTTTTGATGCATCATAAAAAGAATAATTATGATAAATTCGAAAAACTCTTTAGAAATAAAAATGCTATTGATTCTTTAATTATTATTATAAAGGAAATCAAGAAGGCACTCGAAACTGAATCTCAAACCTTTTGTTTCGATTTGGAAAAATATTATCCCAAAGTCTTTGAGAAACATGAAATGATAAAAAGGGATGAAATGCGGCAGGGTTTTGAAATGAATTTACGGCAGGGAGTTGCTGAAGGTTTTTACAGAGATGATCTGGATATAGAATTGATTTCTTTATTCCATTCCATTCAAATTAAGAACACTTTCGAATTAATGCAACTGTCACCCAAAAAATACACGAAGAAACATTTACTGGATTTTTTTTTCGACTTGATGATTCATTTAATATCCAATGAAAAAGGGTTGAAATATATGGAGGAACATTATAATAAAGGGGAATAGTTCGTAGTTGGTAGTTTATAGTAAGAAGTGGGTAGTTTATAGTAAGAAGTAGGTAGTAAGGTAGTAAGAAAGAAGAAGGTAATAAAAGTAGGTAGTTAATAGTTGGTAGTAAGTAGCATTACAACTGGGGAATACCCAATACAAAAACCAAATTGAATCAACCCTGACAGAGGACGAATCCCGATAGCTATCGGGACCTGGTAGCGGTTGAAAAAGGAAAGTCGTTTCTTAAGAGCAGGTAGTTGGTTTTAGGGGTATAAGGGCTGAATGATTTAATGCTTTAACCTGATATTTTGGTTTTTCATCGGGGGAAAAAGGATTATTCAACGATTTATAGTTTGAATTGAGAATAAATTTAAATAATTTTGCCAGACATTAAGAAGCACGGTAAAAATACAATATAATAATATTACAAATTTAATGAACAAATGATTGTGA
>Ga0209123_1002364_pt1 | contig 16176 bp, 8 predicted proteins | sample BarGraIncu00431A_FD_184500 | JGI IMG/M metagenome (GOLD analysis project Ga0209123, IMG submission 184500) | Arctic peat soil microbial communities from Barrow, Alaska, USA - Barrow Graham LP Incubations 004-31A (SPAdes) (version 2) | ecosystem: Environmental > Terrestrial > Soil > Wetlands >...
CATGTGGTGCCCTTGCAGCTGCTGGCCTACCACACGGCGTGCGCCAGAGGCACTGATGTGGACAAGCCGCGCAATCTGGCCAAGAGTGTGACGGTGGAATGAGGTTTGATATTCTGAGTAACTGGTGATCGTAGCAATTAAAACGGTTAACTGAGAATTAAGATGGTAATTCAAAATAACAGCTTAGAACTTCGTTCGTTATTCGCCTTTTGATCTAAAAATAGCCGCTTTGACTTCGGAGCTTACGTTGCTGTTGCGGGAGAAATTCCGGCCGGTTTAGGTCGTAAACATGTTAGCGTCTATGAAGATTTGACAAGAGGGGTCTTCAGAAGGGCCGGAGTCGGACCGGAAAACAAGCACCGTTTTCGTTGGTAAGTGTTACCAATCAATCTCGATCGAGAACCTGAGGCTCCCCCTTTTTGGGAAGCTGCATATACCAGCGCTTATCAATTGCACCGAGCGCATATCTCGCTTCCTGCTCCAGGCGAACAACATTTGACGGCGCCGGAGTCATAGTCTTCTTCATGGGCACACCGCCCAAAGACGCTCTACTGACGTATCTGGAAGGGTCGTTTTTAACCTTCACGTTCATCATGTTTCGCCTAAAAAGCGACGGATTTCAATTGGAACAATGCCTGTCTTGCAATATGCCGGAATCCGCATTCTCCTACCGCAGGCTATGGTCTTTTCAGCGAGTGCTGTTTGGCTTTTGTCAACGGTAAGTTGATATTCCTTGTCTCCATCCCCTCTTACCCATGTACGACTCGTCCCGTCAGTAGAGAATTGCCAATCAAGTCGCTCATCAACCTGTGCAAGCTCGTTTGCAACTTCGATCGCAGCTTTGAACCGATCATCTGGATTGGGTTCGAGACATTTCTTAATCAGGCGTCTGAGACGTTGGGGTATGTGCTCCTCAAAAATCGAGCGGTCTGGAAAACGGCCGTTACGGACATCAAATTTGAATCCATCTCGATCGAAGGCCGCGGGCGTCAGACCAAAGCGGTTGAATTGATCGTGAAAGGCAGCATTGCCATTGCACATTCGATAGAGGGTTATGCCGAACTGATAGAGGTCAAACGCTGGCGTGTATTCGGGCAGGTCGTACGCTTCAGGCGGTCTCATCTTCAGATAAAAGCGATCCTGTCCGGCCATACCTGCACCATTCAATCGTCGCGACAATCCGAAATCAGATATCAATGCCTCGCCGCGATCCGATAGCAGCACGTTATCCGGTTTGATGTCGAAATGCACGAGCCGTTTCGAGTGGATATTATGCAATCCACTGGCAATTTGACATCCAAGGGAAACGATTTCACGCACCGTTAGAAAGCGTGCGTTGATCAACGCGTTCAGCGAGCCACGCTTAAAGTAAGGCATCGCGATGAAGATGCTGTCCGCATCTTGACATGCGTAGTGGACCGGCACGACGTTGGGATGGCTACTTAGATGAAGTATCTTGGACTCATCGAAAAAAGAGTCTACGGAGTCAAGATCACTCTTGGGAATCTTCTTGATGACAATTTCAGCGTCAAGCTGATGATCGTACGCAACGAAGGCCGTTGAATTTGATCCCTCTTGGCCGATCTCACGTAGAAGGTCGAAGGAAACCTCTGCCTTGTTGTACGGCTTAATCACGGGTTGCTCCAATGGCGCAGAGTAGTGCTTCCCGCTGTTCTTTTGTCAGTGATGCCCAGTTTTCAACACCCCAATCTTTCGTGCCGTCAATATACTTTTTGAAATCTGGACGATCAATTTTTAGTCTCGCCGAAATAGACGAAATCTGCCCAACGTAGTAGCCCTTTAACGCACTGCTGGCGAAGGCTTCCTGAACCACACCCTCGATCTGAATTCGAGTGATGTTCATGGATTGCGCATTTGATTCAGTCGTGCGGATACCCGCACGCTCAACGCCATACTCCCGAAGGATGTCTAGGAGGTTGTTTCGTATGTATTTCAATGCGTCAGGCGCAGCGAAGGCAGTAGGAATTCTGATGTCTTCAATGTTCAATACCTCTTCGGACGAAGATTCGTACACAACGAACGTCACCACTGTGGGTGCAACTCGAATACCAAGTGTTCGCAGAACATTCCCCTATTTATGTAAATTTATACAGCATTCTACGATTTCAGCTATAGCGAGCAATCGTGGTTAGTCTCGCTTGACAAGCGATCTGTGAACACGCTCGTCACCACATGGCAAGGGGTGGCTGCTAGTCCTTTTTCCTTGGCGGAGGGGGTGGCGTAGGCGGACGTCCATATTGCGGTGGTGGATTGACATTCGCCTGCTTTTCTCCGGTGGTTGGTCGGGATGGCTGCTGTGGAGGCTGCTTTTTATTCATGATTTTTTCTCTGGTTGCTTAACGAACTCTACCCACGACACATCCTTGACATCGATAAGGATACCTTCCAAATATTCGAGATCTTGGTCGATATCGTCAACGGTTCTCAGTGCGGAAGTAATGAAAAAATGGCCGCTCACTGGCTCCGATGGCCAAACCTTAGGCCAGCCAAACACACGACTGCCGTCCTTGAGTTGAAGAGCGACATAGCGCGGGTATTCAGAAAATATGCCGAACCATTCGCAAGGGTGGCCGGTTCTATGAGAGATTCCCAGTCGTCTAGTAAGGCGATGGAATGCATCAGCATTGACACATGCGGACAGACATACGCCCACCAAAAGTGCAGTAAGCAGTGAGGCAACCAGGGCAGATGTTTCCGTCCACTGGCCGAAGGAAACCGTTCGACCAAGACTTTTGAGACTGCGTTCCTCGGCAAGCACCAAAACTTGGATGGCCACAGTAAATATCAACGCTTGAACGACCCGTTCAAATTGAGATGGCTTGTTATGTGACGTCAGCCCGAAGAAGACCCAGGCCACAAGAAATCCCGGAGCCAAGTATTGAAGAAGTGCGACAAGGTCTTTTGAGAGTTCTGGCATATCGGTGTGAGGTCACCCTCAATAAGCAAGCCCTTTGAAAAGGCAGAAAGTCCCATCGGCAATAAGTGTATGAACATGCTCAGCGGTCGTTCGCAAAAACACGGGGTTCCGGACCAACACACCCAACTCAAGATTTCTGTTGAACGCATCATCCGTCAAGTTCGCGCTGGACACCAAGGCGGTGTCATCCACGATGGCCAATTTTGAATGGAGCTTGCCGGGACGACCGGCCTGATTTCGTTCGCGCTTTTCAACGGGCCAATAGTAAATTTCAGCTGCCTTGACTAACGTCGGCGGAAACGCCTTGATGGCGTCGTAGCTGAGTTGCCCCTCGGAAGACTGCTCGAATTCAAGGATTAGGCGTATGCGGACGTTACGGTGGTGGGCCTTCAAAAGCGAGCCGGCGAGCCGCTCGACCTTTGCAGCAGCAAACGTAACCAGCAGGATTTCATGCTTGGCGTTGGCAATTAGGTCGTAAAGGGCTTGATCAATGCGGCGCGCCGGTATCTGGTCCGCAGGTGATGGCCCAGACCAAAGCAACTCGATGTGCTGCTCAGCCTGGCCGCGCCGGTAGCTTGCAAAGGACGTTCTTAATGTCCAACTCAAGGACTCCCAAGACATCAAGCAACTGGCCTTCTTGATGACATCCGTGGCCAAAAAAGCCAAATCGGCGTTGTTGGTCGTCGGCAGGCGTTGCTGTACGAATTCAGCGGTCGCCGTCGCCGGGAACCCCTTCAACGCGTCGCACATTGATGTCATCCATCCGGCTGGAGCCTTGCGGATCAGATCCTCGACCGCGTGGATGAAATCGTCCTGCATAGTCATCAATCAAAGAATGCCGTGCCGCGGGCAGAGAACGTGTTGACCAGGACCGACCGGTCCAAGTAGCGATTACCACGCTCGCAAGACGTTTCTGGTGCGAACTGGCACGCGTGGCAGCAGGCACCCTGTATGCCGCGGCCAAGCGTATCTGGTCGATGTTCGGAACACAGTGGATCGGATGCGCAGAGCCGCATGCTTTCCAGCGCTTGCTGCATGTGCCTGCCTAGCGTAAGCGGATCACCTAGTTCAACCAATCCACCCAAAGTTCCTTCGCTGTCAGGTGCTGCGGTGTAGAGCAGGATACCGGCCATCGGACCACCATCTTCACCCGGCAGGCGTGAGTACAGGCGTTCCCGCACGCTGGCGGCGGTGTAACCGCAGTCCAGCACAATTTGCCGCATGAGTGCGTGCGAGAGCGAATGCAGCAACACCAACCGAATACCGGGAAATCCTTCCCCCAACGGTTGCAGTTTGCGCAGTTTGCGCCACGCCTTATGTGAATCAAGAAATTCCTGCTGAAGCTGTTGCACTTCCGGCTTGTCCTGCCAGGCCAACAACACCTCTTCACGAATGCGCAAAAAAATGCCCTCGCCACGGACCTCGGAAGCGGGTAGCCATTTCGGATTTTCACGGCTGAGTTTGGTGAGGCGACCATCCATGGTGACAGTCGCTTCAGCAAAGTCGGCGTTGGATTCGATACGTGTGAAGCCGAGCAAGGCCCGCACTTCTCGAATGCGCTCTACCAACACGGTGTCTTCAAAGAATGACTCAAAACCTTTGGGTGGGGACACGCGAGTGAGTTTGAAGTCACGATTTTCTGCGGCAGAATCCGGATTTGAGAACACCTGCCATTCAGGTAGTTTGAGATCTTCGGGTGGGGCTTTTCCATCCCTAACCCCAGAGCGCTTGACTTCAATGGCAGCCCAGATTTCCTCATCCGAAAATTCAGAAAACAACGGAATCAGGGACTGATAGTTCTGCTGTTCTTCGCGGTAGAAACCCAATTTGACAATGGTTGTGGCATTGGTCAACTTGGCCCATTGCTCTTCCACCAGCTTACCGATTTTGTCGACCGCCCGCGGGATCGATAGGGCTGACAATGCGGTGGGAAACCAGCTGTTGGATGAGCCCAGCAAAATCGCCTTGGCCGGTTCGGTGCAACCCGGCTCGATCAAGCGAAGATGCGGATGGTGACCCGTGCAGGCGAACGGTGAGTCTGGATCAAAAGCGTCCGCCATGCGCCGCTCAGCACCACATCCACACTTCACGACGATGTCGGAAGCATCACCTGACGCGCCAAACTCGCGCATCGTCATTTGGGACCCTGCGCAGGGAACATTGCCCTTATGGACAAAGGCTCGCCAAGGAAAATCCGACAGGTGGCCCTCGCGACAGGCAACCAAAAAGCGAACGGACAACGCTGATGGCGCTCGACCACTCTGGCTTTTGAGACACCCTTGGTGAACATAGGCTGTCTTGTCAGGCCGATAGGGGTCTTGTACCAGTTTGAAAACACCTGATTCCACCGATGCCAGCGTGTCGCAAAGCGAGCAACGCATCCACCGCGGGAACGGCACAACAGGCACACCGACAGCCGGGGCCGCCGGATCCCGCTCCATGCTTTCAAGTTTGATCGGTGGCAGATAGAGCTTGCCCATCTGAGCACCAAGGCGCTTTTGGATGGCAGCAACCAGGCGGTCTTCTTCAACCTCCTTGCAGTAGCTGGTATCCCAATCATCCAGTCCCATGACCAGCGCTGAGATATTGGGTAGATCAACCAGCGATCCAATACCAAAGGTAAAAATCAACTGACTGGGGCGGAGTTCACCGAGTTCGTTCATCTTCTTTTCCTCAATCGGTCCGCAAACCAGTGGACTTTTGATCCAACACCAAGTCAACCGTGCCTTCGACGTCGCGCAGCGAGTTGAGGCAGGTAAACATTTCCCAATCCTTGTCGCTAGCCTCTTCCAACAAGCCAACTGTGGCACCACCCTCCGGCCGGTAACCCAGCTTGTGATCGGTCTGCTTATGGACGCGGCTGAGCCACGCGTCACGCCTGCGGTCGAGCATGTCCTTGATCCGTGCAGCGACTGCGGGGTCGTGGGTGGCGTTGCCTCCACGTTTGCTCAGCACATCGAACACTTGCGCCCAGATGGGGTCGGTGTCCGTGACTTCCCCTGCTTTCATGTTGGCATTGAGGTGGTCGTCTGTCAGCCGCATCAAACCAACCATGACACCGGTTAAGCCGCGGTCAAGTGCACGTGCGGAAAATGGCGTGACCGACAGCGCTTCGACGTGCTTGTAAAAGGTTTCGTGGTAATGCTCAAATCGCTCGTAATGAGACAAATCTCGGGGGCGAGCCCAATTGAATACAGTGCTCACAAAGCCAGGACCATCGTTGGATCGGCCAACACGGCTGGTAGCCTGGATGTATTCAGACGTGTTTTTGGGCTGACCCGCAACTAGCATCAAACCCAATCGCTCAATATCAACACCGACGGAAATCATGTTGGTGGCAAGTACCACGTCATAGGGCACTGCGGATGTCGTCGGTTTACCCTCCTTGCGGTCGGCAGCCCGCTGTGCTTCCAGCGTCTTGTCAAAGGTTGCTTCCAGGCGCTCCAGAATTTTGGGGATATCGATGCCGGATTTACGGGAGGTGAGTTCTTCCAGGGCGCGTACACGCCGTTTGGCCAAACCGCGTTGATCGGCATCCCTTAAACGGGCCCGGATGTCATCCTCAACCAAACGCCGCGTACCTGCCAACTCACGTATCGAGTTGAAGTACCCGGCAAGCGTCATCCACGGGTCAGCCAGTCTGTCGTACTTATCAAAGAGGACCTGAGCGGCAGCCATATGCGCCACGTAGCTGCGAATCAATGCCACGGGATAGCGGCGACCGAAGGCGCTGATACCGATGTAGCGCCTGCCGGGATACAGAGGGCCAGTTGGTCGCTGAATGGCAAAGAAGCTGTCACGAATGCTGGTGCCCTGCGGCGGGAACACTTCCAGCTTTCTCACGAATAGCTTTTGGACCTGATCCGGAGCGCGGCGAATTGTTGCAGTGGAAGCAACGACTTTTGGTCGAATTTTTTTGCCATCCACTACCCATGAGCAGAGTTCATCGACCGCAGCCTCATACAAGCCCACCATGGAGCCGAGCGGGCCGCTAATCAAGTGCAATTCATCCTGGATGATCAGATCAGGCGGTCGCAGGAATCCATGTGCTCGGTTGGCGACGCGGGGCAGACCATTGCGTGACGGATGAGACCGAGCATCATCCACCTCGGGCGACAGAAAGCCATGCCGATCACATACCGCATTGACCTTGCCAAACAACATCTGCGTCTGCCCCTTCCATGGCATCTGCGCAAATTTGTCCACTGTCGCGATCAGCAGGGAAGGCGGTCGGCGATAGATTTCTTCGTCCACCACCATCACCGGCAAGCCCTCTTTTGGCGCTTGTTTTGCTGTGAATTCGCAGCGGCCCAGGATGTCACCACAGTAGGTTACGCAGCGCCCAATGTCGCTTGGCGCTTCATAGACATGAAGGTGTTGCTCCCTGATCGAACTGCCACACCAAGGACAGGATGTAATTTGGTGTGGTGTGCCGGATGATGACGGACGGCCGCCGACATTGTGTTGGCGCAACGAATTGGCGGCGGATGCCAGCGTATTCGGGGTGGTCTTGTTACCAACCCACAACCCCAAGCGGAATGGAGCTTCTCCCCACTTGGCAACATCAGCACGACGTATCGTTTCACAGGCACACATCAGGGCCGCGGCACGTTGGAACTGTTGCAAGGTCAATAAGCGCAGGGTGTAGCGCATCAGCACCGCGATGCCATGGTCACCGCAGCGGCCCTCAATCACCCCTTGAAGCCGACGCAAGGCCAGCGTGTAAGCGGTTAGACCCAAATAGGCTTCAGTTTTACCGCCGCCAGTCGCAAACCAGAGCAGGTCAGCGACCGCATCGGTTTCATGACTGCGGTCAGGATGGTGCAGGTCGGTAAGGCTGGGCAGGTTGAGCAACACGAACGCCATCTGAAAAAGACGCCAGCTACGGTTCTTGGGCAGGTCAAGCGAGGTCACACCATCTTCAATGGTCAATTCCTTCTTGCGAACCTTGCGGGCAAAGATGGAGTGAATACGCTGTTGCCACATGGCGCGGTTGGCAAAGCGGAACGCCTCCTCCGCCAGCGGATTCGACTCAATTAGGTTAACCCCCGCCTTGATTCGCTCCAATGCCCTGCGGCAGCTTTTGACAGATCGCTGAGCGGCTTCTTCATGCCCCTGCAGCCGCTCCTTGGGCAATTGCAGCTTGACTTCTTCAACGTTGATCCAGACCCGGTACGCAGTCTCAATATGGCGAAGGCTGGCGATCAACCCTTCCTTGGGTAGTTCGCTCAAGGCCTTCATGTCCATGGTCAGGCCAGCAAGATTTTCGTCATCGTCGGCCGATCGGGGTGTTTGCTGGGGGACTTCAAACATTGGCACCCATTCGGTTTCCACCATGACGGCACGTTCAGCCAGTGGCTCCGGTAACGTCGAGTGGATGGAAATCCCGTGACCAACTGCAAATTCGCGTTGGTGGCGATACAGCATTTCCAGGGTCTCAGTCTCTTCACGGGTCAACGGATCCATGCGGGAAAGGTCGGCTTTGGCGTTCTTGCGCTGGACGAAGATGGGGGCGTTATCAGCACCATGCACGCGTAGCTTTGGCTGGAACAACCAGACCTCGTCCTTAGGCTCGTTGCGACCTTTGCGCTCTTCTTGCATGTTGACCATGAACAGAGTTACCACCCAACCATCAGCAGTTGGGCGCATGCGCCCTTGCATCACTACCAGCGGATGCTCGGGGTGCAGGGTCACAGGGGCAATGACACCATCTTTCAACACAAGCGACATTGGTGGCGCAATGACCGGAGTCCGCTTCCAGACTCTTGCAGGGTTACCGTCCTTCTTAAGTTGCGATGTGCTTTGGATCTTGAGGTACTGCCCCCAATCGGCGGCAACCACAATTTCCTGTACGTCCGCGGCAACCACGAAGCTCAGGCCCATTGATGACGGGAAATAGGTGCTGCCAGCAGGGACACCTGAATCGGTTGTGCCTTCTTCGCCGTCATCACCATCCCCAGTTGCGAGTTCGTCCAATTCGGCACCGTCAACTTCCTTGTCTTTTGGTGCCAGCATGCCGACCAGATATCGCTGGTAAGCATGGTCTTCGTATTGATTCAGTTCTTCATCAGGGCCGCCAGCTGGGCCAAGCAGGTCACGAACAACCATTTCGGTGAGTTCGTCCCGGATGGCCGATGGTGTGGCCGTGATAAGTGCGGGTGCAGTGGATGTCGTCATGGATGATTCGTGCTTATAGGTCCAACGTGATTTGGCCGCTGTTGTCTTTTGGTTTGCGGCCGCGTTTGGCAGGTACCGAAACAGACAATATCGTTTTTGCGGCTTCTTCTTCGGCGTGGCGCAGATGATTGAGTGTCAGTAGGCGGTCTAAGACCTCACGACTGGCGGTTTCGGAGATGGTGTAGCGGATACCTTGCTTGGTTTCATGGAAGCCGTGGCCTAGGTCCAGATCTAGCCAGCCGTAGGCCGCGGTAACAGCTTGATCCATTTCTATTTGCAGTTGGCGCAGATCAGAAATACGGGTGGAGTTTTCAGCCGGGTTGTGCACGCGATTGTAGGTTTTCGTTAAGCCTTCTTTCATTCCAAGCATGATTTGATGTCTAGCCAGGTAATACATTTCGCCAACTTGCTCTAATGAATTAGTGCTTTCTGGAAAAGGGAAGGTCTCGAAACAATCGGTCGGCGTATATCGTGGCCGATTTTCAAGACTCATTCCATATAGCAGTGCCCACTTGTTATGGATTTCACTCTGAAGCAAGGCAAATGATGAAAAGTCATCAAAAACAAAAACTGGTGTTGTTTGGTCGTAAACCCATCCTTTTGGAATAAAACAAAAAGCATGATGTTTACTGGTTAGTGCCCTCACCAATACCCGGTCAAATTTTGATATTTCTGTATAGAGTGAGAGCTGCTTTTCTCCAAACTGCCACCACTTCTCACGATAAACCTTTCGCTTATTCACATCGCGGAATGGCTTGACGGTGCGCCTTACTATTTCAAGGCAATCAGGATAGTCAGATGCGAGGTGCCCTTTATATTCACTTGGTGAGCTTGGTTCATCCAGAGGCCAATCTCTGAAGTTAATTATGAATCGTTGAGGACGGTGGTCGTAAATAGTATTTAGCTCCTCACCATTCATGTAAGGTTGTATGACGTCTAAATTCCTTGAGGACTTCTGAGTCAACTCTTGGACATCATTCTCGGTTAAAACAAAACCCTGTCCTAGCACCACACAACCAATATATGACTTGCTAGCATTTGCACTAAGTTTGTATGGATGCTTCTGCGTATTACTATCCGTTCGCGTTAGCAGTGAAGAAATTCCAATCACTTCAATATTGTCTAATATAGAAAACGCTTGCCATTTTCCAATATAGAGCCAAACAAATGAAACTTCTAAATTGGCTACACCAGGCCACTTGAAATTAGGGATCGCTCGAATTACCTTTGCATCAAAATTGCAAACTTTATTCGTGACTATTCGCTCTAATCCGACATCACGAGTATCGCCTTGGGCAATGGTATTTGTTGCAACCAGACCAATACATCCTCCGTCGCTGACCAACCGAACACATCTAAGTAGGAAATAGACAGAAAAATCAGCGCTCCCTGGATTGCTATCTGCCAGATGTTCAACAATATGATTTCGGTATTCCTTTCCCAGAATTCCTGTTATCCGCTTCCCTCCTAAAAATGGCGGATTGCCAACAAATGCATCAAATCCACCAGTTTGTATGATCTCTGGAAACGCTAGCGCCCAGTGAAAGCATCTTCGCCCCCCAAGCACTTGCTGTGCATAGCCTTGTAGCTCTGGTAAGCCCTTGGCCCAATACGCCATCATGTTTTCGGCAGCCAGTTCTCGCTCTTCTTCATATCTGCGGCCCTTGAAACCTTTGAACTCGACAGCCAACAGCACATCGGCTGCTGCAATGAGCTTGGCTACCGCAGCTTCAGCCTCTGCATATAAGGCGGACTTGGCAACAATCTGTTCCGGCGTGTCCGACGGCATCGCTTCCAGCGCCTCGCGCTTTCTTTTGGCCTCTTCGATATGCAGCCACAGGTTCAGCGTGGCAAAGGCCTGCTGCTTTCCACCTTCAGGACGCAGGCTGAAGTTTTCCAACTGCTCCAGCGCTGTAATGCCAAGTAATGAGTCGCCGCATTTGAAGGCGTGATCCAGAAAAGTGAATGGACGGTTCGCATCTAAAGTGACCAGCCACAGAGACAATTTGGCCATCTCAACCGCCATTGGGTTGATGTCCACACCGTAGAGGCAACGGTCAGCCACCACACGCCGGGCAATGGCAATACGTTCTGCTGCTTCAGTGGGCACCAGTCGTTCACTGGGGGAGCCTTCAGAAAACTTCCCATCGGGCGTAATTAGCACTTCACCCGGATGCAGCTTTTCTTCGTTTTCCCAGGCTTCAACCAGCCGTTCTGCCAGATACCGACACACCTGCACCAGGAAAGCACCCGAACCCATTGCCATGTCACAGACCTTGAGGTCGAGAATGTCTTTGGGAGATTTGAGCGTCCATTGCGCACGCGGAACACCATCCGCTGGGCCTTGATAGACCAGTGGCTCCAGCGTATGCTGAACGATGGGTTCGGTTAGTGTCGGGGGTGTGTAATGGGTGCCAGAACTGCGTCGGTCGGTGCCTGCGGTGACATAGACGCTTCCAGTCAGCACTACCAACGGGCGCTCAAACGAATCTTCGCGGATCAGCCCTGCAAAGGGCAAAAGTCGGGTCAGCAAGGCTTGGTCGTGACCGCAGGCGACCAGCAGCTTGTGCTCATCAAGCAGCCTGCCATCGTTTAGTGATTTGCGAATCGCAGAGACGGACCGATCAGTAGCGTCCTTGAGGAACTGGACGAGCTTGTCCTGACCTTGGGCCAGCAAGGACTCCAGTTTCGACAGTGGAATTTCTGCTTCCTTGTTGCGTGGGCCTTTGATGCCAAGCACCGGTTCTGTGGCGAGAATACCCGTGTGATCGAGCAAGCCCTCATAGACGTGGCCAATTTGTTCAACACCGAGGGCACGAAAGGAAATGCGCCGTGTCTCAGCCACACCACCTGCGCTGGATTTGATACGCAAGCGCTGCAAAGAGTTGAGCAGGTGCAGCACTACTCGGTTATTGACTCCCAGCGGTTCGGCAGTGGCCTTGCGCCAAAGACTACCTGCCGGTCGGCCTTCAAGGAATGGATAGCGGTCTGGATCAAACAATGACCCGCTATAGGCTTGCATCAACAGGTCTTGATGCTTGACGCCGCCATGGACTGCCCGAAAACTGGACAACAGTCGCGCCCATGCGTCGGTCCGGCGCTCCAATACCTCTTCTCCATAGAGGTCAGCAACTTCTTGCAGTTGCTCCTGCAAGGTAGAAACCGCGTAGTTGTTGTCATACAGCGGCTTGCCGAGGTGCAATAGACCGCGTTCCTCCGCCGAGAACAAAAAAACCAGCCGCATCATGATGGTCAGTGCGGCTTCATATTGCGCAGTCGGGCTGACACCCTTCAAAAGGACTCGGTTGCTGTCCTTGTCAATCGCGTCAAAGGACTGGACCAGTACTTCAACAGCTTCACGCACCTGAAAACCAAGCTGATCGGTAACCTCTTGCTGGTCATTGGCACTTTCCTTGAGCAAAGCCAAGAGCGTGCTGCCATCGGCAACGCCAAAGAAGCGACGCACACCCAAAAGGGAATGGAATGCCCGCAGAGTGATGGGTTCATCCAACCAAAGGGCACCAAACCATGATGCGTATCCTGTGATTTCCCCGCGCGGGGCATATACCAACATCCACTGTTCGCCATTAGTGACCAGACCCAGCGGAACACCAGCGCCATGCAGTAATTCCATCATCCGGGTCGCGGGCGTAGCCTTCCAGTGCTTACCGATAACTGGCCGATCAAGTTTCTGCTCAGCGGGGTAAGTGGCGATGAGCAATTGAGCCTTGCCACTTGTATCTGTACCGGCTGGACCGGTCAGAGCAAAGTCAGGGCGCAAGGTTTCACCCATTTCTGGCATGTTGGCTTCCAACCCAGCAGGAAGAGCTTGCCCTTCAACAACTTGATTTGATGGGTAACCAAGCACCGTTGTCAGGACATGGAGCACCCACGCACGCTGTTTTCCGGGTGCTGCACGGTTGTCCTGCCATTCTTCATAGGCGGCGCGCAGAGCTTTTGCCTGCGTTGGATCCCGCGGTTCCAGCCCTTGCGAAAAGACCCGCAGCAAGACCGGCAGCGAAACAAATGGCCCTGATATCTCAACAAGGGATAACCAGTCGGCATGGTGGCGCGATGCGGAGGGTGCGCTCATGACCGGCTCCTTGTGATTTCAAGTACCGCCTTGCGCGGAATCAGCCAAGTCACGGCAACCGGAAAAAGCCGCGCGCTCGGATTGGAAAAGCGCGATCGGATGTGGTCGGATTCACGTTGAATTTCTTCTGGGATTTCCTTGATGCGGCGGCGCAGTGCAGCAAGATCATTTTCCCGTTGACGTTTGCCAGGCTCATCACCACCAAGGTCCAATACCATTTGCGGACCATCTTTGCGATCCAGTTCAGCCTGAATGGCGCGTTGAAGCTCTGTCATCACGGTCTTGATCTTGTTCACTTCCTTCTCGGCCAACTCTTCAAGGTTCTTTTCCAGGTTCTTGGTGCGCTCGACACGACGGGTCTCCAACGATGTCAGCAGGGCATCACGATTTTTCGCCCACAAGGCCTGAAACCGCTCTTCAATGGCCTCCGGCGCAGGGGTATCTGTTGCTGCTTCCAACGCCGCTTTCGTTTCACCAACGTTCAGGCGACTAAAGCGGCCTTCAATCAAAGCACCACCCGCAGTGATAACTTCTTCGTGCAGGCGATGGTTATCGCCACCCAACACGACGATACGGCCATGGGCGATGACTACAGGGTGGCTCAGGGCAGAGTCATCCACAATGCAGGCCGAAACCCTTGATAGATGCTTGGCTTGTGTACCCAATGACCAGATTTCGGCGCGCAACAAACGTAAACACATTTGAACCAAACGATGGTTCAGGTGGGCGAGCACAACATCATCCCGTCCCGTTGCAAGTGCAGCATCGAACACGATGGGGCGCACGCGCTTGTTATGTGGATGGGCAAGCCCATCGGCACATTGAGCCCAACTGTTTGAAAGGGCGGGAAGCCGGAAGACCGGGCAGTTTTTCCGCACACCGGTGGGATCAGGCCATATACCTTCAACGTTGACGGGAATCAGCGCCGGTTGTTCGGCCAGCTCAAGGCCGACACGGACAACGTTTTCGATATGCTCAGGCGTAAGGTTTAGCTCGTGCTGGGTCTCATGCAATTGGGACGCGAGCTTTTCCAATTGCTCACGCAGCTTGCGCTCAAACTTCAGCATCTTGCGTACTGGCTCAGCTTCCAGTTCGGCGCGCGTGGTGTCAAGCCTGCTTCTTCGTCCAAGCATGGCTTCTTCAACCTGGCTGGCAATGACGGGACCGACCTTGCCAAGGTCTTCGCGGATGGTCTCTACCTTGAGGGCAGCCCGCATCAGGAATTCAAGGTCACCCTCTAAATCCCCGACCTTGCCGGAAACACTGGCGTTCGCAAAGCCACGGCCAACGAAATGGTGAATGTGGACTTCATCAGCTTTTTGGCCATGACGATCAATCCGGCCATTGCGCTGCTCCATACGGTTCGGGTTCCATGGAATCTCAAAGTGAATGAGCTTTGAACAGTGGTTTTGCAAATTGACACCTTCGGACGCGGCGTCGGTGGCCAGCAGAATCCGCACCGTGGATTCCTTCGGATTAGACTGAAATGCCGCCTTGATGGGTTCGCGCAGGTCATTCGCCATTCCCCCAAAGATCATCTCCAGACGTCCATCCGCGGCCAAACCCTCGCGGGCCAGCAAGTCAAACAGCCATTTTTGGGTGGCACGGTATTCGGTAAAGATGATGACGCGCTCGTCATTCCACTTACCGCCAGGACGCAAGGTGGTTTTGATCCAGTCAATCAGCGTCTGTGCCTTGCAATCGGGTCGCTGTGTGCTCTTGGCGGCGAATTCGCTTAGCTGGCGTAACAGCCCCTTTTCCTCATTGGAGATGGGCGACAGCACTTGGCTGACGGATCCGACGACTTCACCGGTTTCCGTTTCATATTCATCATCGTCCGCAAAGTCGTCAGAAAAATCTTCAATCTCACGATGGAGATTGCTGGCAACCTTGCGATGGCCAACCGTGGCGATGTGCTTTTCCAACGTGATTCCGAAGGCGGCAGGCGATGAAAACAGCCGCTTTTTGAGTAGTTTCAAGACAAATTCGGTGGCCATACGCTCGCCGTCTGTCGTGGCCTGCTTCAAGCGCAACTCGGAATATTGGCGCAAAGCTTGGTGAGCCTGACGCTCGTCGTCGGTGTGGGGTACCTCTATGTGTTTGACCATGCGCTGAGCAAAGCGACGACTCCCATCCCAGCGTAGCTTGAGCTCGGACTTCATACGCCGGACCATGACGGCATCGAGCTGGTTGCGGTCCGGAGTGACCGCCCGCGCAAATCGTTGGTTATCCAGCAATTCCAGGAGCGCAGCAAAGCTTTCGCGGTAACCGTTATGCGGGGTGGCAGACAAAAAGAGCTTATGCTCAAAATGCGGGCCGAGTGAACGGATTGCCATGGTGCGCTGTGAGTCCGTGGCGTACTTGCCACGGCCAGAAGGCGCAACGTTGTGTGCCTCATCCACGATCATGAGGTCATAAGCGCGCGGATAGGTTGGCTGGTCACCCGCGGGCAGCGTTTCGCGGAAGGTGCGCAGTGGCCTTTCGCGCTTAAGAAAATCGATTGACGTGATTAACCGCGGGAAATGTGACCATGGATTGACATGGATACCCCGCTTGCGACGCAGTTGGCTAATGGTTTCACTGTCAATGATGCGGAATTCCAAGCCGAATTTGTCGCGCATCTCTTCTTGCCACTGCACCTGGAGGGAGGATGGGCAGATGATCAAAACTGAGCGAACCCGGTGGCGCAGGATCATTTCCTGTACAACCAAGCCAGCTTCAACCGTTTTCCCAAGCCCCACGTCATCGGCAATCAGCAGATTCACCCGTGGCATGGACAGGGCACGAACCACCGGATCCAGCTGATATTCGTCAATCTCGATACCGCTGCGGAAGGGTGATTGTCGGCGCCGATTGAATATTGAGCCACCCTGCCGATTGAATATTGAGCCAGGGCGGGTTGCCAATTTTTGAATTGGCAATTGTGGATAAGTGTACTCAGCAGCTGATTTTTGACTTCTCTCCTGTC
>Ga0209123_1002365_pt1 | contig 16170 bp, 13 predicted proteins | sample BarGraIncu00431A_FD_184500 | JGI IMG/M metagenome (GOLD analysis project Ga0209123, IMG submission 184500) | Arctic peat soil microbial communities from Barrow, Alaska, USA - Barrow Graham LP Incubations 004-31A (SPAdes) (version 2) | ecosystem: Environmental > Terrestrial > Soil > Wetlands >...
TAGCAAAATCAATAGGGCGGCAGGGAAAAATTATGTGAAGGTTCATCCTGAGATAATCAAAATGTTAGTGTTATCTCAAAAATATTCAAGGATAAGTAATGGCGTTTGGGATATTACCGTTGGTCCGCTTGTGAATTTATGGGCTATAGGTACAGATAAAGCAAAAAAACCTTCTAATATGAATATTAAATCAAAGCTACCACTTATAGATTACAAAAAAATAAAAATAAATGAAAAAGAGAATAGTGTTATGCTAAGTAAGAATGGTATGGCTATAGACTTGGGTGGCATTGCAAAAGGATTTGCTTCGGATGAAGTAGATAAGATATATAAAAAATATAATGTCCAAAATGGGTTAATAGATTTGGGTTCAAGTTCTATATATGGTATTGGTAAAAATGGAAAGGATAGTCCATGGTCGATTGGTATTAAACATCCCCGAAGTAATGAAAATGATAATTACCTTGGCATTATTAAAATTTCAAATCAAGGAATATCTACTTCAGGTGATTATCAAAGATATTTTATTCAAAATGGTAAAAGATATCACCACATAATTAGTCCATCTACAGGTTATCCGGTAGACAATGGTGTTATGAGTGTTACAGTTATTGTTGATGGAAGTATGTCAGATAATGGAATGCTTGCAGATATTTTATCTTTAACTGTTTTTGGTTTAGGTCCTCAAAAGGGTATTGAACTTATAAATAGTATGCCAAAGGTAGCATGTTTAGTTACTACAACAAATTTTAAAATCTACACATCATCAGGGTTTAAAGATAAGATATCAAATTTAAATAAAGATTTCAAACTTACTAATTAGAAGTATCAAGTATATGTTTAATTGTGGGTTAATATTAAAATAAACTAAAAAGGTGGTAAACATTATGGGCTACAGTGTCACTATGGATAATCATAAAGAACACTTTAATATTCAACTAACTAATACAAAAGGTTGTGCTTATTGTAAAGAGGGTAAACAATTAGTAGGAAAAGGAACCACAGAGGAAAATAATTGGTATATTGATGATACTAAAAATGAGATTTATTCTAATAAGGATGATATATTATCTGAAACAATTAAAATTGATTATTGTCCTATGTGTGGTAGAAAGTTAAATTAGTGATAATTATAACCTATTTATACAAAACAAATCCTATTGCTCCAGAAATAATAGTAAGGATTATGGGATCAATTTCATATTTGTAAGCTGCAATAAACACAATTACACATATTAATATGCTTTTATAGTCTATAAAAGAGCCATAGGAAACTAAAACAGCAGATGAGGCTATTAAGCCTACAGTAGCGGGCAGAATACCTGAGAATGCATTCTGGACGTATATATTATGTTTGAATTTTATAAAAGTTTTTGTTAAAAATAACATAATAATAAAGGTTGGTAGTATAACTCCAAAGTTAGCCAAAATACTTCCCCAAAAACCACCAACACTGTAGCCTATATAAGTAGCTCCATTAATGGCTATAGGGCCAGGAGTTGCTTGAGATATTGCTACTAAGTCAATAAATTCACTCGATTTAAGCCATAAGTTATTAACAACAACTTCTTGCCTTATAAGTGGAAGAATAGCATTTCCACCTCCATAAGAAAATAGTCCAATCTTTAGAAAAACAAAAAAAATCTTAAGATATATACCCACAATTACATTCTCCTTCTTGTAAATAATCCATATAGTAATCCACCTAGTGCAAAGATAATAATTATATAAACTGCATTAACATTAAAAAAGGCAACAAGAATAACGGTTACTACTGGAATAAAAACTGTCTTCTTATTGATTTTTGAACTTTTTCCCATTCTTAAAACAGGTACTGCAAGGAGTGCAACTACAGCAGGCCTGATACCCTTAAAAATAGCCTCTATATTTTTATTTTTAGTAATATTTACAAAATACATAGCTATTAGCAAAATCACTACAAATGCTGAGAAGATTGAGCCGAATACAGCTGAGATACTTCCTGGAATACCTGCAACTCTATAACCTATAAAAACGGAAGCATCTACAGCTATAGGGCCTGGAATTGATTGACCAAGTGCAATCATATCAACAAATTCTTCTTTTGTAATCCATTTTTTGTTATATACTGCATCCCGTTCAATTAGTGGTATCATTGATGGTCCACCACCTACAGCAAAGGTCCCAATTTTAAAAAAAGTAATAAATAAATCTACCAATATGTTCATGATTGTCTCCTTACACTTATTTGGTCATACCTGTGTTACTTACATAAATAAATTTATAACTTAATATTAAATATATTTGGTAATATCAAATCATAAATCAAATGTGTTGCTACAAAAACAAATCCGCCAAATAAGGCACCGACAACGCAACCGTTTATACGAATCCCATGGAGCTCATTTCCTGCCTTTTTAATTATAAAATTATTTAAAGTGTTGTCATCCATGTTATTTAATACTTGCTTAACTATATCTCCTACATTTTGATACTTGGATTCAATAAATTTAAATATTAACTTTTTAATAAATTCATCCATAGTTTTTATATTAGTACTGTCATCTTTTAGATTATTAAAACATTTCTCTAATTCACAGTTTATCCATGAAGCAACAGATATAATATCTTGTTTCGTGAGTAAACTTTCTTGGAATTTATCAGATTCCTTTAGATAATTATTGTTTAAATAAACCTTTTTTTCAGTAATAATCGTTACAACAGATTTGATGATTATATTTAAATAATCCTTTAGTGATATTTCTTTAATTATTCTTATTTTCCATTCTTCTATGCCACTTTTAACATAATCATCTGTATTCACTTTTTCAAATAATTGTGTTATTTGCTCAATTATTTCTAGCCTTAATATATCATCTTCATTTTTAAAATTTGTAAGAAGCTCATTTGCTTGTTTAAGAATTGATGTTGAAATATCGGAAGTATTTATTGCATTAACGGATTCTAAAATACCTATGATTTTTTTCATAAAGAGATTGTTAGCTTCTTTTTTTAATATTTCATTGGCAAATCCATTTAATATCTCAAATGTTTCTTTACGATTAATATATTCAATAACATTATTTAATGTTATGTTAAATATTTCTTTGAATTCATCACTTTCTACGACCTGGGAAATAACTTTATCTAAATAAATTGATAAATCTATTGGTTCAACCTTTTGTTTCAGACTGGTTTCTAAAGATTTAGCGAATTTTAGGGTATCTATATTGCCTAGCTTTTTTATAAATAATTCTACTAGTTTTTCATATAATTGACTTTTACTACTTATATTCTTATTAATAAATTGAATTAATCTATCAGCTATATTTATTTCTTCTATCTTACTCTTTAATATTCTTTCACTTAATAATTCATTTTGAACCATATTAGCTACAGCATCAACTATAATTATTCTGTTTTTAGATATTATAGCAGTATGAGACGCGATTACAGGTATTTTTCCTACCAAAAATGGTTCTTTAAATAATGCAGTTATAGCGAACCAATCAGCAATAGCACCAACAAGGGATGCTTCAATGATAAAACTTAACATTGAAAAATATTCATTACTTCCAAAATTCATTTTAATAATAGTAATTATTATAACTAATGATATTAATAAGGCAACTGACATATCTGCTATCTTTTTATTCTTCATCATATCTATACTCCTATACTGTACTTGATAATATATACTATTATACCAACTATTCCACCCACAAGGGAACCGTTAATTCGTATAAGCTGTAAGTCATTTCCAGCATTTGACTCTATTAGTTCAATTAGCATAGTATCTGAATATTTGCTAAGATTCTCTTTTACTATTTTTCCAACGTTCATATGCTTAGCATCTATAAATTTATATATCAGATCTTTTAAAAATAAGTCAACTCTTCTTTGCGTATCAAGATTATCTCCTAAGTTATTTATCCAATTATCTATGATAATAAAAGGCTTATTATATAAATCTTCATTTTCCATTAGTTTATTACCTGCGTTTTCAAAAATCAAATTAATATATTCTTCAACTTTAATGTTTTTTAAAAACTCCATTTTCCAATTTCTAATTTTTAGCTTATATTTATTATTATTTTTAAAATCATCTAATTTAGCATAAATCAACTTATCAAGAAGAAATCTATTCTCATTATCAGATTTCTTCATATTACCTAGGAAATCTTTAATCTTTTCTTGAATACCAATTGCTAAATTATTATTGCCTTTAAATTTATCGACGAATTTTTTTCGCTTGCTCTCGCCCTCATATGAAGCGCGTGCATCAATTATAAAATTAATAAGTATATCTTTAAAATCATCCCTTTGAGAATATAGTATTAATTCATCTAGGATAAAGTCATAAACTTTATCCTTATACTCAGTTTTAAAAGAAACTTCTATAATTGAAACAATCAATTTATGTAAATCAGTCCTTTTTAAAACATTTAGAGCTAAATTGGTAGTAATTTTAAAAAGCTCATTTTTGTTTATCTTTTTAATATTTTCTTCAATCATTATTTTAAGTATATTTTTTATGTCTTCAATCTCATTATTATTTTTTACTAATTCAATAACAAGTTTTGAAGTATCATATTTATTAAGCAATTTTATTAATGTATCCTTAGATAATAACTCCTCGCTCACCATATTAGATAGACCATCAAAGATTTGCTCTTTATTTCTTGGAATAGTTTTTTTTAGTAATTTGTTAATACCCCACCAATCAGCAAATCCACCAACCATAGAAGCACAACTACCACTAAACACGAGGCCTCCTATAAAACTTTTATGAAATGGATAACTAAGTATATAAATACAAGACGCTAATATTAAAATTAATGTTGCTTTATAACGATTCACTTTAACCCTACTTTCTTTAGATAATTGATTTTTAATATTCTATAGTATACAATCAGACGTATTTCCATTGAATGATACTTTATATAATTTAGAATACCACCCTTAAGGAAAAAGAACAATTAATAAGATACAATAACATATTATTTAAATATTTTTAGACTATTATAATATTGTTACCATATAGTACAATAGTATGTTAATATTGGAATATATTATAAAGGAGGGTTAATTATGATTCCATATACAGGTTTAATTATAGCAGGTGTAATAATAGTCGCATTAATCTTATTTATTTATGGCATAGGGGCTACAAGTATAGGCTCAGATGAAGTAGGTATTGTTGAAAAGTGGTGGAGCTCAGGTGGATCAGTGCCTGCTGATGGTCTTATAGCACTTAAAGGAGAGGCCGGTTACCAACCAGAAGTACTAAGGGCAGGTGTTCATTTTAAAACACCTTTTAAGTACAAGGTTAAGAAGGTAAGGCTTGTTACTATACCACAAGGGCAAATAGCTTACGTATTTTCAAGGTCTGGAGAAGGTTTAAAAGAGGGTCAAACTTTAGGTAAGGTTGTGCCACAAAGCAAGTCATTTCAGGACGTTGTAGCGTTTTTAAATAATGGTGGGCAAAAGGGACCACAGAGGCAAATTCTTCGTGAGGGTACTTACGCATTTAATTTAGCACAATTTATTATAATTACGAAAGACAGAGTACACTCAATATATACTTCAAAAGCAGAAACGGCTCAAATAGAAACAATGCGAAGTGATTTAGCTAAAGATAGTGGATTTAATCCGGTAATTATATCAAGTTCAAAAGTTTCGGAGCAATATACTCAGCAGGATGATGGTAGTGAAATAGACGCTGTATATAAAAAAATAGGTAACAAGTCAAACAGCCGTGATACTATAGGGATTGTAACTATTAATGAGGGGCCAACGCCTGACAATGGAGCAATTATAGCGCCTATTGTTGGTGATGGTATAAATAATGAATTTTATCATAACAATTTTCAAGAGCCAGAGAAATTTTTAGCGGCAGATGGTAGAAAAGGTAAGCAGATGCAAGTTCTTACTGATGGAGTTTATTTCATTAATAGAATGTTTGCAACTGTTGATATAGTACCTAAAAGCATAATAGATATTGGTTATGTAGGTGTTGTAGTAAGTTATTTTGGTGATAAAGGTGAAGATGTTTCTGGAACAGGTTACTCTCATGGAGAACTTGTTGAACAAGGTAAAAAGGGCATTTGGAGAGATTCTATGATGCCAGGAAAGTATGCATTTAATACTTATGCTGGTAAAGTTGTTCCAGTGCCTACTACTAATGTAATACTCAAGTGGATTAGTGGTCAAAGTGGAGTACACAAGTTAGATGATAATTTAAAAGAAATTAGTTTGATAACTAAGGATGCTTTCGAGCCTAATTTACCACTAACCGTAGTATTTAACATTGATTATAGAAAAGCGTCATCAGTTATACAAAGGTTTGGGGATATTAAAATGCTTATTGAACAATCTCTTGATCCAATGGTAGCTGGTTACTTTAAGAATATCGGACAAACCAAAACTCTTATAGAATTAGTTCAAGATAGGAGTCAGATTCAACAACAGGCAGCAGATGAAATGAAGACTAAGTTTAAACTTTATGATTTAGAGCTGCAAGAAGTATTAATCGGAACACCAGCTGCTTCAGTAAGTGATACAAGAATTGAAAAAATTCTTGCACAGTTAAGAGATAGACAAGTAGCTATGGAAGAAATTAAGACAAATGAAGCTAAACAAAAATCTGCTGAAAAGCAAAGAGAATTAAATGAGGCAGAGGCAAAAGCAATGGCGCAATCAGCTCTTACGCAATCAAGTATTGATATTGAGGTAGCTGATAATAAGGGTAAATCTGAATTAAGACTCGCTGAGCAGTTAGCATTTAAAACTCAAAAACTTGCAGAAGCCGATAAATACAAGAGAACTCAAGAAGCGGATGCTGAGAGATATACTAGGGAAGCACAAGCAGCAGCCCAGGCGAAGACTATTGAATTGACAGCTGAGGCTAATGCAAAGCAAGTAGAACTTCAAGCAAAAGCAGAATCATTTAAACTTGAAACAGTTGGAAATGCAACAGCATTAAATATTAAAGCAGTTGCAGATGCTACTGCTGAGCAAGAAACAAAGGTAGGAATTGCAAAGGGAGCTGCAGCTAAGGCTTTAGTTGAGGCATATGGCGGACCAGATTTACAAGTTAGGCAAAGTGTTATGATAGCATTTGCTGAGGCGTTAAAAATAAGTAAGTCACCACTAGTACCACAAACTATAATAATGGGTGGAGCTGATGGAAAAACACCTAATGCAATGGAAGGCATAATGAGTATGGTGCTTGCAAATATGGCAAGTGAAAAAGGTTCAATAATACCAAAGAATATTGAAGTAGAAAAGGAATTTGAACCACAAAGTAAATAGTATAAAAACAAAAAAATCCAGTAGAATAATTAAATTATTCTACTGGATTTTTCTTTTAAGAAACTTCTTCTTCTCTTTTATCTGTTTTAGCTTTTCTTTCATTAATTCTATACCAGGCATCTGCATTTTTGATCCCTAATTTTTTAGGATCAAATATAAATGTTTTTTCATTTCTTCCCATTTTAAGCTGTTCTTCGTAGTCTTTTAAAACCTTAATACCAATATTTCCAAGTATTAATATGGCAATAACGTTAAGCCAAGCCATGGAACCAACAGCAATATCACCAAGTGCCCAAGCAATTTCTGCTGTTTTAATAGAACCATAAAAAGTGGAAGCGAGGATACCAACTCGTAGCACATTAATAAATACCTTGCTATATTTAGAATCCTTTACTAAATAAGTTAGATTTGTTTCTGCTATGTAATAGTATGCCATAAGTGTTGTAATAGCAAAGAAGAATAATGCGATAGCAACGAAAGGTCCTCCCAATTTTCCAATTACTGTACCAACTGCCAATTGGGTATAACCAGGTCCTATAGCTACTTTTGGAATATTTTCTACTATAAATCCACCAGCGGAGTTTATAACATTATATTTATCTGTTGATAAAATCATGAATGCAGTTGCAGAACATACGAATAATGTATCAAAATAGACTGCAAAAGCTTGGACTAAGCCTTGTATAGCTGGGTGAGATACTTCGGCCGCAGCAGATGATTGTGGTCCAGTTCCTTGTCCAGCTTCATTTGAGTATATTCCTCTTTTAACTCCCCATTGAATTGAATATCCAAGGATACCTGCAAAAGCTTGTTCAGCGCCAAAAGCACTTTTAAGAATTAAAGCAAACATATGTGGAATAGCAGTAATATTTACTGCTAGTACTAATAATGCAACCAATATATATGCAAGTGCCATAAAAGGTACTATTATTTCAGCAACTTTCCCAAGTCGCTTTGTACCACCGAATACAATAACAGCAAGTAAAACAGCTATTACGATGCCAGTTATATTAGTACTAACACCAAAGGCATTATTTACACTAGCTGAGATACTATTTGATTGAATTCCTGGAGCAAAGAATCCTAAACCAATTACAGTTACAGCCGCGAATATAATTGCGTACCATTTTTTGCCCATAGCTTTTTCTATGTAGTATGCTGGACCACCACGATATTCTCCATCAATGTCTTCTTTATAAACTTGACCAAGAGTACATTCTATAAAGGAAGAACCTGCACCAAGAAATGATATAGCCCACATCCAGAAAATAGCACCAGGACCTCCCATAGCTATAGCTGTAGCAACACCGGCTATATTACCTGTACCAACACGTCCAGCTACTGACATTGCAAATGCTTGAAAGGAAGATACACCGTGACTGGAGTCTCCACCACTAAATAAGTATTTTACCATGTTTTTAAGATGTCTTACTTGAAGAAAACGGGTTCTAAACGAAAAATAAATTCCCGTACCCAAACATAAATATATTAGGGCATTACTCCAAATAAGACCACTAACTGCATTAATAATACTTTCCATAAATTCCTCCTAAATTTCATAATACATTACAAAAAAATATAATACCTTATAATAGCACAAATTTCTGAATATTTAAACAAATAACAGATACCTTATGCAAAAAAAGCAAATAATCAATGTAAAGAAATATGAGTTTATTAAGAAAAATGGAAATTCTCACTTAAAAATGTACATAATGCCTACAGTGAATGGTCTAACGTGATATAGGGAGAAAAGTTTTCACATGGATACTAATTTAATACAAGGACATCATAGTGTAATAATGCGAGAGTTAAAGATGAATTATTCAAAACAATAAGAACAACAAGGTTTTTGATATCTTTTTGAAAAAATTTATAAATATTAAAGGTATAAATACTTTTTTGCAATAATGGAGGCATAAAATGGAATCAAAGCCAATGATAAGACCGAAGCATTTCTTTTAAGAGAAGCATTGGATGGTTTATTTAAAAATTATAATAAATAAATTAATAAACATAACTTGAATATTGAATTAACATGTAATATACTGTAATATATATAATTGTTATCGGTTGGACAAACTAATTTAAAGTTTGATTCCAAGAAATTTGTTTCTAGGGTGGGAGACTCTTATTTGAGGTTCCTGCCTTTTGTTCTTTGATTTTTACAAGACAATAACCTGCAATATGCAGGACATGATAATAAGAAATATAAATGTAAAGGAATGATGATATGAATTATAAAAAAATTAATAAGATTACTAGTCCAATTATAAGCTTTTTTAAAAATGAATCTGCCAGTGGTATAATTCTGATGGTCTGTGCTGTAATTGCTTTAATAATAGCAAATTCCGGCATTGCTTCTAGCTATGATAAACTTCTCCATAGTTACATAACAATCGGATATAAGGATTTTTCATTATCAATGTCCCTTATACATTGGATTAATGATGGATTAATGGCTATATTTTTCTTTGTAGTCGGTATGGAGATAAAGAGGGAATTAGTTGTAGGTGAACTTAAGTCTATTAACAAAACTATATTACCTGTTGGAGCCGCTATCGGTGGGATGATAATCCCAGCTATAATCTATTCAATATTTAATAATAATCAGCCAACTAGTTTAGGTTGGGGAATTCCTATGGCAACAGATATTGCTTTTGCACTTGGAGTACTTTCTTTAGTAGGAAGCAAGCGGGCACCGACAGGGATAATTACTTTTCTTACAGCTTTAGCTATAGTTGATGATTTAGGTGCTATTGTTGTAATTGCTATTTTTTATACTAACCAAATTTCACTTACTGCGCTTTTGTTGTCTTTAATAGTTGTAATAACACTTATATTAATGAATAAATTTAAGGTTAAGTATGTATCACTCTTTATACTCTTAGGTATTATATTATGGGCAAGTCTTTTAAAATCAGGTATACATTCTACTATTGCGGGGGTACTTCTTGCTATGACTATACCCGTTAAAAAAGATAAATCTGAATTTAAAAGTTCTATGTTATATAAGCTTGAACATATATTAACACCTTGGTCAAGTTTTGTAATTATGCCTATATTTGCACTAGCAAATGCAGGTGTAGCTTTTAAATTTAGTAGTTTCTCAAAAATTTTAGTAGAACCAGTTGGTCTGGGAATTATTTTTGGATTATTTTTCGGAAAACAAATTGGCATATTTGGAGCATCATATTTATTAATACATTTTAAAATTGCTAAACTTCCGTCTAAGGTAACTCTAAAACATATATATGGTGCAAGTTTACTTGGTGGTATTGGATTTACAATGTCATTATTTATATCATCATTATCTTTTCCAGGAGGAGAGCTGTTATCTATGGCAAAAATCAGTATAATCCTTGCCTCAATATTATCAGCGATTGCGGGTGTCCTTGTTTTTAAATCTGTAAAACTTCATAATTAAAAATTGTCTTATAATATTATTATTGTAGAGCTTAATAAGCAATTGAATAAAAAATAACCAGTAGTTTATTACTGTTTATTTTTAAACAGACAAAAATAACAATACATTTTACAACGTATATCATAATTTACACTAGAAAAAGTTAGTTTTCTAAATATCTATATAATGTTGACTTGCTAATTCCAGTTTGATCTTTTATATTAGTCAAGCTATATTTTTTACTTTGATACATAAGAATAGCACGTTTTACATTATCGTCAGGTTTTCTTGGTCGTCCTGAAGTAATTCCCTTTTGTTTTGATTCGTATAGACCCTCTTTTGTTTTTTCACTTGTGACATCGCTTTGAAATTGAACAAGGTATTTCACAATGTTAATGAAATGGTATCCAATCGTAGTACTTGTATCAATCCCTTCAGTAAGAGACTTAAAATAAGCGCCTGTCGTATCAATTATTTCTAGTAGCTCCACTAAATGGCGTGTTGAGTCAGCTAGGGTAAAAAAAGTTGTGACGACTATTGTATCACCTTTGTTAAGGTTACTTATCATACTTTTTAGTTGTGTTCTTTTTTTTGCTGAAGAATGTTCCTCAGAAATAATTGTTTCACAATTTGCTTCTTTTAGGTTCTTTAATTGATTTTCACATTTCAAATCATCTTTATATGGTCTCATATAACCAATTAACATATATGCTCTCCTAATCTTTAAGACTTTTCTTCTATTATACCATAATATTTATTTTAAAAAATAGTTTTAAAATGGTACCTTTTTGGGAAGATATGTGTTAAACTATTTTTAATGTGTGAAACTAGACTTTTATAACAATTAAAAGTCAAAAAATATAAATATGAGGTGTATAAAAAATTGATTGAAAAATTAAAAACAGAATGGTTTTCAAATGTTAGAGCTGATATCCTGGCTGGGATTGTTGTAGCATTAGCGTTAATTCCAGAAGCAATTGCATTTTCTATAATTGCAGGAGTTGATCCAATGGTTGGATTATATGCATCTTTTTGTATTGCAATTATTCTTTCGTTTGTTGGTGGTCGTCCTGGAATGATTTCTGCAGCGACAGGTTCCATGGCCTTGTTAATGGTTCCACTGGTCAAAGAATATGGACTAAATTATTTGTTAGTGGCAACAATGTTAACAGGTGTTATTCAAGTAATTTTTGGTATATGTAAAATAGCAAAAGTAATGAAGTTTATTCCAAGGGCTGTCATGATTGGTTTTGTAAATGCATTAGCAATTTTAATTTTCATGGCACAGGTACCTCATTTTATTGGAATCTCGTTTATGACATATATTTTTGTAGCGATAACACTCGCAATTCTTTACATACTTCCTAAATTTATTAAGTCTATTCCGGCACCACTTATAGCTATTATTGTGTTAACAGCGGTGTCTATGGCTATAAGATTAAACTTACAAACTGTTGGAGACTTAGGTGCTATTACAAGAGCATTGCCTATGTTTTCTATTCCAAATGTTCCGTTTAATATTGAAACATTAAAAATAGTTTTTCCATATTCAATTGCTTTAGCAATTGTCGGTTTATTAGAAACTTTATTAACATCATCAATTATAGATGATATGACTGAAACAGAGGGCGATAAACACAAAGAGGCTAGAGGACAAGGAATTGCTAATATAATTACAGGTTTCTTTGGTGGTATGGCAGGTTGTGCAATGATTGGGCAGTCTGTAATTAATGTAAAATCAGGTGGAAGAGGTAGGCTCTCTACTTTCGTGGCAGGAGTATTCCTAATGTTTTTGATTATTGTATTAGGAAATTTCGTAGTTCAAATTCCAATGCCTGTTCTTGTAGGTATTATGATTATGGTATCCATCAGTACATTTGACTGGTCATCATTCTCCTATTTAAAGAAAGCACCTAGAAGTGATGCTACTGTAATGCTTGCAACGGTTATCATTGTAGTTGCAACAAATGATTTATCTAAAGGTGTTATTGCAGGTGTTGTATTAAGTGCACTATTTTTCGTTGCGAAAATTTCAAAGATAGAAGTAATTAAGCAAAATGAGGACCAAAATATAATATTTAACATAAACGGTCCACTTTTCTTTGCGTCTGTTGAGGGTTTTGTACAATCGTTTGATTTTACTGTAAAAGATAAAAATATTATTATTAATTTCGCAAATACTCATATCTGGGATGGTTCAGCTGTGGGAGCTATGGATGAAGTAATCATTAAATATTATGAGAATAATAATAAAGTCACTATTCGGGGCCTAAATTCTACTAGTAAAAAATTAGTAGATAAATTAGCTGTATACAATAATGCAATGTAAAATTATAAATACATTAATATAATAAGGGGTGAGCATATGTATAATAATATGTTACTAGCTGTTGATGGATCAGAAAATTCACTAAGAGCAACACAAGAAGCTATAAAAATTGCTTCATTAGTCAAAGAATGCATTATTGAAGTTGTGGTTGTTGTTGATTTTTCACAATCAAAGAATGACGTTCTTCATGCCCATGGAAAAGAGGAACTAGAATTGTCGAGACGTAGGAAGCTCTCGTCTATTGAAGAAAAGCTCAAATTAGGTAATGTATCTTATAAAATTAAGATACTACGTGGAGATCCAGGTGAAACAATTGTAGACTATGCAAATAAAGGTACTTTTGATTTAGTTATTATAGGCAGTCGTGGTCTTAATATATTACAAGAGATGGTTCTAGGTGGTGTTAGTCATAAAGTAGCAAAAAGGGTTCAATGTCCTGTTTTAATTGTAAAATAAAATAGATATTTTAAATAAGTAAGCTTTGTACTAGTCAAAATTAGAAATGACTAAAAATCTCGATTTTGATGAATCTCTTATCAAAGTCGAGTTTTTTTTATTCTGGATTCTTTAATTACTCATGAAAGTTGAGAAAAAATTGTAATGATGATGATAACGAAACAGAAAAAGTTTGAGGAGGATAATAATGAATAACAATTATAAAAGTAAAGGTAGAAACAAAATTAGAGTTATTCCAATAGGAGGACTTGGAGAAATCGGGAAAAATATTACGGCAATAGAATATAAGGAAGAGATGATTGTTATAGATTGTGGAATAACTTTTCCAGATTCAGATATGTATGGGGTTGATTTAGTAATTCCAGATATAACTTATCTTTTACAGAATAAAGATAGCATAAAAGGAATATTTCTTACCCACGGACATGAAGATCATATAGGGGCATTACCTTATGTTTTAAAACAAATTAATGTGCCTGTTTATGGAACACAATTTACGTTAGGACTTGTAGAAAAAAAGTTACAGGAACATGGAATACTCGAACAGTGTACTCTGAATGTAATAACTCCTGGTGATATTATAAAACTAGAAAGACTCAGTGTAGAGTTTATAAGAGTTAATCATAGTATAGCAGATGCCTGCGCTATTGCTATACATACTCCTATTGGTAGAATCATACATACAGGTGACTTTAAAATAGATTACACTCCAATTGATGGAAAGATTATAGATTTAGAGAGATTTGCGAAATTAGGTGGTCAAGGTGTGCTTTTACTAATGGCTGACAGTACTAACGTAGAACGCCCTGGATTTAATATATCTGAAAAAGTAGTTGGAGAATCTTTAAATAAATTATTTTTTAAAGTGAAGGGCCGAATAATAGTAGGGTCATTTGCATCAAATATTCATAGAATACAGCTAATTGCTAATGCTTCTATTCTTAATGGAAGAAAAATAGCCTTTAGTGGAAGAAGCATGGAGAGAATATCTGAAGTGGCTCTTGAACTTGGATATTTGCATATACAACCGGAAGAGATAATTACTGTAGCAGAACTTCATAATTACCCCGATGATAAGGTAACAATATTAACTACTGGGAGCCAAGGTGAGCCACTAGCTGCATTAACAAGAATGGCATTATCGACTCATAGAAGTATTCAAATACAAAAAGGCGATCTGATTATTTTTTCTGCGTCTCCTATTCCAGGAAACGAAAAAGCAATATACAATATTATAAATGAGTTATTTAAAAAGGGAGCCAATGTAATATATAATACTACAGAAAACATTCATGTTTCTGGTCATGCTTGTCAAGAGGAATTAAAATTAATGCATACACTAGTTCGTCCTAAATACTTTATGCCAGTACATGGTGAATATAGACATTTAAAAGAACATGCGTTGCTTGCGGAAAAACTAGGAATGGATCCAGAAAGGATCTTCATTGGAGAAACTGGACGAATATTAGAAGTGTCTCCAAGAGAATGTAAATTTGCTGAAAGAGTACAAACGGGAGCTATAATGGTAGATGGTCTTGGCGTAGGAGATGTTGGGAACATTGTACTTCGTGATAGAAAGCACCTAGCTGAAGAGGGTATACTTACAGTTGTAGTTACTATAAAAAGAGAAAATTATACTATATTAGCAGGACCAGATATAATAACTAGAGGGTTTGTATATATGAAAGAATCTAATGAGCTTATTAATGAAGCTAGGGAGATTGTAAGAAAAGAGTTAGAAGTGTGTTTAGGTAATGAAATTAGAGAGTGGTCAACAATAAAATCAAGTATTAGAAATGCTCTAAGTGAATTTCTATATATAAAAACTAAGAGAAGGCCTATAATTATACCAATAATAATGGAAATTTAACAAAAATCAGTATGTATTTTATGTCACCTCAACCTATTAGGTTGAGGTGTTTTTAATTAACAGAAATATTGATAATAATGTTTTAAAAGATTTCGAAAAATTTTAATTAGGAAATTTTTCAGTATTTACTCATATAGGATAAAAAATACAAAAAATAATAATTATGATTGTTGTAATATTGTTAAAATTATTATAGAATACAGTTAAGATAATAAATTAACAATGTGCCGAGGGGGAAGAATAATGAATACGCAAATTGATTTTAGTAACTTAGATAATATATTGAAAAATCATGAATTTAAATCTAATAATATTATTGCAATATTACAAGATACACAAGAAATATATAGGTATTTACCTAGGGAGGTATTTGCATATTTTTCAGAAAAGCTTGGGATGAGCATGGCCAAAATATATGGTGTGGCGACTTTTTACGATAACTTTTCTTTAGAACCAAAGGGCACGTATGTTATAAAAATATGTGATGGCACAGCTTGTCATGTAAGAAAGTCTATTCCTATTTTAGAAAAAATGCGAGCAGAACTAGGACTATCAGAAACAAAAATTACAACGGATGATTTGACGTTTACATTGGAAACGGTTTCTTGCCTTGGAGCATGTGGACTTGCACCAGCTATAACTATTAATGATAAAGTACATGGTGCTATGACACCGGAAAAAGCAATGGATCTTTTAAATACACTTAGGGAGGAAGAATAGTATGCTTCTTAGTAGAGATGATTTAATTAATATCAGAAATGAATATACTGATAGTTTTAATAGGCAACATAAAAAAATTCTTATATGTGCAGGTAC
>Ga0209123_1002367_pt1 | contig 16157 bp, 12 predicted proteins | sample BarGraIncu00431A_FD_184500 | JGI IMG/M metagenome (GOLD analysis project Ga0209123, IMG submission 184500) | Arctic peat soil microbial communities from Barrow, Alaska, USA - Barrow Graham LP Incubations 004-31A (SPAdes) (version 2) | ecosystem: Environmental > Terrestrial > Soil > Wetlands >...
CGGTTTCCAAAATAGCACATTAAATTATTTTGGTATCGAATATATTGCGTTGAAGAAATTTTTGGATTATCGATAATATAATAAAAACCATTAATTGCATCAACCCCTGCATAAGTTCCAATAGCGATACAGTTCCCTGCCTTACCCATTACACTGCAGAAAAAGGATTCCTCATATTCTGGCAGTACTATTTCAGTCAAATCTATATCCCATAAGTTATTCCATGGTTTTAGCGTTTTTAATTTAATTGCTACTTCATACAGCAATCTCCATTGCTCTAAATTTGCTTCTTTTCTCATAATCACTCACTTCTCCCTATCACTGGAATTCTAATGCCTAGTCAAATAAAGCATTAGATTTTCTAATAGTTTCATCATAATCCTTTACATCAATTTCGATTCTTCATACTGTAATAATTTCTAAGTTGGTCTTGTCTATTCTGTTCTTCAAGTCTTTTCTCTTCCTTCTTTTCTGCTGCGGCCTTGTCTAAGGCTATTCTCTCCATATTGTAATGACCTCTAAGTTGATCTTGTCTCTCCTGTTCTGTTACTCTTTTATCTTCCTGTTTTTCAGCTGTGGCCTTGTCTATGGCTATTTTCTCCATATTGTAATGACTTCTAAGTTGATCTTGTCTCTCCTGTTCTGTTACCCTTTTATCTTCCTGTTTTTCAGCTGTGGCCTTGTCTATGGCTATTCTCTCCATATTGTAATGACTTCTAAGTTGATCTTGCCTTTTCTGTTCTGCAAGTCTTTTAGCTTCCTGCTTTTCAGCTGCAGCCTTGTCTGTGGCTATTTTCTCCATACTGTAATGACTTCTAAGTTGATCTTGCCTTTTCTGTTCTGCAAGTCTTTTAGCTTCCTGTTTTTCGGCTGTAGCCTTGTCTATGGCTATTTTCTCCATACTGAAGAACTTTTGTTTCATAACCTCTAGCGTCGTGTCTTTATCTTCCATTTGTTTTTATACCTCCGTAAAATAATCAAACTGGTATAGTCTTTATGTTTTACTATTATACTCTAATATTTTGGATAACTCAAAATATGGGGTCAGACCCCTGTAAAAAATTGGAACAGTTTTTGTGCAATTAATTTACATTGTTTAAATTATCCCACTTTGTTATAATAAAGGTTATATAATTATACTTATAAGGCTATAATTAAAATTAAAAATAACAATAGATTTTCCAGAAAGGGTAAAATCAATGACGATACATAATATAGATAAATCTGAAGAAAATGAAAATAAAGAATTGATTGTAATAATTAAACCAGATGGAATTTTTGAACTTGACTTTCAAGTATCAGAAGAAAAATTTAACGAAGAGCAAATCGCGATTCAGCAAGAGATACATAATCGGTATACAAAATCTGAAAATGAGGGTATATTTTTTATTGGGTTTTTAGAAAAAACAGAAGGATTAACAGAGTCTGCTTTGTATCTAAGACTTATTATATCTACATTTATAAAAAAATTATCAATGAATCCAGATATTGAACTTTTACGCGAAAAAACTTTAGTAGCTATAGAAAAAGATGTAATTAAAGACTTACTAGATAGTGCACCTTATTTAACTGGACTCGAACATCTAAGCGGTGGATGGATAGAAAAGTTGTGGCAGAAGTTAAACAACTCTTTTAGTGAGATGATAGTGGCTTACAAAGAAAGCGTTGCAGAGTTTTTTTCTTCGTTTAACCATAATATTAACTTAATTGGACGTGTATTTTTTCACTTAGTTGAGAGCAAAAAGGGCGATTATCCTTTTGCATTTTTAGCAACTTACTCGGTAAATGATGTGAAAAGCGGCACCTCAAAACATCTTCCATTAAAAAATGCACTTATTGAGTATGGAAAAAATAATAAAAAGCTTTTAAATTTACTTTCAACTGTAAATAAAGCTTCTGAAAAAAGTGAGCTAATTTCAGAACTTGTTGAAACAGGTGAAATATTTTACCCACTAGGTTTAAGTGCCAGTGAAGCCTATACATTTTTAAAAGAAATACCTTGTTATGAAGAGTCAGGGATTTTATGTCGTGTACCAAAATGGTGGAAGAATAAATCAGAATCCTTAAGGATGTCTGTAAGTTTAGGAAATTCTACTCCTTCAAGAATAAATCTTGAATCGCTGGTGGATTTTGATGCAAAACTATTTCTGGGAGAAGAAAGAATTACTGCAGATGAAGTAAAGCTACTTCTATCAGAAGCAGAGGGATTAACTTTTATAAAAGGGAAATGGGTAGAGGTTAATCATGAAAAACTAAAAGAAATGCTCAAGGCTTTTGAAAAAGCACAGAAGCTTATGGAAAGTAATGATATAAATATTATTGAGGCCATGCGTTTTCAGTTAAATGCTCAAAAGGTATTAAATGTTTCTAACGATGCCTTTGACCTTGAAGTTACTAATGGCCAGTGGCTTAATTCAGTTGTTGCGCGGCTCAGTAATCCTGAAAAAATCGAAGAAATTACTTGTGGCGATGACTTTAATGCTAACCTACGTGCTTATCAAGAGCGTGGTTTAAGTTGGCTTAATTTCATGAAAAATATGGGGCTTGGAGCATGTCTTGCAGATGACATGGGACTTGGTAAAACAGTGCAAGTTATTGCACTTTTAAATTATATTAGAACACTTAAAGAGGAAAAAACACTGTTAATTATCCCAGCATCACTTATTGGCAACTGGACTTCTGAAATCCAAAAGTTTGCACCTTCATTAAAATATTATGTTGTACACCCTTCTGAAAATAAAAATTTAGGAGAAGATGATATAAATTGTGTGGAAAATTATGACCTTTTTATAACTACATATGCTATGATTTCAAAATATGAATGGATAAAAAATATGATTTGGGATTCAGTGATTTTAGATGAAGCCCAAGCTATTAAAAATCCAGGAACTAAGCAAACTAAAATAGTGAAACAATTAAAAGCCAGATATAGAATAGCGATGACAGGTACTCCAATAGAAAACCGTCTTTCGGATTTATGGTCATTATTTGACTTTCTAAATAAAGGGCTTCTAGGAAGTGCAAAGGAATTTTCAAATTTTACAAAGAAGCTGAAAGAAAGTCAAACGGGCTATGCAAAACTTAAAAAGGTTGTAAGTCCATTTATTCTTAGAAGATTAAAAACAGATAAAACTGTCATTAATGATTTGCCAGAAAAAATAGAAATGAAAACTTATGCTACACTTACAAAGAAACAAGTTATGCTTTACAATAAATTAGTTAATGACTTAAAACAGAAACTTGAATCCAAAGAAGATGGTATACAGCGCAAGGGAATAGTACTTTCGTCACTTATTAAATTCAAACAAATATGTAATCATCCTTCTCAATATCTTGGTCAAGCTTTTTACGCAGAAGGTGAAAGTGGTAAATACGCAAGACTTCGTGAAATATGTGAAACTATTTATGAAAAAAGAGAAAGAGTGATTATTTTTACACAATTTAAAGAAATAACAAAGCCACTTAGTGATTTTCTAGAAACTGTATTTGAACATAAAGGGCTTATATTACATGGAGGAACTGCAATTAAAAAGAGAAAAGAACTTGTAGATAAATTTCAAGGTGATGAGTATGTACCTTTTATGGTTCTCTCAATAAAAGCTGGCGGTGTAGGATTAAACCTTACAGCGGCTAATCATGTTATTCATTTTGATAGATGGTGGAACCCAGCTGTTGAAAATCAAGCAACCGATAGAGCTTTTAGAATAGGTCAAAATAAGAATGTTATAGTTCACAAATTTATAACTAAAGGAACTATTGAAGAAAAAATTGATATGATGATCGAAGACAAAATTAAACTTTCTCAGGAAATCGTTCCAGATATTCAAGAAAAATGGATTACTGAGATGGATAATAATGAGATTATGAATTTGTTTAAACTACAAATATAATTTTGGAGGAAAAAAACATGGGGTCTTATGGAAGTTTTCCTGCTTATATACCGGTGGCAGAGAGAAAAGAGCGTGCAGCAAAAAGTGTTGAAAAGTTAAAAAAGAAGAATAAAGATATTTCTCCAGTGGTAATAACAGGTAAATCTATAGCAAAAACTTGGTGGGGAAAGTCATGGAATAAAAACTTAGAAAGTTATGCAGATTACTCTAATCGTATCGGTAGAGGGCGTAGTTATTTGAAAAATGGAGCAGTATTAGACCTTAAAATAACAGAAGGAAATATAAATGCCCTCGTGCAAGGAAGTAGGTCAAAGCCCTATAAGGTAGATATCACCATAAAAGCATTGCCTGAAAATATTTGGGAAGATATCATGAATCAATGCTTAGGTAAAATCGAATCTATTGAAGAACTAATAGATGGTAAATTCCCAAAATCACTAGCTGATTTCTTTACAGCAAAAGGCAAAGGGCTATTTCCTTCGCCTAATGAAATAAATTTGTGTTGCAACTGTCCTGACTGGGCAAATATGTGCAAACATGTAGCAGCTGTATTATATGGAGTTGGAGCAAGACTTGATGATAAGCCAGAATTGTTCTTTGTATTAAGACAGGCTAACATAAATGATCTTATTTCAGAAGCAATTAATAAAAAAACTCAGACATTGCTAGAAAAATCTAAATCTAAAGGCCGCAGGGTTATTGAAGAAACAGATATCTTTGATATGTTTGGAATTGATATGGAAGTTACAGGTGAAGATGAGATTTAAAAACGTAACCCTAAAAAGAATGGTAATTTTCACTAGAAAGCTACTACTATAGAAGATGAGCGGATTGATGAGCGGATTATGAGCGGATTGAAAGAAACGAAATTCTCCGGACATGTTGTAAATGAAAGACCTCTTTTGGTCATTATAACAACCAAAAGAGGTCTTTATTGTCAGCCTCTCAGTCTCATTTTAGCAAGCAATGATTTCCTTGATCATAAACTCTTTTCCGCATAATAAATCCCAGTGTTTACTTCCACACTTTGGACATGTATTTTTATTCTCAATGAGATTAAAAACTTTATTACACGTTTTGCAAATACCATTGCCTGGTAATATCTCAATCCTTAATTCCGTCTCTTGCAATATGGTACCCTCTATTGTAGCTGGATAACAGGCTTCAATATACCTGGGAATCATGGATGAGAGCTCACCAATTTGAAGCACCAATGTTTGGATTTTTGTTACTCCATTTTTTTTTGCGAAATTTTCAACAGTTTTAACAACTTCCATCAAAACTCCTACTTCATGCAAATGAAATCACCTCTCTTGTCAAAGTATAACAAAATCGTATATTACTAGAAATGCTATCTCTCTTCTTATTTTGAGAATAATTTTTTCACATTTTTTATGGCAATTCTTCCTTGACGTTTGATAACATGCTTTATAACTGCAGGTTTCATATCCTTAAAATCTACACCGGCACTATCATATTTTCTTACTAGTGAAATTGCGTCAAATTTGCATTTTGTAGTACAAACACCACAGCCTACACATTGGTATTCATCTACAAATGTAGCACCGCAGCCAAGGCAACGTTCCGTTTCCTTCTTTATTTGTTCTTCAGTAAATGTTGTACGCAAATCCTTAAAGGTTTCTTTTGATTTGCTTCCCTCTACATTAAGTGCTCTTTGTCTTGGCAAGCGGTCATAACCGTCCATGTTTAAGTTTTCTTTATCAAGAGCATGGTATTCTCTCTCACGGCTTATTGTCAAGTTATCTCCATGAATATAACGATGAATTGATATTGATCCTTGCTTTCCCAGTGCAATAGCATCTATAGCAAACTTAGGACCTGTTACAGCATCTCCACCGGCAAATACATCTGACTCACCTGTTTGGAAAGTGATTGGATCAGCTTTTATTGTCTTATTTGGATTTAATTCCATTTTGGAATCCTTTAATAATCCACCCCAATTGATTCCTTGACCAACTGAAATTAACACATTGTTTGCTTTAACAATCTTTGTTGTATTTTCATCAAATTTAGGATTAAATCTTCTATTTTCGTCAAACACAGAAATACATTTTTTGAATTCTACACCGCACGCATTGCCATTTTCATGAAGAATTCGTTTTGGACCCCAAGAATTGTTGATAGCAATGCCTTCTGACGATGCTTCTTCAATTTCTTCCTCAAGAGCAGGCATTTCTTGTCTATTTTCTAAGCAATACATATCTATTTGTGAAGCACCAACTCTTTCTGCAGTTCTGGCAACGTCAATAGCAACATTTCCTCCACCAATTACAATAGCAGGTCCTTCCATTTTTAAGCTTTCACCTAGACTTACTTTGCGTAAGAAATCTACACCTGTTATTACCCCCATGGCATTTTCACCTTCAAGACCTAGGTTTCTACCTGCTTGAGCACCAATTGCTACATAAAATGCTTTGTAGCCATTCTTTCTGAGTTCTGGAAGAGTGACATCCTTGCCAACCTCAACTCCTGCTTTAAACTCTACTCCTAGTTCCTTCAAAATGTCGATTTCCGCATTTACTATTTCTTTTCCGAGTCTGAAGGAAGGAATTCCAAGTGTTAACATACCACCAAACACTTTTTGCTTTTCAAACACTGTTACCACATATCCCTCAACAGCTAGGAAATAAGCACAAGAAAGTCCCGCAGGGCCTGCACCAACTACAGCAATTTTTTCTGGTCTTGGTGCCTTCTTTTCAGGCACAAAACGCTCCTTAGAATTTAAATCCTGATCTGCAATGAATTTTTTGATATCATCAACGGCAATTGCTTCATCCACATCGGCTCTTGTACAAGCAGATTCACACTTTCTTGGACAAATACGTCCACAGATTGCTGGAAACGGATTTTCTTTCTTAATAAGCTCTAATGCTTCTCTATACTTTCCTTGAGATGCCATCTTGATATACCCTTGGATAGCTATGTGCGCTGGACATTCGGATTTACATGGGCTTGTTCCACTCTCATCAACAACCTTGCGGTGGCGATAATCATAATTCCATTTGGCTTTTCCCCACTGAGTATCGTATGGAGTTTCTTTTTCCTTAGGAGCGGGAGCAGGTACCTTTGTACATAAATTTTGTCCTAGTGTTGCTGCATTAGCTTGGCAATACTCTACACACTCTCCACAAGCAACACATTTATCTTTATCCACTTGTGCTACATAGTTAGACCTCGACCAATCAGGATTTTTATAAAGGTTTGTATTTCGGAGTCCGAAGCAAGAACATCCGCAACAATTACAAATGGCAAGGGCATTTCCTGGTCCTGATAAATTTGGTATGGAATGTACCATACCCTCTTTTTCAGCTTGCTTGCAAATAGCAATAGCTTCTTCCCTAGTAATTTTTCTGCCTCTTCCTGTACGAATATAGTACTCAGCAGCTGGTCCAAGCTGAATACACATTTCTTCAACAGTATGTCCACACCCTTCACCGATAACTCTCATGGATGTACGACATGCACAATCCGCAACAGAGAAAACCTCATGTTTATTAAGAAGGTATGCAGTTTCCTCATAAGAGGCTCTTCTTGTATCCCCCTCAATGGCACTCTCGATTGGGATAACTCTCATTACGCCAAGCCCAATTGGAATGTTTCCTGCCATTAATCCACCTAATTTTCTTGTATATTCTTCAAAACACTCAGCAATTACTGGATACTTTGCAACATTCTCTTTGTGTGCAACCATGTATTCCATGACACCAGGAACAAAAAGCTCTAGGAAGTACTTATCAACGCCTGCGTCCTCTTCTACTTTAATAACACCATCAACTGCCATTTTAAATAGCATTTTCTCTACTTCATCTGCAGGTTTGCCGCAGAGAGCAGCAATTTCCTTTACGCTTTTTGGTTTACGAATCTCCAGCTTAAGTGCTATTTCTGCCATTTCATCTGTAGTAACGGGCTCAAGAATTCTATATTCTGGGTCTGTTGGTTTTACTTTTACTATCCCACCAGTAATCCCGGCAGCGATCTTATTGGCCAGTTCAAGTACTTTTTTCTTTACCATATTTATTCCTCCAAAAAAATTTTTTTATGGCACTATTAGACCTTCCATTTTTTTACTTCGGTACGTATCCATTCAGCCCACTCATCAATTCCCTGGCCGGTTTTAGCAGTGATTGGGATAACCTTGATATTCGGATTCAATTTTTTTACACGCTCTTTGACTGCCTCTAAATCAAAATCAAAAAAACCTATTGAATCCATCTTATTAATTAATAAAACATCAACAATAGAAAACATTAAAGGGTATTTTAAAGGTTTGTCATCTCCCTCTGGTACACTTAAAATCATGGCATTTTTTACTGCTCCAGTGTCAAATTCTGCTGGGCATACCAAATTTCCTACATTCTCTAAAATTACGAAATCAACGTCTTCTGTGCCAAGTCCCAATAGACCTTGTTTGGTCATATCGGCATCCAGATGACACATCCCACCTGTGTGCAATTGAATTACTTTTGCACCAGTCTGTGAAACAGCATAAGCATCCACATCTGAGTCAATATCTGCTTCTAATACTCCAATGCTCATTTCATCTTTAAGCGCTTCAATTGTTCTTAAAACCGTTGTTGTTTTACCTGAACCTGGTGATGACATCAAATTCAATAAAAAGATCTTATCTTTTTTTAATTCACTCCTAAGCAAATCCGCTTGCCTGTCGTTGTCTTCAAAAACACTTTTCTTAATCTCAAGAATTTTATATGTATCCATATCATTTTCACCTCCATTAATCTTAATTAGATTATATTATATCTCTTCAACACATCTTCAATGACTGTTCCTGAAATCTTCTTTAAGCCTTTCTTTTTAACAAAGTTCATGATAAAAGGCAGTTTTTTATCACCCGGCTTATTTCCATCCATCATCTTTACTGTAGAATCCAAAAGTACTCGGACATCATAGCATGAGCCAAAGACCTCTGGCACACCACGATCTATGTCTAGCAATGTGTAAACTGCCTCCATAGCTGTTCTTACTGAATATTCCGTTGTAAACACGGTATCACGTGTTGTATCGGCGAATTGACCAAGGAAAGCAAAGTTCTCGCTTCCAACAGGTACAACCTTAGGTCTGTCCCCTTCTCTTCTTGGCATAAAGAATGCTGTAATATATGGCATCATACAAGGTATACTATGAGCAGATTTTGTAGCCATATCGTGAATCTCGGATTCAGGCACACCCATATGATAAAGCCATTCCTCTGTAATTTCCACTCCGGTACATTCCCTCATTGGCTTCTTGATATAATTTCCTGGAACCTCTGAGAATAGACCGTATACCCAAACCACAATCTGGTCTTTTGGCTGTTCTTTGAAATGAGGCTGTCTATTCAAAGTATAACTCATAAGCCAATTTGAGTCTTTCACCGTAATAATACCACCGGAAACAACCTTTCCGCTAAACGGATCACGTTTGCAAATTTTCTCTATATATTTAGGGATTTTGTCATCAAGTGTGGTAATTGTAGAAGATTCCCAGTTTGTTTCTTTAGTACTCGTGCAGAATTTATCAGGTCTACCGAAGGCTGTATCTTGCTTTGCGATATTTCTCCAGAGCTCCCAGCAGCCTCCTGTAGAGTTATTAAACTCGGGTGCGTGGTTATCGTCACCTAGGGAAGAATTTTCTGTACAGCTTCCATTAGTAATAAATACCAAATCATCTTTAGTAAGTTCAATGGATTCTTCCTTGCCGCCATGGTTACAAACAATTTTTTTCGCAAGCTTTTTGCCATTTTTAATATCAAAAACAACATTTGTTACCATGGTATCATATTGGAACTGAACACCATGTGCTTCAAGGTATTTTACCATTGGTAGAATTAATGACTCATATTGATTGTATTTAGTAAACTTCAAAGCAGATAAGTCTGGAAGGCCACCAATATGATGAATAAATCTCTGAAGATAGAGTTTCATTTCCAATGCGCTGTGCCAATTCCTGAAGGCAAACATTGTTCTCCAGTATAGCCAGAAGTTAGAATTGAAAAGTTCATCTGTAAACACATCAGAAATCTTCTTATCATACAAATCTTCATCTCGAGTCATAAAAAGCTTCACAAGTTCCTTTGAAGCTTTTTCACTTAGTCCAAACTTTCCATCGGTATGAGCATCCTCACCTCTGCTTTCCGTTACTCTCATCAAAGAATAATTCGGGTCTTTCTTGTTTAGCCAATAAAACTCATCTAAAACAGAAACGCCATCTGTCTCAATAGAAGGAATAGAACGGAACAAATCCCACAAGCACTCAAAATGGTTTTCCATTTCACGCCCACCACGGATAATAAACCCCTTTTGACTATCGTTAATGCCATCACAAGCTCCTCCAGGGAGATTAAGTTCTTCCAGAATATGAATGTGTTCACCCTTCATCTGACCATCGCGCACCAAAAAACATGCAGCTGACAATGATGCTAAACCAGCACCAACCAAATATGCAGACTTTTTATCCACATCAGTAGGTTTTAAAGGGCGAGCAAATGCTTCATAATTTCCATTGCTATAATACATTGAACATACCTCCTAGTCTTTACTTTATAACTATATTATAAAAACTTATTCTGAGGATGACAATATACAAAATAGCCAATGTGTCCAAAAACACCTCTCAATTTTAAAATTTTGCTATACTATTTATTCTGCAAGTGCATTGACTTCCTTATATTCCTTCAAACCTGTATAAAGCTCGCCAAGATAAGGATTTCTCTTTGTCTTAACAACTTTGTAAATCATGTAAACAAATACCGCTATATTTACTGCTAATGCTGCGAAACTAAATGCAAATAGTGGTACTGTATTGTAGGATGAAGCAACAGCAAAGGCACCCTTATCAATGAAGGCTGGGAAGGTCTGTGCAAACATACACCATATGGCAAGCGTCTGTGCACGATGCTGTAGCCATGCTCCTTTTCCCACAGTAAATGCGCAAAGGGTTGGAGCGAGTAGTAGCGCAAGCCCGCAATACCAAGCATGACCTGGTAGGCAGTTATAGGTATAAGCAAAATTCCATAAGTCATAAGCTATTATCCAAAACCATAGCATATCAGGCCACAGCATATCTTTGCTGCTATCTTTAGCCGTCTGTTTTTTTATGCAAATTCCAAGCCATCCAGTTATAGTTATGATGTTTAGGATACCTGCTACAGCATTCATAAAATTCCAGGGACCGCCAAGTACATACATGGCTTCATCCACTAAATTTCCTCCACCGGGATATTGAATACCAATTTGGAAATCACGGATTACCGCCTCCATAATGTTGATAGCAAGGATAAGTGGAGGGAACCATAATGCCCATTTTTTATCAGATAATCTCCACTCTTTACCTGTCAATTTATTTTTCCATTTAACATGCCTGATACACCAAAAACCTATACATCCAGCTGTAGAAGAATACACCTTTGCTAAATGGAACCAGTCCGTATAAGTTGTATCCCTGAGTACTGTAAACCATAATATTGAAAGCGTTAGTGGTAAAATAACAAAACTGAAAAAACCAACATATTTCCATCTACGAGCTACCTCATTAAAGCCAAAGAGTGCTATAAAAACAATTATCCAAACACCCCATACACTTAATACTGATGCCCCCTCTGCGTAGTTGAAAACAAACATATTATTACCCCCTTAGTATATACATTAGTATTTTATAACTATATTGTACAATTTTTAACAATCACTCTTCAATAGACAGAAAGATGAAAGTGTCTATTTAGGACACTTTCATCTTCTTAAAAAAGTTATTCTTTTATTTCTTCTTTTACAAAAGCAGCCACAGAGCGAGGAATACTTCCTGTTATCATAATCAAAAGCTTTTTAAGGATAATTTCCGGCTCCTCATCCATTCCTTCACTTACCCAGTCCGTAATCAACCCATTAAACACATGTCTGTAAAAATTTACGATGAAATTTTTATCTTTCTCCTTTAACTTTACTCCCATTTTTTCAACACACTCTTCAACTACATCCTCTAGCAATCTGTTAGAAAGATCTGTAAGGTAGGTATTGGCTTCAGGCCAATAAGAAGAATTATACACATGCATAATCATTTTTGAATTTTTCTTAAGATAATTCATTGTAGCCAGGAACCCACCACCCCAGTTTTCAAAGGTTCTGTTTTGTGCTATTTCTATTGATAATTCCTCAAAAAATATGAATTTAAAAACGTTCATGATATCGGTAAAATGATTATAAAAAGTTTGCCTGTTTACATCGCAATGTTCACAAATTCCCTTCACTGTAATCTTATCTATAGATTTCTTGTTTAATAATTGTTTAAAAGAGTCAATTATTGCAGCTTTAGCATTCTTTTTCATAAACTTCTCCTCTACTTTTCGGGGTCAGACCCCTGGGTAATTATGTAAGCTCTTCAATATTCACGAAATTAAATCCTATTTAAAATGTAACGTTATATCCACTATTTCAGAATTACTGCCAATCCTTATAGGGGGACCCCATGTTCCTGCACCGCTGGAAACTACAACCTGCAAATTTCCTATGTTTAAATATCCATAGTCAATTTGAAAGATTTTGCTTGTAATGAAATTAAAGGGGAACAGCTGTCCCTTATGGGTATGCCCGGATAGTTGTAAATCTACTCCGGCAACCCTAGATTCTTCCAGGTCGATTGGCTGATGATCCAATACAATCACCGGGAGTTTCATATCCATTTTTTCCATAGGAATCGATAAATTCTTTCTTTTCTGTCCACTAATTCTTTCATAAAACTTGTCTTCTCGTCCTATGAGATAAAAACTGTTGTCTATTTTTACGCTACTGTCTCTTAATACATTAACTCCTGCTTGTTTAAACCTATCTATTCGATATGATGAATCACCCTTTTCGTCATAATCATGATTCCCTAAGGACGCATAAATCCCATATTTACTTTTTATCTTTTGGAAGTTATATTCCATAACGCGAAGCTCATAAGGCTCTGTATCACGGTTGGCATCAATAATATCTCCTGAAATCAAAACAATATCAGGGTTCATTTTATTTATTGTATCTACTAAGTTCTCCATGCTTTTGTCCTCTAACCCACTGAGGTGAATGTCCGATAAGAGCGCAACACGGAGCTGTTTCAATGAACCTGCTTGTTTGGCAATATTTATACTATAGGGTGTCACGGTTAATGCTCTTGCGTTTAACGTTCCGTACACAAACAAAACACCTACAGTAACAAAAACCAACAAACCTGCTACAAAAGAAACCATTGGTTTATGCTTTATTGCTAATGGTATAAAACCAAGCCACCTATCCAATAAACGAATCATGTCAATTATAAGAATAAATATTGTAAAATAAGCTACTGCCGCTAGCCAGTAGGAAGCCGCCAGATAAAAACCATCCTGTAAAAAATGCGGCAAATAATGATTCCATATCACTCCTATTAAGCTTGTTATCACAACCGCAGTAAAAATAATGCAATATACTTTTCCACTTAGGAACGGTAACTTGGGACCCAGACGTTTCCAAAACCAAAAACCAATGTAGTAATTCATACCACCATATATTGCCATTATCATGCCTATAATTAAATAAAATACCATTTTCCTACCTCTCCCTTATAAAAATCAATCAATAAATCTACTGTTACCGTATATATCTATAAATTAAATAATTCGATATGTACTGCATTTCCCCTTCAATATTCTTTCAAAATTATTTAAATTACAGCCTTTTGTTTCCATTAGAAAAAGAGCTGCCCTTACTAATGATTTTTAAATCATTTTGAGGCAGCCCCTTACCAGTTTCATGATGTAATTGTATTATTAAAGTTTGACTTTTAATACCCGCTGATTTACTTATGTAAGTTTATTCCATGATCTTACCTATTTATAATTGTAATACTTTTACGCAAGTAAATTCTTACTATTGTTTTTTCATCGATTTCATACCAGATACTAAACCTCCATCACAAAGTATGTCCGTACCTGTTAAAAATCCATTTCTTTTATCAATACAAGAAGTAAATAGATATGCAATTTCCTCGGCATAGCCAAATCGCTTAATTGCACAACATTTTGTAAGTTTATCTGCTCCTTCAGATTCTAATTTTCCCATGGGTGTTTCGATATTTCCTGGAGATACTGATACTACACGGATTCCTTTATCTCCATATAACGCTGCACATTTCTTTGCATACCAGATTACGAAATTTTTAGATATGGGATATGCAATATTGGAATGCATATGTTCTGGAAAATGCTTTACTGCGTCTACCATCTTTTTTATAAATTGCTCTTTATCTATAAAACTTAATTCATAATCCGATACAGGTAAAGCGTCATCTGGCAACATATATGCTGAAGTAGATGCAACATCCAGAATACAGGTTTCTTTTCCCATTTTAGCACTAAAAACCTCATTCACATTAATAGTTCCAAGTGCATTAACTTCCATAATTTTTTGTGCATCACCCATATGCGGTGATAACCCTGCCGAATGAATGACAGCAGCAATTTTTCCAACTTCAGCCGCACGCTCAGCCAATCTGGCAACCGATTCAAAATCTGAAACATCACAAGCAAAAGCTTCTGCCTCAATTCCTTCTGCTTTTAACTCCTCAATTGCTGATTGTAATTTTTCAATAGTTCTTCCTGAAATAATTATATAATGATCTTTTCCCGCCAGTTTAGCAGCTGCAAATCCCATTCCACTTCCGCCACCAGTGATTACACATACATTTTTCATAATATTTACCCCTCACTTTATCTGTGATTTTTAATAATACACGTTACTTAGAGAATAATAAGCTCATAGTTAACTCAATACTTGATTTCAACTTTAAATGATTCTTCTGTTTTGCTTGCTGTTTCTATTGCTTCCACAATATCTTTCAGATTGAATTCATGGGTTACAAGAGACTCTAGGTTAAATTTCCCGCTTTCCATAATTTCAAACACAGTTGCAACATCTTGAGGATGGTAGCCGGCAGATCCCAACATCTTAGCATCTTTATAAGTTATCAGTGTAAAGTTAACAGGTACTGGTTTATGATGAACGCCTACTACCACCAGCTTACTGCCATACTTTGCCATGTTTTGCCATTGTTCAATGACGGAACTTACGCCAACAGCATCGATGTAAATATCTACATCTGCAGATGAAGATGGGTATCCAGGAACTTCTCCGAAAACAGCCTTTGCTTTCGTTATGATGTCCTCCTTTGCACTGTTACACACCTCAAAACCAAGCTTCTTTACTTTATCCAAGCGGAAATCAGACAGATCTGCAATCATTACTTTCTCAATGCCATAATGTTTCAGGGCAATGGCGGCAGATACTCCTATTGCTCCGGCACCAAACACAATAGCAGTTTGACCAGGCTGTGGATTTGCTTTTCTAGCAGCACAGCTTCCTACTGTAAATGGTTCAATGAGTGCCGCAACTTTAGAAGAAATCTTGTCGCTCACAAGATATACAGATTTTCCTAGTTCGCAATTAGGTATTTGAACATATTCAGAGAATCCGCCTACTGTTGCTGCTCTTGATCTGTCATTTTTGGCTTCTAAAGGGTAAGGATAAACTCTTTGTCCAATTTCAATCCCCTTGACATTTTGTCCAACTTCGACAACTTCGGAAACCATTTCGTGGCCGAATTCAAAACCTTTAAAAATACGAACTGAATCACCTCCATGATAATAAGCGCTAATATCCGAGCCGCAAATGCTTGCATACAGATTTTTAACGATTATGTCATTTTCTCCACATACCGGCATAGCAAGTTCATTAATAGTTATGTCTTTAATACCTTTATAAATAGCTGCTTTCATTATAAAACACCATCCTTTTTTTAGAATGAATTTCTTTTGTGTTATTCATTCGATAGTTGTATGATATAAAATAAATGTTTGAAAACTGTTAAACTATTGTTAAAGAAATGTTAAAGTGAAAAACATCTTTTTTTTATATTTTAAAAACTCAGGTTTATATATTTCCAAAATCAAAATAGTTTTTTAAAGTGCTAAACTAATAAGGAGGAAAGTTATAATAAATCCATATGCTAAAAAATTTAAACCAGAATAAAATAATAAAAGAAGAAAAGCTATGCCAGTACTAATGGCTATAGCTTTTCTTCTTTTTCTTCTACTTCAATATTAATTTATCTATTTTCTAAAACATCCTGTTCTCTGAATAAGCTTGAAACAGCTTCATCGTAATCGCATAATCTTTCTGATTTCTTAATTCTTTTTGCATATTTTGCATTATCAGAAAACACCGGAATCATATAAAACCATAA
>Ga0209123_1002368_pt1 | contig 16144 bp, 16 predicted proteins | sample BarGraIncu00431A_FD_184500 | JGI IMG/M metagenome (GOLD analysis project Ga0209123, IMG submission 184500) | Arctic peat soil microbial communities from Barrow, Alaska, USA - Barrow Graham LP Incubations 004-31A (SPAdes) (version 2) | ecosystem: Environmental > Terrestrial > Soil > Wetlands >...
TGAAACTTTTTCCGCAACCGATCGATATGTTTTCGGATCTTCTTTTTCTTCATGATACTATAAAGGACACAAAATTAGCAGAATTTCACAGGTTTCCGTTAGGGTTGGTACTTAAAAAATAATAATATGACAATGTTTCAGTTTAAAGTTCCAGGAGTCCCTCGGGCAATGTCACATGCATTTCCCGTTTTTTCTCATCGATTTTGGTGAAAAATTCATCAGCAACTGGCATCAGAATTTCGTTCTCGTCTTTTACAATCCTAAAAAGTACATTCAGGGTTGAATCATCCACTTCAGCGACTTCACCCAAATAACCGGCCCTGGCTTCAAAAACCTTGTAACCGATAAAGGCAGTCCATTCACCCTCCTCTTCTTCGGGTTCATCATCGGCTAATTTGACCGGATAGTAAACCACCTTATTGAAAAGAGTTCTGGCCTGCGCTTCGCTTACGATACCTTCCAGTTTGACCAATGCCGTTTCCTCGGAACGAAATCGATAGGATTCCACAAAAAATGGCACTAAAATGCCATCCATTTCTAAAACCCAATAAGGCGATTCCGTTCGGTCAAAAACATCACTGGTGAAACCAAACTGAATTTCACCTGAAATGCCATGTGGCTTATATAATTTCCCAATGGGAAAAACGTCTGATTTTCTGATCATTCTTAAACGCGTCGTATGTGAGCACCCAATTTATTCAGGCGACCGTCAATATTCTGATAACCTCTGTCAATTTGTTCAATGCCCATGATGCAACTTTCCCCTTCGGCAGACATAGCAGCGATTAAAAGCGCAATACCGGCACGAATATCGGGTGAAGACATGGTACAGCTTCGTAAAACCTGTCGTTTCCCCAGGCCAATGACGGTGGCACGGTGCGGATCACATAAAATGATCTGCGCACCCATATCAATAAGTTTGTCCACAAAGAACAAACGGCTTTCAAACATTTTCTGATGAATGAGTACACTGCCAATAGCCTGCGTGGCTACAACCAGCATCACGCTGAGCAAGTCAGGCGTCAATCCCGGCCAGGGTGCATCTGCAACCGTCAGGATAGAACCATCCATAAAAGTATCAATGGTATACGTTTCCTGAGCAGGAATAAAAATATCATCACCCCGACGTTCCATTTGAATGCCAAGCCGGCGGAAACTTTCGGGAATGAGACCCAGTTCATCGTAAGCCACTCGTTTAATGGTCAGTTCCGAACCTGTCATGGCAGCCATTCCGATAAAACTACCCACTTCAATCATATCGGGAAGAATACGGTGTCTGCAACCCCCAAGGGCATCAACTCCTTCAATATACAACAAATTGGAGCCAATACCTGAAATTTTTGCCCCCATCAGGTTGAGCATTTTGCAAAGTTGCTGAATGTAAGGTTCACAAGCAGCATTGTAAATGGTTGTCTTGCCTTTGGCCAGTACTGCTGCCATCACAATGTTGGCTGTACCGGTCACGGAAGCCTCATCGAGCAACATGTAACAGCCATGAAGTTTGTCCGCTTTAACCTCAAACAAAGAGCGTTTGGAATCAAATTCAAAGCTGGCTCCCAGTTTCTGTATGCCGACAAAATGGGTATCCAATCTTCTGCGGCCAATTTTGTCACCTCCGGGTTTGGAAATCACAGCCTTGCCAAATCGGCCGACCATGGGGCCAACCATCATGACAGAACCGCGAAGAGCTGCACTTTTCAGCAGGTAATGGTCAGAATACAACTGATCCAAATTGATTTTGTCGGCTTTAAAACTCCAGATATTCGGTTCCAGGCAGGTAGCCTTGACACCCAATTCCATCATCAAAGCAATCAGATTGTTGATATCCAGAATATCCGGGATATTTTCAATGATCACTTCCTGAGGAGTCAATAAGCAAGCGCACAACAACTGCAGAGCCTCATTTTTAGCACCTTGTGCCTCAATGTCGCCCTTTAGTTTATAACCACCTTCAACAAGAAAAGAAGCCATATATTACCTGGGATTTTTTCTGTTATTATTTTGATTCTGCCTGGGTGGCAAAGGTTTGCGGGGAGTCAGTACCTCACGGATTTCCAATAAATGCACCGTATCTTCGTTGACATCTATCTTCCCGTCGGAAAGAGTACGTAAATCGTCGTAGATTTTTATATCGTCCACTGCATCTCTGTTCCAGGTGAGGATACTTTTCTTCATATGATTGGCCATCAACTGAATCAACCGGGTGCGTTCAGGACCATCTTCCATAGCCACCGCCTTGTCAATCAGGTCTTCGATGGAACGTCCATAATGTTTGATCTTGATCCTTTTAGAATTGTAGGGCACCTTTTCCGGTTTGGAATACAGGTTTTCCTTGCGTACAATTTCATAGGGATAGTCAATATCGAGTTTAAAATCGGACATGATGGCCAGGTGATCCCAAAGTTTGTGTTTGAAATCGGGCACATCGCGAAGATGGGGAAATAAATTTCCCATAATGCTGATAATCGTTTGCACACAGCGTTTGCGTTCTTCTTTGTCCTCGATGGTCAAGGCATAATCAACCATACGCTGGATATTTCTGCCATATTCAGGCAAATCCATACGTTTCAACTGAGTGTTGTAATCCAATTCGTTTACTTCCATAAATTTTTGTTGCATAAAGCCCCTCCCAAACTTTTAGTCCTGATTAAAAATAAGTATGCATTATCTGGTTGGAATAATCTGTTTTTTAGAAACGGTAGCTACAAATTCCTTGAGGTAAAAAGGCTCAAAGTAGGCTACGTTTTCAAATTTATTTTCCCGGTAAGCCTTTTCAGCCAAATACATCATGGCTTCGGCAAGCGGGTACACATTTTCTTCGAAATGCGCATTTTCCGATTTAATATTGATCTGACATTTTTCTGCACCGTCTCCAACAAACCAAACCGGATGGTTCTGAAGCTTTTCGGTAAAGCTGTTTTCGTCAACAATCAACGCATTGACTGGTTCCAGGCAATTTCCCTGAGTATCATACAAAGCGGTATAAACTTCCATCCTTCTGGCATCCAGCATTGGACAAATCAGGGCATCCTTTGGCAAAGACAACGTCCGCCTTACCTGATCGGCCAGCAAATCCAGCGTTGGAATGGCAATAGCTTTTGCTCCTGTACCAAAACAAACGCCTTTGGCCATGGATACGCCGATGCGCAAACCTGTGTAAGAGCCTGGTCCTGAACTGACTGCTACAGCATCCAGCTTCAGACCTTTTTTTTCTGCGACACTTAAAGCCTCATCCACAAACAGTCCTATTTGAACAGCGTGTGAAGGGCCGTTCCTATCAACTTTTGAAAACAATATACGTCCGTCCTGGCTCAATGCCACCGAACAGATTTTCGTAGAAGTTTCCAAATGTAGAATCAGTGCCATAGTATCGATGCTTCAGTTACCCTAAATTTTTACAAAAGTACAAAATTCGCTCCATTTCGAGTTCGTTTCACCAAATAAAATTACTTTTGCATTAAAATAAGGAATCATGATACAATCAATGACAGGATACGGTAAAGCCGTCTGCGAAATCGCAGGAAAAAAGATCACCGTTGAAATCAAATCGCTCAATAGCAAACAGCTGGATTTATCGACCAGAATTCCGAACGCCTACAAAGACAAAGAAATGGAAATCCGTAACGAAATCCTCCGCCGTCTGGAACGAGGAAAAGTGGATTTCTCCCTATATTACGAAAGTACCAACAAGGAAAGTGTGCCTCAACTCAACTTTGGAATCGTTGAAAGTTTTCTGACTCAGCTCAACGAAACTTCTGAAAAACTGGGCATTGCTCCTCCCGCCGACCCATGGCCTTTGTTTTTACGTTTGCCCGATGCTCTCAAGGCTGAAACGTCCGAAGTTGATGATGAGACCTGGGTTGAAGTCCGTAAAGCGGTCGATCAGGCCATCGATTTATTGGTGGAATTCAGACTGCAGGAAGGTCGTATGCTGGAATCGGTTTTCACATCCAAACTGGATAGCATCGAAAGCCTGCTCAAAGAAATTGAAGTCTATGAACCCGAACGTGTGGAGCGCATCAAAAGCCGCATTCTGGAGGGTCTTGAAAAAGTGAAAGGCATTGATTACGACAAGAATCGTTTCGAACAGGAAATGATTTTTTACATCGAAAAGCTGGACATCAACGAAGAAAAAGCCAGACTGACCAATCACTTGAAATATTTCAGGGAAACAATGAATGATGCACATGGCCAGGGGAAGAAACTTGGTTTTATTTGTCAGGAATTGGGAAGGGAAATTAATACGACGGGGTCGAAGTCGAATCATTCGGGGATGCAGCAGTTGGTCGTGTGCATGAAGGACTCACTCGAACAAATCAAAGAACAAGTCCTGAACGTCTTGTAGATTTCCCAATAGGAAGCGAAACTCGGCGTTGCAGCTTAAAAGTAAATCCTCACGTACGAAAAGTACGCTCCGGTATTACTTGTAATCTGCGCCTTGATTTTCACTCCCTATTGAAAAATCTACCTTGCAAGAAATGGGGGTTTTAAGAGTAAGAAAGAAAAGAAAGAAAATGAAAAAAGGGAAAATTGTAATATTTTCGGCGCCATCGGGTTCGGGGAAGACGACGTTGGTGAAATGGCTGCTGGAGCAGGGGTTGAATCTGTATTTTTCGATATCGGCGACGAGCAGACAGGCAAGGAGTACGGAAGTGGATGGGAAGGATTATTATTTTCTGACTCCGGAGGATTTTCGGCAAAAAATTGCGGAAGAGGCTTTTTTGGAGTGGGAAGAAGTTTATACGGACAAGTTTTACGGGACGCTCAAAAGTGAAGTGGATCGGATTCTTTCGGAAGGGAAGAACGTGCTTTTTGACGTCGATGTAAAAGGAGGACTCAACATTAAAAAATATTTCGAAGGGCAGGCTTTATCGGTTTTCGTGCAACCACCCAGTATCGAGGAACTGCAAAACAGGTTGGAGACTCGTGGCACTGATAGCGCTGAAATCATTCAGGAACGGGTGGATAAAGCGGCTTACGAGCTTACTTTCGCACCACAGTTTGACGTGTTAGTAATCAACGACAAGCTGGAAGATGCAAAAAAGGATTGTCTGAAAAAGGTACAGGATTTTCTGGGCTAAAAATATCCCCATAAACGAATCAACATGTCCACTAAAAAAATCCGCACCGGCTTTTTCGGAGGTTCCTTCAACCCCATTCACCAGGGACATCTTTCCCTTGGGGATTATTTGATTGACAACGGATTGGTGGAAGAATGCTGGTTTGTAGTCAGTCCTCAAAATCCGTTGAAAAAAACAGCAGACCCTGCAGATGCAAAAACGCGGCTGGAGGAAGTGGCTACAAAACTTCAAAACCATCCACACTGCATTGCCTCCGACATCGAATTTAGCTTGCCTACGCCCTCCTACACGGTTCAAACACTTCGTTACGCTGTGGAAAAATACCCTGAACGTGAATTTGTCCTTTTGGTTGGCGGCGACAATCTCGATGTCTTTACCCAATGGAAAGAATACGAATACTTGCTGGAAAATTTCGACATACTGGTTTATCCAAGACCGGGGGCAAGCAATAAAATACCTGAAAATTGGAAACGGGTAAAAATGCTCAACGGCCCCATGATGGATTTTTCATCCACGCAGATACGGGAAAATCTTTCTAACGGGAAATAACAAATTATTTTATTTCTGTTACCTTATAACCTGCTTCTTCCACTGCCCATTTTAGCGTTTCATCGCTGACTTCTTTTGAAAGTTCTACTGAGGCAGTTTTTTTTTCCAAATTAACACTTGCTTCTACCCCATCAATCGCATTCAGTGCTTTTTCCACCCTGGCTGAGCAATGTCCACAGCTCATACCTTCCACTTTCAAAATTTTTTGTTTCATACTTTAAATTTTTAGAACAAACGGTTTAAATCTTTTCAACCTCAACGCATTCAAAACAACACTTACCGAACTAAAGCTCATGGCAGCTGCTGCAAACATCGGATTCAGTTTCCAGCCCAGCACCATATAAAACACACCTGCAGCCAAAGGTATACCAAGAATGTTGTAAAAAAATGCCCAAAAGAGGTTTTGTTTGATGTTCCGGATAACCGATTTACTCAGAAGAATAGCGGTTGCTACATCCGAAAGCCTACTTCGCATCAAAACCACATCGGCCGACTCGATGGCAATATCCGAGCCTGCACCAATCGCTATGCCCACATCAGCACGAGCCAATGCAGGAGCATCGTTGATACCATCCCCCACCATAACCACAATTTTTCCCTGAGCCTGCAATTCTGCTATTTTCTGCGCCTTATCTTGTGGCAAAACTTCGGCCAGAACATGCTGAATACCCACTGCTTTTTGAATAGCGGCAGCCGTTTTAGCGGCATCACCGGTGAGCATATAAACGTCCAACCCCATAGACTGAAGCCTTTCAATAGCCTGTTTGCTATCCGGTTTCACGGTATCAGCCACGGCGATAATTCCCAAAACACGGTTTTCGTCCCCCACAAACAACGGAGTCTTACCTTCCCCGGAAAGCTTTTCAGACAGCGATTCAAAATCGTCTAAGGCAATCTGATGATCGGTCATCATTTTCAGATTGCCCATAAAATAGGAATTGCCATCGATAACGCCCTCCAGTCCAAGACCGGTGATGGTCGAAAAATCCTGAACCGACAGCAAATCGATGTTTCTAAGGGATGCAGCTTCCAACACCGCATTTGCCAGCGGATGTTCCGACATTTTTTCCAAAGAAGCGCCAATCCGGAGCAACGTTTGTTCATCCAGACTTTTACCAACGAGTATTTCTGTAACTTTGGGTTTTCCTTCCGTAATGGTACCTGTTTTATCAAAAACAATTGCATTGACTTTATGCGCTATTTCCAAAGCCTCAGCCGACTTGAACAAAATACCATGCTCTGCGCCCTTTCCCGTTCCGACCATAATGGCCACAGGCGTAGCCAGCCCAAGCGCACAGGGGCAGGAGATAACCAGCACTGCAATACCGATGGACAAGGCAAAATCAAACGGATAACCCAGCAAAAGCCAGGTAAGAGTAGCAATTACAGCAATGCCAATAACCACCGGCACAAAAATCCGGCTGATCCGATCGGCCATTTTTGAAATCGGAGCTTTGGATGCAGCAGCCTCTTCCACCAATTTTATGATTTGAGCCAGTGTTGTATCTGCACCAACTTTGGTCGCTTTAAACGTCAGATATCCGGTCTGATTGACACTTGCGGACAAAATTTTATCACCCGGTTGCTTGTAAACAGGCATGCTTTCACCGGTAAGTGCCGATTCATCGATCGAAGACTGACCCGTGAGAACGACCCCATCTACAGCCACCGACTGTCCCGGTTTCAAAACAACCTCATCACCCACCTGAACTTCTTCAACCAGAATTTCCATTTCCACACCGACACGAATCACCGTGGCCACTTTAGGTGCCAGATTCAAAAGTTTCGTAATGGCCTCGGAAGTCTTTCCTTTAGATTTAGCCTCCAGAAAACGGCCTAACGTAATCAACGTTAAAATGGTAGCTGCAGATTCAAAATACAGGTCGTGGGCAAAATTCATAACCATATCCATATCCCCGTGTCCATACCCAAAACCTATTTTGTACAAAGCAAAAATGCCATAGAAAACTGCAGCCGAAGAGCCGATGGCAACGAGCGAATCCATGGTTGGTGAACCTTGAAAAAGCGATTTAAAACCACCCGTGTAAAAACTTCTGTTTAAATAAAGAACAGGGATCGTCAGAAGAAATTGAGTGAGCGCAAAAGTGGACAAATTGGCATGACCGGACAAAAAGGAAGGAATTGGAAACCCCATCATATTCCCCATGGAAAGGTAAAGTAGTGGAATCAGGAAACCAAGTGAAACCCAAAAGCGTTTTTTCAAATCCAAAAGTTCCACTTTAACATAATCAACAACATCCACCTTTTTAGATTCAGTATCTTTCAGATGTGCTTCATAACCAGCCTTATGGACCGACTCCTCGATAGCATTTGCCTCCAGTTTAGTATCGTCATAAGTCACAATCATGCTGTTGGTCATCAACTGCACATTGACCGTTGCAATACCTTCCAGCTTCTGTACACTTCTTTCTACATGCGCCACACAAGAGGCGCAAGTCATGCCAACAACATCAAATTTCTTTGTTTTCATTGTAAAATGTTTCTACTACAAAGTAGTGCATAAAACGTGCCAAAATAGGATTTAAAATCATAAATATAAAAATAATGTTTGACTCCCACCGTCTTTACTTGTACCTTTGTTCCAAAGTTTATCGGATGAAATCAATTCTGAAATTTATCAAAGACTGGACATTGCCACTTGCAATGATAACCGGAGCCGTTTTCTACAAGTTTTTTGACCTGCTCTCCCCTTCCACCCCCTACCTCATTTTTTGCATGTTGCTATTGACGTTCAGTAAACTTTCACCACGAAAAGTTCGCCTTAGCGCCCTGCATTTATGGCTGGTCTGCATCCAGATAGTCGGCAGCGTTGCCCTTTATTTCGCCCTGTTCAAATACAACACCATATTGGCCGAAAGCGCCCTGATTTGCGTCCTGGCCCCAACCGCCACCTCTGCCGCCGTTGTTACTGGCATGCTTGGCGGAAGTGTAGCCAGCCTCACCACATATACCCTCGTCAGTAACCTGATGGTTGCCATTGTAGCTCCCATCTTATTTTCTCTGATCGGAACGCACAGCGATCTGATTTTTATGAATTCTTTCCTTCAGATTTGCCTAAAAATCGGACCATTACTTATATTACCCCTATTATTGTCCTGGGGGATGCAAAAATTCACCCCAAAAACCCACAAGAAATTAATGAATATCCACGGCCTGTCGTTTTACATCTGGGCTTTGGCCTTGATGATTGTAACAGGCAGAACAGTGAGCTTCCTTTTCAAACAGGAAGACCCCGACGTCGGTGCTGAACTTTTAATTGCTTTTGCCGGGCTTGTTATTTGTTGTCTTCAGTTTCTGATTGGCCGTAAAATCGGTAAAAAATACAAAAAAACTATAGCCGGCGGACAAGGCCTGATGCAGAAAAACACCATTCTGGCCATCTGGATGGCACAAGTTTTCCTCAATCCGGTATCATCCATCGGACCGGCATCATACGTGTTGTGGCAAAACACCATCAATTCGTGGCAGCTTTGGAAGAGAAGAAAGGAAGTAGCTGCAGAAAAGTTGAAAAATCAGGAATGAGGTTTCGATTCCCCGTTCAAAAACCAGATTTTACAAGATTACCTATAACCGCAAATCCCTATTTAATTTCGTCCGTTTTCAAATTCAGCAGAAGCACATTAATCCTTTCTTCCCCAAGGCAAAAAAACTGAGGCTTTTCTGTCTGCTTATGAATGTCGCGAATTAATTGTTGTTTCTGAGAATCATTGAATCTACGTGCTTTTGCAATCCGATTCACCTGCAACAAAGCCGCTTCGGGAGAAATATGCGGATCCAGACCACTGGCCGAGGCAAAGAGCATTTCGGACGGAATAACTGTAGTACTGTCCAGTTGATTAAATGTCCTAAATTTATTTTGGCGTTCACTCACTAAACTTTTCAATTTTGAACTGGTAGGCCCCAGGTTGGAACCACCGGAGGGCAGCGGGTTGTATAAACCAGCAGAAGGTCGCGAGGTGAAGTATACGGCACTGTCGAACTGTTGTCCGATCAGTTCACTGCCAATGATTTTTTCATTTCGTACTATCAGGCTTCCGTTCGCCTTGGATGGAAAGACGACCTGGGCAATGCCCGTGACCACCAACGGGTATATAATTCCGGTCAGGACAGTGAAAAACAGAAAAATTTTGAGGGAAATCATTAACGTTTTCATTGTGTATTTTTTATAAGTTTATCAGCATGTCAATCAGTTTAATTCCAATGAAAGGTGCTATAAGGCCGCCTACCCCGTAAATCAGCAAATTTTTTGTCAGCGCTCTATTGGCTGAAATAGGCTTATAAGCCACACCTTTCAATGCCAACGGAATAAGTGCAATGATGATAAGTGCGTTGAAAATAATAGCACTCAAGATGGCACTTTCAGGCGAACCAAGCTTCATGATATTCAGTGCGGCCAAAGGTCCTTGTCCGCTGGTTCCTGCATAAAGTGCAATGGAAATCGCCGGAATAATGGCAAAGTACTTGGCCACGTCATTGGCTATACTAAAGGTGGTAAGAGCACCGCGGGTCATAAGCAACTGCTTGCCTACTTCCACCACTTCAATCAACTTAGTCGGATTACTATCCAAATCCACCATATTACCTGCTTCGCGAGCCGCTTGCGTTCCTGAATTCATAGCGATACCTACATCAGCCTGCGCCAAAGCAGGAGCATCGTTTGTTCCATCTCCAATCATTCCAACCAAATGCCCTTTTTCTTGTTCTTCACGTATTCTACGCAATTTATCTTCGGGTGTGGCTTCTGCCATAAAATCATCCACACCTGCTTCGGCAGCAATGGCTGCGGCGGTCAGTGAGTTATCTCCGGTAATCATCACCGTACGGATTCCCATTTGCCTTAACTCGGCAAAACGCTGTTTGATTCCTCCTTTTACAATATCTTTCAGGTGGATTACACCCAATACTTTATTGTCTTCGGCCACTACCAGAGGCGTTGCCCCCTGACGTGCCAGATCCGATACCGCATCAATGACTTTTTGCGAGAAAACGCCGTTGTTTTCTTCAATAAAGGTGCGGATTGCTTGCGATGAACCTTTACGAATCCGGTGAACTTTTCCTTCAGGAGTTTTCAAATCCACACCACTCATGCGCGATTGTGCGGTGAAAGGAATAAACGTTGCATGCAAATTAGTAATGTCCCGTCCACGGATATTGAATTTTTCTTTTGCCAGTATAACAATTGAACGCCCTTCAGGAGTTTCATCGGAAAGTGAAGAGAGTTGGGCGGCATCTGCCAATTCTTCCACCGTTACACCTTCGGCCGGAATAAAGTCAGTTGCCATACGGTTTCCCAAGGTGATGGTTCCTGTTTTGTCGAGCAAAAGCACATCCACATCACCGGCAGCTTCAATAGCACGTCCGCTCGTTGCAATTACATTTCGTTGGATCAATCGATCCATACCGCTGATACCGATAGCACTCAACAGTCCGCCAATGGTAGTTGGGATAAGGCATACAAGCAATGCAATTAATACAGGAATAGATAAATTGTGTGACAGCGATATGCCCGAAGCGGTTAAGCTGTATCCAAAAAATGCCGGAAGTGTAACCACTGCTAAAAGAAAGATAATGGTTAAGCCCGAAAGTAAGATAGTTAAGGCAATCTCATTGGGAGTCTTCTGACGTTTGGCTCCTTCCACCAAGGCAATCATACGGTCCATGAAGGTATCGCCGGCATCGGCTGATATCCGGATCAGAATCCGGTCGCTCAATACTTTTGTTCCACCGGTTACTGCCGAACGGTCACCACCGCTTTCGCGGATTACAGGAGCCGATTCGCCGGTAATGGCTGATTCATCCACACTGGCAATTCCTTCTATCACTTCACCATCCGATGGAATCACATCATTCACTTCGCAAACCACAATGTCGCCTTTACGTAAATCGGGAGCCAAAACTTCTGTTTCTTTGTCCCCAATAATTTTACGGGCAACTGTTTGCGTACGGTTTTTTCTCAAGTTTTCGGCTTGTGCTTTTCCACGCCCTTCGGCTATTGCTTCGGAAAAATTGGCAAAAAGCACCGTAAACCAAAGCCAGATAGCAATTTGTAAATTGAACGATGAATATGCCCCCTGAAAAATTCCGATAAAAACAATGATAGTAGTTAGGATTGCTCCGATTCCAACTATAAATATAACCGGATTTTTTATCTGTGATTTCGGACTTAATTTCCTTACGCTGTCTTTGGCAGCCCGTGCAAGTAGCTTTTTATTAAAGATACCTTTATTTGATTTTGTTGTCATATATCTGAATGATTAAAATGTAATTCCATTATTCATTAATAAATGTTCCACAATCGGTCCGAGCGATAAGGCAGGGAAATAGGTCAACCCGCCGACAATAAGGATAACGCCGATTAATAATACGATAAACAACCAATTGTTTGTTTGGAAAGTTCCAGCCGATACAGGCGTAATTTTCTTTTTTGCCATACTCCCGGCAATAGCCAGAATAGGTATAATCACTCCGAAACGTCCGATCAGCATAGCAAATCCAATCGTTAAATTATAAAAAACCGTATTGGCATTTAATCCGGCAAAGGCACTTCCGTTGTTTCCAGTCCCGGAATCGAAGGCATATAAAATCTCCGAAAATCCATGCGGTCCGGCATTGTTCAGACTGGATAAGCCAAGAGCGCTCGTCGCTGCCCAGGCCGTAAATAACAGAATTGAAAAAGAGGTAATTACATTAGCTATAATAGCCATAGTTACTTCAAACGCTTCCACTTTCTTTCCCAGGTATTCAGGCGAACGACCCACCATCAATCCGGCAATAAACACTGTGAGAATAATGAATACAACCATACCATATAATCCGGCTCCTACACCACCAAAAATCACTTCACCAAGCATCATATTAACCATGGCAACCATTCCTGCTAATGGAGACAAACTATCGTGCATGGCATTTACAGCACCGCACGAGGCATCGGTAGTAACTACAGAAAAAAGTACACTATGCGTTATTCCGAACCGGGTTTCCTTCCCTTCCATCAGTGCTGAATGACCGAGAATAGGATTGGCAGAATATTCACCATACAAGGATATGGCTAAACCGGCAAGAAATAATATCAGCATAACAGTGAAAATTGTCCATCCATGACGTTTGGAGCCGACCATCTTACCATACATAAAGGTTAAGCCGGCAGGAATTAGAAAAATTGCCAACATTTCAAGCAAATTGCTTAATGGAGTTGGATTTTCGAACGGATGGGCACTGTTGGCATTGAAAAAACCACCGCCATTTGTACCAAGTAGTTTGATTGATTCCTGAGAGGCTACCGGACCCATCGGAATTACTTGTGTTGCTCCCTGAAGCGTATGAGCAGTTTGATAAGTGTCAAAGTTTTGAATTACTCCTTGTCCAACCAAAAAGACAGCAAATAAAATGGAAAGTGGCAAAAGCACATACAAGGTAGAACGGGTTAAATCTACCCAGAAATTACCTAGCTTATCAGTTGTCTTACGTGAAAGTCCTCTGGCAAGAGCTATCAATACGGCTATTCCGGTGGCAGCACTTACAAAGTTCTGAACGGCAAGAGCCAGCATTTGTACAAAATAACTCATAGTAGTTTCTCCGCTATAACCTTGCCAGTTGGTGTTGGTCATAAAACTCGCAGCCGTGTTAAAGGCTGAATGCCACGAAACATTGGGTAAATTTGTCGGATTTAATGGTAGAAATGCTTGTGTAAGTTGAAGCAAGAATACAAACAGAAATCCGATTAAGTTGAATAGCAACAATCCGAAAGCATAGCTTTTCCAGTTGGTTTCTTCGCTGCTGTTCACGCCGGAAAACCGGTATGTCAGCCTTTCCAGCCAACCCAATGGAGCTGACATCAAGTGCTTTTCGCCTGTAAACACCTTGTACATGAAATTTCCCATAATAGGCGTTAAGCCTATCAGTAATCCGACAAAAATGATAATTTGTAAAAAATCAAAAGTAGTCATATCGTTGATATTTTAGTTTTATAGATAGCCGGTTACAAAGTAATTGCAAACACCAGATAGGCATCTTCTTTTTGCGGGTTCAATCCCAAAGTAGCTTTCAATGGCAATGAAAAGTTCTCGGTGATGTTCAATGATTTGATTCCCGTTATGCCGAGGTTAACAACCCCAAAGCCGGTGGCTCCGCCATATCCGTCACCGTAATATCCATCGGACGGAGTAATGCCAATAAACGGAAAAAAGTTTTTATAGACATACCCCAGTTCAATGTAGGTGGAATAGGCTTGTTTATCCGGATCTGCCGCCATCAGTTCGGTATCGTATTTTTTATCGGCACCGAAAACCATAACATTGGCAGAAATACTCACTGGAAACGATTTAGGCCCCGAATAGACGACCGAACCTTCCAGGATGTGATCGGTTTCATCCTTTTTGTAGTTGAAATAACCGGTTTTGAAATTCCAGTTGTAATCTGTAGCAGTAAATTTAAAAGCCCCTGTCGTATAAGAAGCATACAAGTCAATTTCTTTGTAGCTACCGATAAAATCGGTCGAACCCCAAGCTCCCAATTCCAACGCTCCTTTCACAAAAGCTAAAGAAGGTTGGACATTGGGGGTCGGAGTTGCCGTTGACAAAACGCCTCGCCAGACATAGCTGCTCACCAGATCCGCTGTGACTTTATAGGACAAAACAGGTGATGTTTCCTGCGCTTTGGCAAAAAGAACGTTCATTAAAAAGAAAATGATTCCAAAAAAATATCTATTGTTTATCATGATTATTTATTCTGTTTATTTTTGTTTTTTTGAAAATCATCATAATTTTTGTCCAGTTTAAGAAGATGGCTAATCAAGAATCCAACGGCAAAAATGGAAATTAAACCACCAAAAAACTCTACTATGAATATAAAACAATCCATGAATGTCCATTGTTTAAAATTTTTCCGGTTTAATCAGAGAATAAAGAAGATAACCCAGTATCACCAGTGCAATGACTGCACCAATTGCATAACCTGACGATAAACTTATTCCGGCAGTCTGAGATGTCATTAGTAAAATAGTTGCGTTCATAATAAGTAGTTTTTATCGATACAAAAATACGGCAATACATGTAAGGTTGTTGTAACGAAAAGCCCAAGGCATATAATGGTTTTATAAAGATTTAAATGCATCTCAATCAGGACCGTTTATTTTTCAATTTAATGATTACTTTTGCTAGTGACAATATAAAATAGATGCTTATGTATGAAGAGTTTCGCCCCAATCCGGATGAAATACTCAGAACCATTTTAAAGGAAGAGGAAAAAGTCCGAAAAGGAAGTTTACGCGTATTTTTAGGCATGTGTGCCGGCTCCGGCAAAACATACGCCATGCTGAAAGCCGCTCATCAGGCGAAATCAGAAGGTGTGGACATTGTCGCAGGCTATGTCGAAACCCACGGCAGAGCAGAAACAGAGCAACTGCTCGAAGGACTGGAACTGATACCGAGGCTACGCCGCAATTATAGGGATGTTGTTCTTGAGGAAATGGATATTGACACCATTCTGGCCAGAAACCCAACCTTGGTGCTGGTGGATGAGCTGGCACATAGCAACGTCCCCGAAAGCCGACATGTGAAACGCTATCAGGATGTGGAAGAACTCCTGAACCGGGGCATCAATGTTTACACGACCCTGAATGTACAGCATCTCGAAAGCCGTACCGAAACCGTGACAGAAATCACGGGCGTGCGGATTCATGAAACAGTTCCCGATTCTTTTTTACAAACTGCCAACATTGACTTGATCGACATTTCTCCGGACGAATTGCTGAAACGCATGTCTGAAGGAAAAGTCTACGTACCCGATAAAGCCCAAAATGCCATCTCCAACTTTTTCCGGAAAGGCAATCTGCATGCCCTGCGCGAAATAGCCCTTCGTTTCACAGCCGAACGAGTGGATATCGATTTACTGGATTACATGCACGCCAAAAACATCCTCTCCACCTGGAAAACTACTGAAAAGCTCCTCGTGGCAGTCGGCCCAAGTCCAGACTCACAAAGACTTATCCGATGGACACGGCGAATGGCCTACAATTTGGGAGCGCAGTGGATAGCCGTCAGCATTGATTTGGGCGAAGCCCTTTCCAATAAGACCAGAGAATCTTTAATCAAGAATCAGGAATTGGCCAGAGAACTGGGAGCTAAAATCATTCAGATAACTGATAACGATGTCGTAACGGGTCTGCTGAAAGTGGCCATTCAGTACAATGTGGCCCAAATTGTCATCGGTAAAACAAATGAACATCCGTTACGAAATTTCCTGAATGGAGGCAGCATCATAGAGCGCTTACTAAAAAACAGCGAAAATATTGACATTTACGTTGTTAAAGCAGAGAATAAACAACCAACCTTCCATTCTTTCTGGAAAAACAAAGAACAAAGATCACCCTGGAAAGAATATTGGTACGTCATTTTAACCATCTTCTTAATTGGTATTATTGGCTTCCCTTTTAAAGAAATAGTTGGTTATCAGACTATCGGGTTATTCTTCCTACTCGGCATTGCCGCACTTTC
>Ga0209123_1002369_pt1 | contig 16138 bp, 17 predicted proteins | sample BarGraIncu00431A_FD_184500 | JGI IMG/M metagenome (GOLD analysis project Ga0209123, IMG submission 184500) | Arctic peat soil microbial communities from Barrow, Alaska, USA - Barrow Graham LP Incubations 004-31A (SPAdes) (version 2) | ecosystem: Environmental > Terrestrial > Soil > Wetlands >...
TGTCGGGATGAGAAGATTCGAACTTCCGACCTCTACGTCCCGAACGTAGCGCGCTACCAACTGTGCTACATCCCGAGCTAATTGTGATGCAAATATAGGAAAACCATTTAGTTTCTCCAAAGAGAAAAATCCAATTGAACGTAAATTATTGCTTAGAAATTTTGGTAGATTCAAAAAGAATTGTACTTTTGTGGCCGCTAAAGCAATGGTACCATAGCTCAGTTGGTAGAGCATCGGACTGAAAATCCGTGTGTCCCTGGTTCAAATCCAGGTGGTACCACAAAAAAGCACTTGAACGATATTCAGGTGCTTTTTTTGTGCTTTTTTGCAATTTAAATTGACCTATAGGATTCTGCAGAAAGAATTTATTTTTTAATCCGTTAATGATACTACGTTTGCTGGATATTTTATCTTTGCAACGACTTTTAAATACGTTGAAAAACACCATGCTTCCATGCTAATCAATTCTATCGGATTTTTAGTATTTTTTCTCGTTGTCTTTGTACTCTATTACTTCCGTTTAAAAGAGCTGCCAAAAGCGCAGAATGTGCTGTTATTAGTAGCGAGTTACGTTTTTTATGGATTTGGTGATTTGAGAATGTTGCCCCTTTTGATTTCATCAACCATTTTGTTTTATTGCCTGGGTATAGGAATCACGCATTTCAAAAAGGTTGAATCCACAAAGATTAGCTCCCTTTTGACGTCAGCGGGTATTACTTTTGGTGTTATCCTCTTGCTCTACTTTAAGTATATGAACTTTTTTATAACTTCTTTCGCTGAGTTGTTTGAATCCTTTGGTTTGCATACGAATCTGCATACATTCCAGATTATTCTTCCACTTGGAATAAGCTTCTTTACCTTCAGGCTCATTGGTTATATTATTGAGGTGAACAGAGGATCTATTGAACCAACTCGCAATGTGGTAACGTTTGGAGCCTATGTGGCTTTTTTCCCCTGTTTGCTTTCCGGACCAATTGACCGCCCCGGGAAATTCATACCACAGTTGGAAAAAAATCGAACATTTAATTATGAAATGGCTGTGGATGGTCTGCGGCAAATTCTTTGGGGTTTGTTCAAGAAAATGGTCATTGCTGATAATCTTTCAAAATTCATTGACAATGTCTGGGTAAATCATCAGGCTCTTTCCGGAAGTACGTTGTTGCTTGCTGCCATATCCTATTCCATTCTGATTTATGCAGACTTTTCAGGCTATTCCGATATGGCCATTGGCGTGGCCAAAGTTTTGGGATTTGAGGTGGCCAAGAACTTTAATTATCCGTATTTTGCCCGTACTATTTCAGAATTCTGGCGTAAATGGCACATGTCACTCACGTCCTGGCTGACCGATTATATTTACATCCCACTCGGAGGAAGTCGCTGTAGCCATACACGCCAATTCTTCAACACAATGGTCGTATTCACTATTTGCGGTCTATGGCATGGGGCTAATTGGACTTTCGTATTGTGGGGCGTTTATAATGGCCTGTTGTTTCTGCCATTGGTAGTCAGAAATAAGAAAAAGAAATATTCCGGCAGTGTTTCAGATGGAAGAATGATACCTTATTTTGGTGATTTTATTCGAATGACAGGCATTTTCATGCTTGCTACTTTTGGATGGATTTTCTTCAGAGCAGAAAGTATGTCCTCTGGTGCTCAATATATTTCAGGGATTTTCACAAAATCGCTGTTCTCCATGCCAAGTGAAGGGCGCATCTCTATCGTCTATATTGGATTGTTGCTTTTGATCGAATGGATTCATCGGGACAAGGAATATCCTCTGCAATTTGTAGGAAAAATTAAAATACCAATCTTAAGATGGAGCCTTTATTTATTGGTCATTCTGTCTATCGCACTTTTTGCCGGTCAAAAATCAAATTTCATCTATACCCAATTCTAGAAAATCATGAGAAAATTTATTAAGAAGTCTTTTCTGATGTTCGTTTTATTATTGGTTTTGATTATAATAGGTGAGTATCTGGCAAGGGCTGTCCCCAATCCCTATAAAATGAAAGAGCAGTGGATGGAGAAGAATGCGGCTGAAACGAAGGTGATGATTCTGGGTAGTTCACATGCTTTCTATGGGGTAAATCCTGTCTATTTTGATAGTCTGGCTTTTAATCTTGCTTATGTATCCCAAGGGTTAGAATACGATGATTATCTATTAAACCGTTATCTGTCAAAAACGCCAAAACTTCGGGCTGTTTATCTTTCCATTTCTGCCTTTTCGCTTTTTGAAAATTTGGAACATCAAGCCGAATGGTTCAGAATCACCAATTATCAATTATATATGGGCTGTGAAAATTACGGCTTTTTATCAAGATATCACTACGAAATGGCTCATTTTTGGGGTGCTACAGCGAAGATAAGGGTCTATTATCTGAAGCGTGAAAATACGGTGAATTGTTCGGATTTAGGGTATGGGACAGATTACACCCTTAAAAATAAGAATCAGAAAAACTGGGATAATGGTTTAAGGCGGGTTAAAGAGCATAACTATCAGGATTGGCGATATCTTCCTGAAAATGCAAAATATCTGGAGAATATTGCTGACCTCTGCAAATGGAATCATGTAAAACTGATCCTATTTACTACCCCCGCAAGACCTTCTTATTACAACAATCTGAATAAGAGTCAGATGGACTGTATGTACAAGGTGATAAAAGATTTAATGAAAAACCACAAAAATATGGTTTATCTTAATTTCTTAAAAGATAGCACCTTTGTTTCGGATGATTTTTACGATCAGGATCATTTATCGGAAGTGGGAGCGGAAAAATTTACAAAGATTTTGAATGAATCATTACGGTAAAAAATTGATGTTATTTGCAACCCCGTTCTTAATCGTTAAACAGTTTTGAGTAAGAACCCGGGGGCGTTTGGTATTGTTTCTTAAAGACAGCACGAAAATATTTGGCATCAGAAAATCCTGTTTTGTAGGCAACTTCCGATATGGTATACTGATGTTTCTCCAGTAGTTCCTTGGCTTTTTCCAGTCTGTATAGACGAATAAAATCAGCCGGAGCCAAACCGCTTATATCTTTTATCTTATGGTACAAAGAGGATCTGCTCATTCCGATTTTTTGACTTAGCGTATCAATGGTAAAGTTTGTGTCTTCAATATTTGTTTTGAGAATGGTCATAAGCTTTTCCATAAAGAGTATATCGGTCTGATTTTCTCTGCCGGGCAGGATATCACGATTGGCTTTTTTCAACGATTCTTTTTCTTGTTTATACGAAATGAATTTTGCCTCAATCTTTTCTTTTAATTTAAATTTTTTTCCAGCAGCAGAGTTTAAAATTACATAAAAGAACCTATCTGATTTTGCCTGATCAATTAAATAACTGATGGTGGACTGTATCGAAGTAGTGCTCCAGATGGCCACCTCCAATTTGGTTTTTTGAGTCTCATTGATGTTATATTCTTTTGATAGATCCTCCAACGGGCCTTTAATCATTTCCAGCGGTTTTTGTAAATCATAAACAGCTTGTATGAAGTGCACCATTTTTTCATTGAGTTTTCTCCTTATTTTCCAATTCAGGAAAAGTAGAATTAGCAGGAAGGTCGTAATAGTCCAAAACAAATAATGAACTATTTGCATCCATAAAGCCAATCGGGGAGGATCTGGAACTATTGCGGAATTAATTTGAGGACTTTCATATACAGTATTGGTCAATTGACCAATAAATAAAAAAGCCGTTGAAGCATTTACCTGAAGAGCCAATGCTGAAATGAGCAAGGATAAAAGGACTTTTTTACTGATAGTGCACATGCTATTTCTGCTTTTTATTAATGAAAACGTACTTTAAATGTTAATTGTTTATTTTAAAATTTATAAATAGTTCATATAAACACTCTTTTTGTGTGTGGCAAACCTACAAAAAAGATTTTTGTTTTAATCATAATGAACAAAAAAGGTGTGTTTTTGGATGAAAATTAGGGTGAAATCAGGTATATAACAGATATGAGGTATTATTAATCAGATTTTATCCGTATAAAATCCCATATTTTATTATTTTAGCACACAGTTTAAAGTAAACTCAAAGTCTCGGTGGAGGCTTTTTTTGTCAACTATAAATTCTGGCGATATGAACTCACTAAAATTAACCCAAGATTTGCTTAATGTGCAGAGTGATTTGTTCCGTTTCGCTTTTCGCCTTACCAAAAATAGAGATGATGCTTCTGATTTGCTTCAGGAAACATCGCTTAAAGTGTTGGATAATCGGGAAAAATTTGCTGAAGAGACCAATTTCAAAGCGTGGGCTTATACGCTTATGCGTAATATCTTTATAAATAATTACAGAAAGACTGTTCGGGAACAAACGTATGTGGATCAGACTGAGAATCTGTATCACTTGAACATCCCTCAGAATTCGGGTTTTGATTCACCCGAAGGTGCATATTCAATAGCTGAGATTACACAGGCTATCAACAGTTTCTCAAAAGAATACCGGCAACCCTTTGCCATGCATGTGGCTGGTTATAAATATGAGAATATAGCTGAAGATATGGGACTTCCTCTTGGAACAGTGAAGAGCAGGATTTTCTTTGCAAGGAAGAAATTGCAACAGATATTGAAGGATTACAAATAAATCAGAACGTTTATTGTTTCAATAATACCAAAATAGCCGGCTTAGTGCATCCACTAGACCGGCTATTTTTATGATTTTATGATTTTTTTGGAGTAACAACTGCCTTTTTCTTTGTTGTTGTTTTTTTCTTGGCAACTACTTTTTTCTTCACTGTTTCTGCTTTTGCACCTGTCGCCGTCTTTTTGGAAGCTGCCGTTTTCTTGGCAACACCTGCTTTTTTCGGGGCAGCTACTTTTTTCCCACCCATTTTCTTTTTGGGCTTCTTTTCACCCTGTTCGCCAATAAGTTTCTGACAATCTTCCAGGGTTAACGTTTTGGGATCCGTTGTTTTTGGGATCCGGTAATTGTTGCCTTCTTTGTTGATGTAAGGACCGAATCGACCATTCAGGATTTGGATACTTTCGTCTTCTACAAATCCTTTTATAAGCTTCTGGCTGTCTACCAAACGCTTTGCGTCAATCAGGACAAGGCATTCATCCAATGTGATGTCAAGTGGATCAAGGGTCTTGGGGATGGATATAAATTTATTGTCGTGTCTGATGTATGGCCCAAAACGTCCCACAGCAACTGTGATGGTCTTATCTTCATATTCTCCTACTGTTCTTGGTAGTTTGAATAATTCCAATGCTTCTTCAATGGTGATGCTTTCCATGCTTTGGCTTTTCTGAAGAGAAGCAAAAAGAGGCTTTTCTTCGTCATCGGCTGTACCTATCTGAACAACAGGTCCAAAACGGCCAATACGTACCGATATTGGTCGTCCTGTTTTAGGATCTTCTCCTAAAATGCGTTCGCCAACCTTTTGTTTTGAATAAACGCTGGCAATTTCAACGGCAGGGTGAAAAGCTTTATAGAAGGTATCAATGACAGATGCCCATTGTACTTCACCTTCGGCTACCTGGTCGAATTGTTTTTCAACCAAAGCGGTAAAATTGAAATTCAGAACTTCAGGAAAGGATTCCAACAAGAAATCGTTCACAACTATACCCATATCCGTTGGAAATAGTTTGGACTTTTCTGCACCATAGTTTTCTTTTCCAATGGTGTCTTTGATAACGTCCTTTTTCAATTCCAGAATATTGTAGGATCGAATGGTTCCTTCGCGGTCTTCTTTGCTGACATACCCTCTTTGCTGGATGGTGGAGATGGTTGGAGCGTAGGTGGAAGGTCGGCCAATACCCAGTTCTTCCATTTTGCGAACCAAACTTGCTTCTGTGTATCTGGCGGGTTTTTGGGTGAAACGCTCTGTGGCGCTTGCTGTATCCATTTGAAGAATTTCGCCAACAGTCATCGGAGGTAAAATATTGCCCCCATTTTCGGAATCGTTTTCATCATCGGACGATTCCATATAAACGCGAAGAAAACCGTCAAATTTGAGGACTTCTCCGATGATTTCAAATTTTTCACTGCTATTGGACATTCCAATCTGAACAGTGGTCTTTTCAAGTTCGGCATCAGCCATCTGAGAGGCGATGGTGCGTTTCCAAATCAGTTCATACAAACGTTTTTCCTGAGCATTGCCATCAACCTGGTGAGCATTCATATAGGTAGGACGGATGGCCTCGTGAGCTTCCTGAGCACCTTTCGATTTTGTATGGTATTGACGAACCTTAATATATTCCTTGCCGGCCATAGATTCAATTTCGGCTTTTGCGGTATTGATGGCCAGACCGGATAAGTTGACGGAGTCTGTACGCATATAGGTTATTTTTCCCGATTCGTACAAGCGTTGAGCAACCATCATGGTCTGAGAAACGGAAAAACCGAGTTTTCTGGAGGCCTCCTGTTGCAAGGTGGACGTTGTAAAAGGTGGAGCCGGTGTCTTTTTTGTAGGCTTGGTTGCGATATCATTTATCTTGAAAGAAGCCGTTTTGCATTTTTCTAGCAATATCATGGCTTCTTCTTTAGTCCCTAAGCGTTGTTGAAGGTCTGATTTGATGCTGGTGACATTTCCTTCATGATCCTTAAGCAAGAAAATAATAGCTACTTTGTAGGACGCTTCCGGCTCGAATTTTTGAATTTCACGTTCACGTTCAACAATTACACGTACGGCTACAGATTGAACCCTGCCTGCTGAAAGAGATGGTTTTATTTTTTTCCAGAGTACAGGGGAAAGCTCAAAACCTACAATTCGGTCCAAAACACGTCTGGCTTGTTGGGCATCCACCAAATTCAGATCGATTTCGCGGGGTGTTTCAATGGCGTGTAATATGGCTTCTTTGGTAATTTCGTGAAAAACAATTCGTTTTGCTTTCTCAGGCTTCAGGTCAAGTACTTCATAAAGATGCCAGGCAATAGCTTCTCCTTCGCGGTCCTCATCGGATGCTAACCAGACCATTTCTGCATCTTTGGCATTTGACTTTAGCTCACTGACTAATTTTTTCTTATCCGCTGATATCTCGTATATTGGCTTGTAATTGTTGGCCATGTCAACCCCGAAATCTTTCTTGCTCAGGTCTCGAATATGACCAAAACTGGATAAAACTTTGTAATCTTTTCCTAAAAATTTTTCTATGGTTTTGGCCTTGGCCGGAGATTCTACTATGACTAAATTCTTTTGCATCTGATTTGTATTAACGTGGATTTTAAAAAAAATCGCGCCGCAAAATTAGTAAAAACCAATAAGAAAGTTTCTTTTTTATAAAATAAAAGCATTTGCACCTAATTGGAGTTGGCTTTTATAGAGTTTTAAGTCATTAAAAAATAGTTTATTGACCCTCTAAAATTTATAATTCATCGTCTTCTTCGTACCAACTTGCATACATCTGATAATTATCTGAGATTCGCTTGTTGATTGTGCGTGTTTGATCGGGATTGGCCATTTTTACAAATTTAGCCGGTACTCCCGCATAAATACTAAACGGTTCAACCAGGGTATTGCTAAGTACGACGGAGCCAGCAGCGATGATAGCTCCTTCTCCAATTACGGCGTGGTCGAGTACTACTGAACCCATACCAATCAGGGCGTTGTCTTCAATTTTAGCTCCATGAATGGTGACATTGTGTCCGATTGAGACATTGTCCCCAATTTCAATGATGGATTTTTGATAGAGGGTGTGCAGTACTGAACCATCCTGAATATTGACATTGTCGCCAATTCGAATGGAATTTACATCTCCGCGAAGAACCGTGTTAAACCAGATGCTGCAGCCGTCACCCATGATAACATCTCCGACAATGGTTGCATTATCTGCAAAAAAACAATTTTTTCCAAACTGAGGTTCAAAGCCCCGGACTGATTTGATAAGTGCCATATTTTATTTTTTTATTAGCGTATATATAAGGTATGATTCTATTCGTTTATTTTTCTGGTTTTTACTTTTAGCCAACTACATTCTGCCTCATTTAATCCGGGAGTCAGGCGGTCAAAAATCCTTTGATGATAAGAGTCAATCCATAAAATTTCTGCCGGACTCAATAGTTCTTTTTCAATACTGTTCAGGTCGAAAGGAAAAAGGGTCAACGTTTCAAAAGATAAAAATTTACCAAACTCCGACGTTTCTTTCTCGCAAACCAGTATCAGATTCTCCAGACGAATGCCGTATTCTCCCGAACGATAAACACCCGGTTCGTTTGAAGTGACCATGCCAACTTCCAGAATGGCCGGGTTTTCATTCATGCGAATGCTCTGTGGCCCTTCATGTACATTCAGAAAATGTCCCACACCATGTCCGGTGCCATGTCCAAAGTTGAGGTTTCTTTGCCAGATGAATTGCCTGGCAAGCACATCCAGCTGGGCGCCGCGTGTACCTGTGGGAAATCTGACGGAACTCAGGGCTATGACCCCTTTGAGCAGGGCTGTGTAATCTTCTTTGTATTTGGCAGGCGTGTCATGGTGAAAGGACCAGGAACGAGTGATGTCTGTTGTCCCGTCAAGATACTGCCCCCCTGTGTCGATTAGTAGAAAGCCTTCCGGACGAACAGTGAAAGCACTTTCCGGTGTCGCTTCATAATGGACGATGGCGCCATGTTCGTTGTATCCAACGATGGGGCAGAAGCTTTCGAAAACGTAATTTTCTTGTTCGCGTCTAAACTCAGCGATCTTTTTGCCAAGAGTCCACTCATTGGGTAATTTGTCTTTTTCCGGTGTGTTGATCTCCTTCTCCATCCACATCAAAAAACGGGTCAAAGCGATGCCGTCCTTGATCATTGCTTTTCTGAAACCGGAAAGTTCAACAGGGTTTTTAATGGATTTCATCCTTTTTATTGGTGAATTTCTTTCTACAATGTTGCAATTCGTCTGAATACTTTGGTATATTCTGTAGTTTATCTGTGAACTATCCAGCAGGATATTTACTTTGCTAAGATTATTCAGATAAGAGGGGAGGTTGTCGTATTCTGCTATTTTTACACCGTTGTTGTGAAGATATAGGATTGTTTTGGATTCTAATTTGGAAGAATTGGCAAAAAGAATAACTGTTTCTTTATCGATAAATGCGTAACATATCCCAACAGGATTGTAGTCCACATCTTCCCCTCTTAAATTGAGGAGCCATGCTATTTCATCCAAAGCTGAGAGTGGCATGCAATCGGCACCTGTTTCCCGGATTTCGGAGCGAAGTCTTTCAATTTTGCTATGAACTGCTTCACCACTGAATTTTTCAGGAAATTCGTAAATTTTGCCTTCGGGAATACTTGGACGGTCAGGCCAGACTGCCGCATAGGGCTCAAAATCCGTTTCCAGTTTAATGTCCTTTTGTTTAAAAAAAGTAGTTAGATTTAAAACATCTTTGCTGGAAAATAGTGCGCCATCAATACCCACTGTTTTATAATCCTGTTCGGAAATCCATTTTTCCGGGCTTGGAGTTTCTGATATTCCTAGCTTGAACAACTCGATGTCGTTGCCTTCCAATTCTTCTTCAGCCTGAAGGAAATATCTGGAGTCGGTCCATAAACCTGCTTTATGTATTCCTATCACCAGAGTACCTGCACTGCCGGAAAAGCCGGAAAGATATTCTCTGAATTTCCAGAGATCTGCGGTATATTCACTTTGATGAGGGTCCGAAGTTGGTATGATGCATGCCTGAAATCCCCTTTTTTGCAATTGGTTCCGGATAATTTCCAGCCTTTTGATGATGGTTTTGCTCATAATATGGAGTTTGAAAGCGGCAAATGTACTTTTTTTTGTATAAAATCGGGTCTATTAACCAACCTTTTGCACCTTTTTGATAAAAACCGAAAAAAGATAAAAAAACTTTTTGCGAAATGTTTGGTAAATCAATCCCTTTACCTAATTTTGCAGTCCGATTTAAATAAAACATTAAAGCACGTAAGATTATGATCGTAGTTCCAATCAAAGAAGGTGAAAATATTGAAAAAGCGCTGAAAAAATTCAAACGCAAATTTGAAAAAACTGGAGTCGTTAAAGAACTCAGAAGCAGACAAGCTTTTATCAAACCTTCTGTTGAAAAAAGAAAACAAAAAAGTAAGGCAATTTACGTTCTACAATTGCAACAAGTAGAAGAATAGTTTTCTATTCTTTACCGACTACCCTTTTATAGAGGGTTTGGCTTGCATTTATTGGATCAATTTGTTATATTCGTTGCTGAATTCATTAAGTACAGAATATAATGTTTGTCGACGATTTTTTACAATATTTACGGTATGAGAAGAATTATTCTACTCATACCGTTGTTGCGTATAAACGTGACCTGTCGCAATTGATGGATTATGTCAATGCGGAATATCAAATCACTCAGCCTGACCAAATTGATTCAGATATGCTCCGGTCCTGGATGGTTAGCTTGATGGAAAAAGAGGTGACTGCCCGCTCTGTTAACCGGAAATTGTCTTGTGTCAAATCATACTGGCATTTTCTGATGCGTCAGGGATACGCTCAAACAAATCCCATGCAAAAAGTGCTGGCTCCTAAAACAAAGAAACCCCTTCCAGTGTTCTTAAAAGAAGATGAGATGGAAGAATTGCTCAAGCCTTCAGCAAATTCTAAAGAAGATTTTGTTGTTGAGCGGGATTATCTGATTCTCGATCTTTTTTATTCAACCGGAATGAGATTATCCGAATTAATAGGTTTGACGGATCAGGAGGTGGATTTGGAGGCTTGTTTGTTGCGTGTTACCGGAAAGCGAAATAAGCAACGCCTGATTCCTTTCGGTTCAGAATTGAAAAATGCCATTTCCACCTATAAGGTAAAGCGGGATGCTAAGATCTCAGGCAAACCTGAACGTTTGTTTGTCCGTGAAAACGGGTTACCTTTATATCCGCAATTGGTCTATAGGATGGTTCATGAAAAATTATCAGGTGTAGCTACATTGACCAAAAATAGTCCTCATGTTTTAAGACATACCTTTGCAACAACATTATTAAATAGAGGTGCCGAGCTAAATGCTGTAAAAGAGCTTTTAGGACATAGCAGTCTTTCGGCAACGGAGGTGTATACCCATACAACCTTCGAAGAATTGAAAAAAGTATATAAACAAGCCCATCCCCGGGCGTAAAATGAGAAGGAGAATCCTATGGAAATCAAAATTCAATCGATTCATTTCGATGCAACAGAAGCATTGGAAAAATTTATCCAAAAAAAAGTAGCCAAGCTGGAACAATTTTATGACGACATTCTGGAAGCAGAAGTTGTTCTAAAGGTTGTTAAGCCAGAAACGGTTTTGAATAAGGAAGCACTGGTGAAAATCAAGGTTTCAGGTAATGAATTGTTCGCATCTAAATTGAGCGACACCTTTGAGGAGTCTGTTGATGTTGCGGTTGAAGCTTTAGAGAAGCAATTGCTGAAATTCAAGGAAAAAAGTCGTGCTAAATAATTTTTTTATAAAACGTTTTGTGGTTTCAAATTAAACAACTACATTTGCAGCCGTTTCTCACAAAGCCTATTGGCAGAGAGCGGCTGTATAATGCGTATACAGAAATAATGAGGTATATGGGCAGTTACCAGAGTGGCCAAATGGGGCAGACTGTAACTCTGCTAGCGTAAGCTTACGGTGGTTCGAATCCATCACTGCCCACTTCGAATATTTTTTAGGAAGAAATTATTTCTTCTTTTAAAATTTTCGATTGATTGTTAACGAGGATCTCTAATGGCGGATAGTAGTTAAGTCAATCAAAAGATTGCGGGAATAGCTCAGTTGATAGAGCATTAGCCTTCCAAGCTGAGGGTCGCGGGTTTGAGTCCCGTTTCCCGCTCTTTTTTTTCGCCATTGTAGCTCAGCGGTAGAGCACTTCCTTGGTAAGGAAGAGGTCCCGGGTTCAATTCCCGGCAACGGCTCTTAATTTATTTAATTCATTCAATTTATAATCTTTGAGTTATGGCTAAAGAACATTACAACAGAAGCAAACCCCACGTCAACATCGGGACCATTGGTCACGTTGACCACGGTAAAACGACCTTGACAGCTGCTATCACAACCGTGTTAGCCAAAAAAGGTTATTGTGAAGTGAAGTCTTTCGATCAGATCGACAACGCTCCTGAAGAAAAAGAAAGAGGTATTACGATTAACACGGCTCACGTAGAATACGAAACCGCAAATCGTCACTATGCTCACGTTGACTGTCCGGGTCACGCTGACTACGTTAAGAACATGGTTACTGGTGCTGCCCAAATGGACGGTGCTATCATCGTAGTAGCTGCAACTGATGGTCCTATGCCTCAGACACGTGAACACATTCTTCTGGCTCGCCAGGTAAACGTACCTAGATTGGTCGTTTTCATGAACAAATGTGATTCTGTAGATGACGAAGAAATGTTGGAATTGGTAGAAATGGAAATGCGTGATTTGCTTGCATTCTACGGTTTTGACGGTGAAAATACTCCTTTCATTCGCGGTTCAGCACTTGGTGCTTTGAACGGTGTTCCTGAATGGGAAGATAAAGTTCTTGAACTGATGGATGCAGTTGATACCTGGATCGAAATTCCACCTCGTGCTATTGACAAACCTTTCTTGATGCCTGTTGAAGACGTGTTCTCTATCACTGGACGTGGTACTGTAGCTACAGGTCGTATTGAAACTGGTGTTATTCATACTGGTGATGAAGTTCAGCTTATTGGTTTAGGTGCTGATGGTAGAAAATCAGTTGTAACCGGTGTGGAAATGTTCCGCAAGATTCTTGACGATGGTCAGGCTGGTGATAATGTAGGTTTGTTGCTTCGTGGTGTAGACAAGGATGATGTTAAACGTGGTATGGTAATTACACACCCCGGAAAAGTTACTCCTCACACTCAATTCAAAGCTTCTGTATATATTCTGAAGAAAGAAGAAGGTGGTCGTCACACTCCATTCCATCAAAAATATCGTCCTCAATTTTACATCCGTACATTGGATGTAACCGGTGAAATTACTTTACCTGCAGGCGTTGAAATGGTTATGCCAGGTGACAACCTGGAGATCAATGTTGAATTGATTTACCCGGTAGCAGTTTCTGTAGGTCTTCGTTTCGCTATCCGTGAAGGTGGACGTACAGTAGGCTCTGGTCAGATTACTGAAATTGTAGCATAATATAACAATAATACAAAAAAAGCTCCCACTGAAGAAGGGGGAGCTTTTTTTCACACACGAAAGTAGCTCAGTTGGTAGAGCATCGGTCTCCAAAACCGAGTGTCGGGAGTTCGAGCCTCTCCTTTCGTGCAATTAAAACCCAAGCTAAAAGATGAAGAAATTTTTTAATAATGTAGCCTCTTATTGCAGAGAGTCTTACAATGAACTCGTTCATAAGGTCAGTTGGCCTACAATGTCCGAGTTGAGCAATAGCGCGGTCGTTGTTTTAACTGCTTCCCTGGTTATCGCGTTGATTGTTTTTCTCATCGATTTTGGTTTTGAAAAAATCATGACCTTTATTTACGAGAAGGTTTTTTAATCTGAGGAACAAGTAATGTCTGACATTGAAAAAAAATGGTACGTTATTCGTGCTGTAAGTGGCAAGGAAAACAAAGTGCGTGAATATCTTGAAGCAGAAATCAAGAATTCTACACTTGGTGATTACGTGTCTCAGGTACTTATTCCTACGGAAAAAGTCTATCAGGTGCGGAATGGTAAAAGAATTCTTAAAGAACGCTCTTATCTTCCCGGTTATGTCTTGATAGAAGCCGCACTCGTTGGTGAGGTAGCGCACGTTCTTCGGAACACACCGAATGTAATCGGATTTTTAGGTGGCACGGATAAACCCCAAAGCCTACGTGAATCTGAAGTAAACCGCATTTTGGGAAAAGTGGATGAACTCCAGGAAACCGGAGAAGATTTCGCAGTTCCTTTTTATGTTGGTGAGTCTGTCAAAGTGAATGCCGGACCGTTCAGTGGCTTCAGTGCTATCATCGAAGAGGTAAATAATGAGAAGAAAAAACTCAAGGTCATGGTAAAAATCTTCGGTCGGAAAACTCCGCTCGAACTAGGTTTTATGCAAGTCGAAAAAGAATAGTTGAAAGTTACGTTTCATATCATTCTTTTCATCAATTCCACAAATTTTTAATTTAGAACAAAATGGCTAAAGAAGTTGCTGGACAAATCAAATTGCAGATTAAGGGGGGTGCAGCAAACCCTTCTCCTCCCGTTGGACCTGCATTAGGTTCGAAAGGTGTTAACATCATGGAGTTTTGCAAGCAATTCAACGCCAGAACTCAAGACAAAGCAGGCAAAATTTTGCCGGTTGTCATTACTTACTATTCCGATAAGTCTTTTGATTTTATCGTTAAGACTCCTCCTGCAGCTGTACAGTTGCTTGAAGTAACCAAGATGAAGAGCGGCTCTGCTGAACCTAATCGTAAAAAGATTGCTTCTGTTACCTGGGAACAGGTGAAGGACATTGCCTTAGATAAAATGACTGATTTAAACTGTTTTACTGTTGAATCTGCTATGAAATTAATAGCAGGAACGGCTCGCAGTATGGGTATCACCGTTAAAGGGGAATTCCCCGCTAACAATTAAACTTCAATTAAGATGAGTAAACTGACAAAAAAACAAAAGTTGGCTTTTGAAAAAATTGAAGCAGGGAAGAGCTATTCATTAAAAGATGCAACTGCTTTGGTTAAGGAAATTACCGCAACCAAATTTGATTCATCCGTAGATGTTGACGTTCGTCTTGGTGTTGACCCCCGCAAAGCCAATCAAATGGTACGTGGCGTAGTGTCACTACCCCACGGTACAGGGAAAGAAGTTCGAGTGCTGGTATTGTGTACTCCAGAAAAGGAAGCTGAGGCTATAGAAGCCGGTGCTGACTTTGTTGGACTCGATGAATATATTGAGAAAATCAAAAGTGGTTGGACGGATATTGATGTAATCATCACTATGCCCGCCATCATGGGTAAAATCGGTGCTTTAGGTCGTGTTTTAGGTCCTCGTGGCTTAATGCCTAATCCTAAGAGCGGTACGGTTACCATGGAAGTAGGAAAAGCTGTAAAAGAAGTTAAACAAGGAAAAATTGACTTTAAGGTTGACAAGACTGGTATCATCCATGCGTCAGTTGGAAAAGTATCCTTTACTTCTGAACAGATCCTTGACAACGCAAAGGAATTTATTTCCATGTTGTTGAAGCTGAGACCTACTGCTGCTAAAGGTACTTATATCAAGAGCATTTATCTTTCAAGTACAATGAGTCCGGGTATCAAAGTTGATCCCAAAACCGTTGAGGAAAACTAATTTAATTTGAATTATGAAGAAGGAAGATAAAAGCACCGTAATTGAGCAGATTACTTCTACAATTGGAGAGTATGGCTGTTTCTACATCACTGATATCACTGCATTAAATGCAGCTGCCACCAGTGCTCTTAGAAGAAGCTGCTTCACTGAAGGGATCAAGCTTATGGTTGTAAAGAACACCTTGCTGACAAAAGCATTGGAAGGTCTTGATACGGATTACAGTCCGTTATATGAAGTCTTGACTGGTAATACTGCATTGATGTTTTCAAACGTATCAAATGCACCTGCCAAATTAATTAAGAAATTCAGAAAAGACAAAGAAATTCCTGCATTGAAGGCTGCATATGTAGAAGAAAGTTTCTACATCGGAGCTGACCAGTTGGATGCATTGATTCATGTAAAGAGCAAGAACGAACTCATCGGAGACGTTATTGCCTTGCTGCAATCACCTGCCAAAAACGTGGTATCTGCCCTCCAAAGCGGAGGCAATATTTTGCATGGCGTCTTGAAGACACTTGCAGAAAGAGAAAATTAATAATAATTATCAAAGTATATAACAATTTTAATACATACAAAAATGGCAGATTTGAAAGCTTTTGCTGAACAATTGGTTAATTTAACCGTAAAAGAAGTAAACGAACTGGCTACCATCCTCAAAGATGAATATGGTATCGAACCCGCTGCTGCAGCTGTTGCTGTTGCTGCTGCTCCTGCAGAAGGTGGTGCCGCTGTTGTTGAAAAGACTTCTTTCGACGTTGTCTTGAAATCAGCAGGTGCTGCAAAATTAGCAGTTGTTAAGGCTGTTAAGGAATCTTGTGGACTTGGTTTAAAAGAAGCTAAAGACTTAGTTGATGCTGCTCCTTCAGTTATTAAAGAAGGTGCTGCTAAGGATGAAGCAGAAAGTTTGAAGAAAACCCTGGAAGACGCAGGCGCAGAAATTGAGCTTAAATAGTACT
>Ga0209123_1002370_pt1 | contig 16117 bp, 8 predicted proteins | sample BarGraIncu00431A_FD_184500 | JGI IMG/M metagenome (GOLD analysis project Ga0209123, IMG submission 184500) | Arctic peat soil microbial communities from Barrow, Alaska, USA - Barrow Graham LP Incubations 004-31A (SPAdes) (version 2) | ecosystem: Environmental > Terrestrial > Soil > Wetlands >...
TACCTCAGCGCCTCCACCGGATTTCTCGTTGCTGCCTTCCAGCTTTGCCAACTTACTGTTATCAGTGCAATTGCTAGGGCAATCAATCCGGCAAGGACGAAAACCCACCAGCTTAATTCGGTTTTGTAGGCAAAGTTTTCGAGCCATTTATTCATGGCGTAATATGTAATGGGGGTGGCAATGATTAAGGCAATGATTGTAAGTGTGACTATATCCTTGTTTAGCATGACAATTACCTCTGTGGCATGAGCCCCATTTACCTTTCGGATGCCAATCTCCTTGATTCGTTTATTACTTTCGAACAATGCCAGACCAAACAATCCCATGCTGCAAACGATGATCCCCAGCACTGAAAACAGCGTAAAGAATTTCGAAAAACGTATCTCTCTGGAAACAAATTCATCAAGAATAAAGTCGTCGGTAAATTTGACTTCATATTTTAGCTCAGGAAATAATGCTTTCATGCTTTTATTGATTTGAGACAAAGCCAAAGAAGTGCCATCATTATTTAAAATCCGTACACAAGGATAGAAGCCTCTGGAAGGATCAAAAAGAATCATACCTGGTTGTTGCTTCTCTTTAATGGAATTAAAAGAAAAGTCATCAATTACCCCGATTATAGTAAAAGGCCGGTCGCCACGGTACAAAACCTTGTCGAGTACCGATCCATTCTCTACGATTAAATGAGCCAATGTTTTATTAATTATTACCTCTCTAGCATTGGTCTGAACCTTATCAAATCCCTTTCCTTCAAGCAACTTCACCCGAAAGGTGTTAATAAAATCATTACTTACCCTATATAGATACACCAATGGAGATTTTTGGGATGTATTCTCCTGCCAGCGAAACCCGCTTGTTGAGCTCCCAATAACTCCAGGAGGCGAGTCCGTTGCACATACGGAAGTAATAAAAGGACTTTTTAATAATTCCTTTTCAAATATAGGGAACTTGGCAGCCATCGACCGCCTATCTTCTGAATCAATAAAGACCATATTCTCTTTATCAAAACCTAAATTTTTCTGATCAATAAAATGTATTTGCTTGCCAATGAATAATGTTGAAATAATTATGACAATGGTTAAGGTTAATTGAACCATCAACAATCCCTTCCGTAGAAGAACTGCTGAACGGTTTGTAGTGATCTGCTTATTAAAAATGTGAAGTGGTTGTGCCTTCGAAAATATGTGTGCAGGAATAATTGAGGTAAGGAATGATATCCCACTAATGATCCCAAGCAATAACAATAATTTGGAAACAGTAAGTTGACGAATTGATATAGAAATGCCTATCAGCTGATTGATATATGGCAACAATAAGGAGGATACTACTAATGCAACAACAAACGAAATAAATGTAAGCATTAAAGCTTCCAAAATAAATTGTCGATATAAGTTGAAAGAAGAAGAACCAAAAAGTTTATTTAAACCCGCCTCTTTTGAGTTTTTGAAAATATTAGCTGTGGATAGATTTACAAAGTTGATACATGCAAGTAACATGATAAAAATACCCGCAAAAATGGCAATAGATAAAGTTGTTTTTTGCTCGCTTCCACTTTGTGCAAAATGCAATTCAATTAAAGGGAAAAATCCAAGTTGCAAATTGTGCTGTTTTGCAAACGCAGAAATTTTAGGTTCTACCTGATTTAATGGCAATTTCAGCTTTACAAAAGTATGAAAATAAGCATCGTTCCAAGAAACTACCATATTTAACTCTTTCACCGCAGTTTGCAATGGTGCAGCCATCTCAAATCGGAGGGAAGAGTTCTTCGGAATGTCTTTAAATATGGCCGAAATTGTTGCTGTACTTTTTTTGTCAACAGTAATCTCTTTCCCTATGGCTAAATCTACAGAACCAAAAAGTTTATTTGCAAGACTTTCACAAATGGCGATTGAATTAGCCGTTGGGAAAATAGAGTTCTGACTTTGATGAATAATCTCAAAACTAAAAATATCAAAAATGCTTTCATCCATATAAAAACAACTTTGAAGGAATTCACCTTTGGCTGTTGTAATTTCTTTTTTAATCTCCCATGGTAGAACATTTGCCGCAACTTCAACCTCCGGAATCTCATCTTGAATTGTTTCAGCAAGAGGTAAAGGGAAAACCGAATTCAGATTTTCACTATTTTTTATGGAAAGATAAATGTGATCTGCATTTTTGTTAAATCGGTCAAAACTCAGCTCGAAGTTTGCATATAAAAAAACGATTACCGCAACAGAGATTCCTATACCAAGCCCCAAAACATTCAGGATAGTAAAAACCTTATTGTGCCTTAGCTTTCTCCAGATAATTAATAAAGATATTCGTAATTTCATTTTTTTTTTGTTGTTCCTTGTTCAGTTTTACATCATTTTTCCATTATCCCATTTTTTGTCTTCCCTGCCCTTAGCCACATACCTATGGCCTCTCCCTATATCACCACTTCTCCCATCTTCATTTTCATTTCCTCTGTAATTATCTGTCCGTCGAACAAATTAACTACCCGGTGAGCAATTTCCGAATCAGTGTTTTTAAATATTTCTCTTTTTCTACTTTATTCATACCTCAGCGCCTCCACTGATTCCCTCTATCTGCTTTCCACTTTTGCAGGCTGACAATCCTAATAATCAGAAAGTATACCACTTTTACAATATTCAGTTAACTAGCCATTTATACAATTGTTGATAACTGAGTGTGTCCAATTATTTTACAGTATTTGTATAATATTTTGTCATTCCCTTTTCCGAATCTTGATTCACTGATATATTGTAATAAACTATGATTAATTCTATTTGAAATCCGGTGAATCCATTAATCCATTTAATCCTAGTTCCGCTTTTTTTTTATTCATACCTCAGCGCCTCCACCGGATTTCTTGTAGCTGCCTTCCAGCTTTGCCAGCTTACTGTTATCAGTGCAATTGCCAGGGCAATCAATCCGGCAAGGGCGAAAACCCACCAACTCAATTCTGTTTTGTAGGCAAATTTTTCAAGCCATTTATTCATGGCGTAATAAGCAATTGGGCAGGCAATTACAAAGGCAATGGCAACCCATTTCACAAAATCTTTATTGAGCATCACCATCACTTCTGTTACTTTTGCTCCGTTTACTTTTCGAATACCAATTTCCTTGATGCGACGTTTGCAGGTAAACAACGACATAGCAAAAATACCAAGGCAACAAATTACGATTGCACATCCGGCAAACAGCGAAAAGATCCGGTGAAACCGAAGTTCTGACTTATACAAATTTTCAACAGCTTGATCAAGAAAACTAATTTCAACCGGAAATGAGGGTGAGAGATCGGACACTGAGGTTTTTATAGCTACAATGGAATTGTGTAATGCATTATAATCGCTTACTTGAATGTTTACTAAACAATACTGTGCTTTTGGTTTATTACGAATCGCAAGGGGAAAAATTGGAACATAGAATGGTTTGTAGTGAAAATCTTTCACTACGCCAACGATTTCGCAAACTTCGAAGTTGATGCCAGAGAACTTAACCCCAATTGGATCTGGCAGATTGTTTTCGAGTATAAAACTTTCGTTAACAATAACTTTATTGACATCAGTAGAAAAATCCTCAGAAAACAAACGCCCGATTTTCAATTCTAAACCCATTGTTTCGAAAAACCCTGCATCTGCAGTAAAAGTATCATAATTCAATTGTTTTTTCTCTTCAGCTCCCAACATATGCGTTTCCCAATAAGAAATGTTTGTCCCAGGATAATAACTGGTAAAAGAGAATTTCGCTACAGTTGGCTTTTCCTGGAGCAATTTAATTAACACATCCTTTTTGGGGAATAGCTCGGGAGTAAGTTTAATACAGATAACGTTGCTTTGATTGAAACCCATCTTGTTGCAACCATAATCGACTTGTTTTTGTACTAGTACCATAAATGCAATCAAAACAATCGCTATTGTAAATTGAGCAGTAACGAGGATACCTTTGAAATGCGAATTTTTAGTATGCGGCTCTATGGTTCTTTTCAGATTGTCAATGGCTTTTGAGGATGATAGATGAAGCGCAGGTATTAAACTAAATATCAGACTTAAAGCAAAGGTTACGGTTATTGATATTGCAAGAAAAATGGGGTTAAAAATTAGTTGCTGGTCGAAATGAATGTCTGTATAATTACAAATATATGGAGCAAAAAGCCAGATCAAAAGAATCGCTAAAAACAAGGAAATGAGAAAGAAGAAGAACACTTCGGAAAAAACATTTCTACGCAAAGTTGAACGACTTGCTCCATTTACTTTCATCACTCCAATTTGTTTTATCTTCCCGAGCCATTGCGAGGAGGATATATTGATGAAATTTGCCAGGGCAATCAAAAGTAACAATGCTGCCACCATCAGCAAGATCATCAACCTTTTCTTATCGCCACATTGTAGGTAGTTGTTATTAAACAGAGCGAATTGTGTAAAGTAAAGATTCTTCAACGAAGTTAATTTGGCACCCGATTCATTTGGATACAAGTTCTTAGGGATTAATGACGAAATGCTTTTTGCAGTTTCCCTGGGATCAGCACCCTTTTTCAAAAGCACAAATGTCTGAAATGACAACCAACCCCACCCAAAATCAACTTCGACGTTTTGCTTTGACATACTTGCCTTCCTTGCTGCCATTGATGTAACTGCACTAAAAGAAAGGCAGGAATTGTCTTTTGGTTCTTCAATCACAGCCCTTATGGTCAGCTCTTTATCGTTGTCCCACTTCAGGGTTTTACCCGTTGCTCTTTCTTTTCCGAAGAGCTTTTCCGACAGTGTTTTGGTAATCACTAGCGACATAGGTTCTTTCATTGCCAAATCCGGATTACCTTCAATTACTTTGTAGGTGAAGAATTTGAAGAAATCTTCATCGGCAAAAATCAAATCGGATGTGATTGGTGCTTTATCACCCACTTGAAATACAGGAGTATCCAATGTACCAGCAATCCTAACTGTTGATTCGACCCCCGGGATGTTCAAATCGATTTCTTCTTTTAGCTTTCCCGGTGTATTAATCCTTGACAATCTATTTTCATCGGAATACAGATAAATTCTGTCACCATTTTTATGGAAATGATCGGTAGACAGTTGGCTGTAACAATAAATTGACAAGATGATCACCAGAGCCAAACTGACCGATAATCCTAACAGGTTTATCAAGTTGGTAATAGGTTCCCTGACAAAATTCCGATAAGTTGGTTTAAAAATGTTTTGCATGAACTGATATTTTTACGATAATTTCTTTGATCTGTTTAAATTAATATAGGGTTCAAATCCCAACCGGGGTACAAAGACCATCTATTCATACCTCAGCGCCTCTACCAGATTACTTGTAACTTCTTTCCAGTTTTGCAGGCTGACAATACTTAGAACCAGAAAGCATACCACTTTTACAATATTCAGACAGCTAGCTATTTAGCTAATTGTTGATGGCTCATAGTGTCCATTTATTTTACAGTATTTGTATAATATTTTGTCATTCTACTACCTGAACTTTAATTATCTCGAATTAGAATCAGTGCTAACAGCTCCTCAACTTTATTCTGATATTTTTTATTCGTACCTCAGCGCCTCCACCGGATTTCTCGTTGCTGCCTTCCAGCTTTGCCAACTTACTGTTATCAGTGCAATGGCAAGGGCTATCAACCCGGCAAGGGCATATACCCACCAGCTCAATTCAGTTTTGTAGGCAAAGCTTTCGAGCCATTTATGCATGGCATAATATGCAATAGGTGTGGCAATCACAAATGCAATGGCAACCCATTTTACAAAGTCTTTGTTGAGCATGGTCATTACTTCAGAGATTTTCGCCCCATTTACTTTGCGGATGCCTATTTCTTTGGTGCGGGATTGGCTGTTCTGATATGAAATGGCAAATAAGCCTATTATCGACAAAAAGATACTAATGAAGCAACAGGTTCCTATCAACAGGAGGAAATCTTTATTTTCCCGATGCATCAATTCATATCTGGTGCCAATGGTTTCTGCATTCAATGGATAATCGGGAATCAGCTGTTTCCATGTTTGGGCAATCGCTTCATATGCTTGTGCCTGTTGATTTACAGAGGCTTTCACCAAAAGATTAGTTCCATTGGGATAGAATGAAATAAAACCCGGTTCAACCAATGTTTTTAAGCTCATATAATGGAAATCCTTTACAATTCCGATTACAATTTGGAATTCCCTGCCAGGCAAACCTTTCCCAATTAAATCCTGGTTAGGATACAAATGTGCAAACGATTCGTTTACCAGACATTTGTTTTTATCGGTTGCATAATTTTTTGAAAAAACTGATCCTTCAAGAATCTGAATTCCCAATGTTGAAATATAGTTTTCATCACCGCCAAAATTGTCAAATCGTAACTCCTCTTCAATTCCATTCTGTTTGTCCATGGTAAGTATAGAGTGTCCACTTACTGGTGATGTGCCAACGGCAACCTGACTGATGGATGAATTCGAAATTAGTAGTTCCTTGAAAACCGAAACCTTATTTGCATATTGCCCGGGGATTCTTACTTCAATTACCTGTTTGTCAAGGCCGATTGGTTTCTCTGTAATATAGTTGGCTTGCTTAAGGATGATGATTGAGAAGCTGATCAGCACCAATGAACTTGCCAACTGAAAAACATTAAAAGCTGGAAATTGAGTACGTTTCCCAATTTGTTTGCCACCAGATTTTAATGAATTGAGATTCAAACTTGTGTTGATTCGAAAACTAACGAATAGAAAAGTAGTAATCAGCAACAGTAATAATATTGTGCCTAGTATAATAATCTGCTGCGGTCGTAATATAAAACCAAAAGTAATATTCGTCTTAGTCAATTCGTTGAAGAATGGTGCCATCCAAAGCATCAAAAGTATACTAAGAATAAATGAAAGTGCTAGTGCAATGAGACTTTCGAACATATAGCTGAGAACAAACCCAATTTTAGTCCCGCCATTTATCCGCTTCACTACATACGCTTTATTTTTTTCAAACAAACTGTTATTTACCAGTCCTAAATAATTAAATGTAGCAATACAAATGATGACTAGACCTATAAACAAAGCAATCCAGAGGTCAGTCTTTTCGCGATATCTAACGATACTCCAAAATACTGGATCCTCAAAATAATTTTCGCATAAAGGCTTAAGATGATATATTCCCGGGGGTTCGCCATTTATTCCGGGCAAACTGTTTCTATTGGCTTTTAGTAATACGTCCAATTGATTGGGGTTGGCATTTTGTGATAACCTTACATAACAGCCACTGTTCTCTCCGCTTAGTATCGGCCTGATCATGTCGAAATTGAGTTGGGAATTATCCAGTGGCTTTCTGAAAATTCCTGTAACTACCATTGGTTCTTTTTCATTTCCATTTACAAAAGTAATAACCTGACCAACAGCATTACCGAATCCAAAATACTTGTGGGCCAAATCCTCCGAAATAACCAGGTTATTATTTGCTTCCAATGCAGTTTTGGGATTATTGGTTAAAAGCGAGTAAGTAAAAAACTCAAAAAAGTTATTTGAAGCTTTCATGATTACAGACCGATCAAAATAGGTCTCATTGTTTGCAATTACCTTTGAGACTGATCCATCCTTGACACGGCAATAATCTACAATTTGTACAAAATTGTTTTTCATGTATTCAACTGCACCGACCCCACAATCAAACACTTGTTCAAACTTTCCAGTTTTATATTCGCATTTCAGTGCATAAATCTGATCTTTATATCTATGGAACCCATCAGTATTTAGCTCTCGTTGTATAAACATGGCCATCAAGTTTATGCATGCCATTCCTATTGCCAAACTAACAATTATGATCCCAGTATTCAATTTCTGTCTAAACAGGCTTCGGAATATAACTTTGAACTTTACCATGTTATTAATTTTTTTTTTAACCATTCATACCCCAGTAACTCACCCAGATTGCTAGTAACTGCTTTTTATTCTTGCAAGGCTTTCAATCTTAATTACCAGAAAGCATACCACTTTTACAATATTCAGACAGCTAGCTATTTAGCTAATTGTTAACAGCTCAGGGTGTCCAATTATTTTACAGTATTTGTATAATATTTTGTCATTCTAATACCTGACCTTAGCCCTTCGTCCCCTGCTCTCTCCCTATATCACCACTTCCCCCATCGGCATCTTAACTTCCTCTGTAATTACCTGTCCGTCGAACAAATTCACTACCCGGTGAGCAAATTCTGAATCGTGCATCGAGTGAGTTACCATCACGATGGTAGTTCCTTCACGGTTGAGTTCGGTGAGCAGGTTCATCACTTCCAGTCCGTTTTTTGAGTCCAGGTTACCCGTTGGCTCATCGGCCAGGATCAGTTTTGGGTTGGCTACCACTGCACGGGCAATGGCCACACGTTGTTGTTGTCCTCCTGATAGTTGCTGCGGAAAATGTTTCTTGCGGTGACTGATTTTCATCCGTTCCAGCACTTTCTCAACCATTTCCTTGCGCTCTTTGGCGCTTAATTTCAGGTAGATAAGCGGAAGCTCCACGTTTTCGTACACGTTCAATTCGTCGATCAGGTTAAAACTCTGGAACACAAAACCGATATTGCCCTTGCGGAGCAAAGTACGGTTGCGTTCTTTAAAAGCCCCCACTTCCTGATTATCGAAATAATACTCGCCGGAAGTTGGATTGTCCAGCAGGCCGATAATGTTCAGCAAGGTAGACTTGCCACAGCCCGAAGGACCCATAATGGCTACAAACTCTCCCTTCTGAATGTGAAGGTTCACCTGGTTCAACGCACTGGTTTCAATCTCCTCAGTGCGGAACACTTTGTTTAAATTTACTGTCCTAATCATATAATAAGCCTCCTATAGCTCCCCCGAAGGGAAGGTTTTTCGCTCTCAACTTCTGTTGAATCAGGAATTGAAAAGCATGGTTAATTGACTGGTATTAATCTCTTTAAAAGTATTCATTTTTTTCGAATGTTCATTTTTTCAATCTGATAGCCCTTCCTTACTTCATCACAATCCTATCATTGGTTCCAAACATCTCATATCCAGATGTAATGACTTTTTCTCCCGCACTCAAGCCTTCCAGAACTTCATAAAATAGCGGATTTTGCTTTCCTATTTTGATTGGACGCTTGACCGCTTCAGTGCCAGCTTCGTTTAGCACAAATACCCACTGACCACCCGTGCTCTGGAAAAAACCGCCACGTGGTAACATCAGTGCCTTTTGTGCCTCGCCCAATTCTAGTTTTACATGATAGGTCTGTCCTGTGCGAACATTTCCAGGACTCTGACCTTCAAAAACCATGTCAATTTTGAATTGCCCTTCACGAACATCAGGATATACTTTTTTCAATTTAAGGTTGAAATTTGTACCGTTGCGATCCAATGAAGCAGCAAGTCCACGAACTACCCGATCAATATAGTGTTCATCAATTTTGGCATTCACCTTGAAATTGTTGAGAACGTTGATCTGGCCAATTCGCTGACCACTATTGATCGACTGACCGATTTCAGCATCCAACATTCCCAGCTGACCGTCAATAGGCGCTTTCACATTCAGGTCGCCGAGCCGTTCGTGAACCAGGTTGAGCATTTGCCTCATCTTCCCAAGATCGGTTTCCAAAGTAATCATTGATGTTGCCCGAAGCATCGAATCATTCTTTGCCTTCAGCTTATTGATGGTCAACAAATTAATTTCATATTCATAATCTTCTCTTGATTGTAGGTAATCCTCTTTGGAAATAAGTGCCTCTTTATAAAGCGTTTCATATTGGTTATAGGTACGTTTTTTGCGTGTAATCTTGTATTGACTTTCCAGAATATTGCGTTTCGATTGAATCAATTCCGACTCGAAACTGATCCGTGTGTTGCGCAAATAATTCTCTTTTTCAGCCAGTTGAGCTTCGCTGTTCAAAATAGTCTGATACAACTGGCGGTTCTCCAACCGAAGAATCACATCACCTTTTTGAACAATTGCACCTTCTTCAATAAAACGTTCTTCTACAGTTCCCCCTTCCTGGGCATCCAGAAAAATGGTAGTGATAGGCTCCACCTGCCCAATCACAGTGATGTAGTCGTTAAATATTCCATCCTCAACACTGCTGATCGAAAGTTTGTCTTTCTCAGCCCTGTAAACTGATGAATGGTCGCCAAAAGCCACTTGTCCGATTAAAAAGCTGAGCAGCAATACCCCCACTCCCCAGACAATATGCTTTTTCTGAATTCCCTTTTTCTTTTCAATTACTTTATCCATTCCCATAACAAATACAGTTTACAGTTTCAAATTAAAAATGATTGCACGGATTTAAACGGATTACACGGATTGCCTCTACGACAATAATGCCGCACAATTCCTTATTCCTTATTTTAAATCGTTAATCCTTATTCCTTATTTCATTAATCTTTAATTCCGTATTTCAAATGATCGGCACGAAATCGTTAATCTTTAATCATTAATCGTTAATCCTTATTTCTTATTCCTTATTCCTTATTTCTTTGTCCCCGAGGACTCAGGATCACAGCAATCTTATTCAGTTAACGCGATACCTAAACATTCTTATAATTCCACCAATCACCAGTCATTCCGACAGGTGCAGCGCACCCATGATATTTGTAGAAACATCTAAAATACAGCGACCCCAAGGTGCAGCGCACCGTAATTTGGATATATTCCGGTGCGCTGCACCTGCCTTTGTTATTTCAATCTACCTTTCTACAAATATTAAAGGTGCTCTGCACCAACAACAAACAGTGCAGGGCAACTTTATTTCTTATTTCTTATTCCTCATTTCTAGTGTCGTGTCCCCGAGGACTCAGGATCACAGCAATCTTATTCAGTTAACGCGATACCTAAACATTCTTATAATTCCACCAATCACCAGTCATTCCGACAGGTGCAGCGCACCCATGATATTTGTAGAAACATCTAAAATACAGCGACCCCAAGGTGCAGCGCACCGTAATTTGGATATATTCCGGTGCGCTGCACCTGCCTTTGTTATTTCAATCTACCTTTCTACAAATATTAAAGGTGCTCTGCACCAACAACAAACAGTGCAGGGCAACTTTATTTCTTATTTCTTATTCCTCATTTCTAGTGTCGTGTCCCCGAGGACTCAGGATCACAGCAATCTTATTCAGTTAACGCGATACCTAAACATTCTTATAATTCCACCAATCACCAGTCATTCCGACAGGTGCAGCGCACTCATGATATTTGTAGAAACATCTAAAATACAGCGACCCCAAGGTGCAGCGCACCGTAATTTGGATATATTCCGGTGCGCTGCACCTGGCTTTACTATTTCAATCTACCTTTCTACAAATATTAAAGGTGCTCTGCACCAGTAGCGATAGCATCAAGGTAGTGCGACATTGTAGCCTTGACACGACACTTATTCCTTATTCCTTATTTCTTATTCCTTATTTCTTATTCGATATTTCTTATTTTTCGCCTTTAGCTCCCAGCCCAAAGCCCTTGGACCCCAGCCCCTCACCTTCCCAAAACCTCACCCCCTTATAGAACTCCAGCGTTCGTTTCTTCATTTCATAAGTCAGTTTAGAATGAAGTACCTGACTTGCAGTATTCGCCAGCCTGTTTTTGGTCGTATAAAGTTCAACAGCATTTATCATTCCCTGGTCATACTTTTTCTGAGCCGCCTGGAATGCCAGCGTATCGGCTTGCATTTGTTTACCAGCCTGCTGAAGTTCTTTCCACGAGGCTGTCAGCTCATTGTAGGTTTCTTCAATTTCGTATCTTACTGTCTGCTTGGCCAGTTCAAGTTTTGTTTGCGATTCTTCCATTGAAAGTCTGGCACGCTGTACATCAAACCTGACCGCATTTCTACTGAACAAAGGAATATTCAGCGAAGCCGCGACATACTGACTGCGGTTATTCTTAATCTGACTATTGAATGCAATTGTCTGTTGATCTGCATCTTTATTTGTATCGTAAAACCCTGTATTGTATCCGGCCTGTAAACTGATTGAAGGATAAAATCCGCCTTTATTGATAGTTATATTTTTCTGACTGGCCCGTAATTCACTCTCGAACAACTGGATAGATGGTGACCACCCGATATGTTGGGTATAGAGCGCTGGAATATCAGCAACAATTTCAGCAGCCACTATCTGTTCCTTTTCAGGAATTGCCAGGTCGATTTGCTGATCAGGATTCAGGTTCATTGCTTTTTTCAGACTGATCATTGAGGATGCAATCTTGTTGGAAGTCTGAATGCATAACAGTTCATCCTTTTCGAAATTAGCCATCACTTCCAATAAATCTGTCTGTGCTTTCAGTCCTGTTGATACCAGAACCTGTGTCTTTTTAACGATCATTTCTGAAAGCGCTTTCTGCTCATTGTCAATGGTCAGCAATTCCTTATAATAAACAACATTAAAAAAGGCGGTCATTATCTCAAAAGCAAGATCGTCTTGTACATTCAACTTGTTATTTTCTGCTGATTCTTTCCTGAATTTCTGATACCTGATTTGATTTTGAAGTATAAACCCGTTAAACAGATCGAGTGAAGAACTTAAGTAATAGGAGTTGTTAAAAAACGAAGTATTCACAAACCCATTCGTATTTGGATCAACAGAACGGCCATAATTCATCCCTGCACCAGCTCCGGCACCAACTGATGGCAATAGGTTCCATTTCGATTGATGGTAATTTAGTCCGGCAAGCTTTTCATTGATCCCGGCATCCATCAATTGAAGGTTATTTTTTATACCATAAGCAATGCATTTTTCCAATGTCCATTTTTCCTGAGCAGTTACCTGCAAACTCAAAAACAATGTAATTACGAATAATAAATATCTGGTACAGCTTTTCATTTTTATTATTTTTATCTTTTTATCTTTTTAGACACATAGATACATAGAAAACATAGTTTGATTTTTCTATGTGGACTTTGTGTCTATGTATTTATTTTTCATCTGTTTACTCGTTGATCTTTTTATATTTTCAAACACATAGATACATAGAAAACATAGTTAAATTTTTCTATGTGGTCTATGTGGTCTATGTATCTATGTGTTTATTTTTCATTGGATGTGTCTATGTGTTTATTTTTCATCTGTTTTTATTATTTTGAAAAGTACTATGCCAGAATAATGCCAAAGTGATAAATGTCTTATGGGTCAATATCTTAGCATTGCATACATTATTTACCAGTTAAAATAATTGACACTAGAGTGTAAAAATAATTGACACTCTAGCGATATATGTTTTTGTATATGTAACTTTGATAAAAAAAAATGGCTAAGGGAAACATTCTGATCGTTGATGACAATAAAAGTATTTTAAGTGCACTGGACATATTCCTTGCACCTGAATTTCAAACGGTCACAACTATGTCCGATCCCAGCCAGATCCATACCGAACTGCGCAAGAGAGAATATAACCTGGTAATCCTTGACATGAATTTTAATGCCGGAATTAACAACGGCAACGAAGGTATCTATTGGCTTGGGCGCATCAAGGAATCCAATCCTGATATTTCGGTGGTAATGATTACAGCTTATGGTGATATTGAACTGAGTGTGAAGGCGCTAAAGATGGGGGCTACCGACTTTTTCCTAAAGCCGTGGGACAATACCAAATTACTGGCCACCCTAAAATCAGCCATTCAGTTAAACTGGTCAAAAAAGGAAGTCAACGAGCTCAAGGAAAAAGAAAAGGTTCTGAAAACGGAAATTAACCGTGATCAGAAATTCATTATCGGTTCGTCGCCACAACTGATGCAGGTGCTGAACATGGTCCGAAAAGTAGCCAAGACGGATGCCAATGTGCTGATTACCGGTGAGAATGGAACCGGTAAAGAACTGATTGCCCATGAAATCCATCGCATGTCAAACCGCTCGCAGGAAGTGATGGTGAGTGTCGATATGGGAGCCATCACCGAGACCTTGTTTGAAAGTGAGCTGTTCGGACATGTCAAAGGGGCCTTTACCGATGCCCATGAGAACAGGCCCGGGAAATTTGAAGTGGCTGATAAAGGAAGCCTTTTTCTTGATGAGATTGGGAACCTCTCTTTTCATCTCCAGGCCAAACTGCTGGCAGCTATCCAGAACCGGCAGATTTCACGAATCGGTTCCAATCATACTGTTTCTATTGACATCCGTTTGATCTGTGCCACCAACAAAAATCTCGAAAAAATGGTGCAGGATGGTCATTTCCGTGAGGACCTGCTTTACAGAATCAATACCATACAGATTGAAGTTCCTCCACTTCGCGATCGTGGAAATGATGTGCTGGTACTGGCCGATTTTTTTCTTAAGAAATATTCATCCAAATATAACAAACCCAGCCTGAAAATTAACCAGCAGGCTCAGGATAAACTGCTCAAATATTCATGGCCTGGTAACATCCGCGAACTCCAACATACCATCGAGAAGGCTGTTATACTGGGAGATGGGAATATTCTCAAAGCGGATGATTTTTTCATGAGGCCCATCCATGGAGGGAAAGCAATTGAATCAGAACTTACTTTGGAGGAAATGGAAAAACGCATGATCAACCTTGCCATCGATAAGAACAACGGTAACCTCAGCGCCGCTGCCGATCAATTGGGTGTTACTCGACAGACACTGTATAACAAAATCAAAAAAAACGGATAATGAACAATCGAAACCACACGCTGCAAATAATTTACCGGGTGTTCCTGATTGTGGTTCCTTCCATTATGGCAGGTTGGACAATGGCTTCGGGACTTTCTCTACCTGTTATTTTATTGTGTCTGTTTCTCATTGTCCCTGTGGTAATTAACCTTGTTTATTATCTGAATTCAACCAACCGTAAAATAAGTTATTTCCTCGAATCGGTTCAGAATGATGATTCAGCCCTTTCATTTCCAACCGATATTTCCAATCGACCTGTCCTCGAAATCTACATGGGACTGAACAAAGTCAATCAACAAATTCAGAAGCTAAAGATTGAAAGTCGCCAGCAGGAGCAGTATTTTCAAACCTTGCTTGAACATGTCGCCACAGGAATTGTGACTTTTAATTCCAAAGGTTTTGTGCTTCATGCCAACTCGGCAGCTAAAAAAATGCTCGGCGTCGATGTGCTCACTCATATCAACCAATTGGAGCGGGTCAACTTGAACCTATTTCAGTCGATCAGGAATATCAAGCCCTTTGAACAAAAACTTGTTTCAGTAGCCACCGAGCGGGGCACCATTCAACTTCAACTCAAGGCTACATCGTTTAAAGCCAAAGACAATGAACTAATTCTACTCTCGGTGCAGGATATCAAAACTGAGCTGGACGAAAAGGAATTGGACTCATGGATGAAACTAATCAGGGTATTGATGCACGAGATTATGAATTCGATTGCTCCCATCACTTCACTTTCAGAAAGTCTGTGTAAGTTTTTTATGATAGACGGCCGTCCTGCCTTACCTGAAGAGGTGAATGAAGCAACTATTCAGACCACTCTTCGCGGACTGAATGTAATCAAAGAGCAAGGTAACGGGTTGATGTTATTCGTTGAATCCTATCGTAAACTGACCCGCTTACCCATTCCTGGTAAAAAAATAATTAAGTTTGAAGATCTTATTAATAGGATTAAAATTCTGTATTCTTCACTCGAGAATAGTGATAAGGTTAAACTGACCATTGGCACTTCAACTACTGAACTAGAGTTTTTTGCTGACGAGAATCAGATATCGCAGGTATTGATAAACCTGACAAAGAATGCTTTACAGGCCAATGATAAAAACCATGAAGGTAAAATTCAGATTGCAGCAGGGCTCAATGCAGATCGTCGACCTGAAATTCGTGTAACAGACAATGGACCAGGCATTCCTGGTGATATACTGGAGCAGATATTTGTTCCTTTTTTCACCACCCGTGAAAATGGATCAGGCATCGGGCTAAGTCTCTCTCGTCAAATTATGCGTCTACATGGCGGGAGCCTTCAGGTACGCTCCATTCCAGGCAAGGAAACCGTATTTAGTATGATTTTTTAGGGTGTCAGGAACCATATTCGGAGCGTCATTGCGAGGAATGAAGCAATCCCACCATTATATTAATTATGTGAGATTGCTTCGTGCCTACCAATGACAGATTTACGTAACTTGTTTATTACCAATGATTTCAATATTTAGCTCCTTTGCCAGTCTATTCAATGATTTCATTTTGTTTAGCAGTAATTGTTCTTCATAATGTATGATGCCTTT
>Ga0209123_1002371_pt1 | contig 16105 bp, 16 predicted proteins | sample BarGraIncu00431A_FD_184500 | JGI IMG/M metagenome (GOLD analysis project Ga0209123, IMG submission 184500) | Arctic peat soil microbial communities from Barrow, Alaska, USA - Barrow Graham LP Incubations 004-31A (SPAdes) (version 2) | ecosystem: Environmental > Terrestrial > Soil > Wetlands >...
TAATGTTAAAAATAGACTAAACAATATAAAACTAAGTGATTATTACGTGGCTAATTTAAAATAAATAAGAAGGTTGGTGAATAAATGCTTGAATTAAGTGATATTCTTATATCTAAAGCATCGAATATTGAGAAAAAAATATATGCTAAATCTTCACTTGTTGGTATAAGCCACGGTCTTGAAGATATGATTGTTGAATTTAAATTAAATTCTGAGATTTTCGTATCATTTCAAAAATTTGAATTTTTTATGGTAGAATTCGAAAGGTACAAAATTCTTGATAGTATATGTAAAAAAGTTTATGTATTCGCTCGTGATATTAATTTTGATAGTGTAAAAAATTTTAAAAACACCATATTTATTGAACTTGATGAACATGATCCGATGATAGAAGAGTGGGATATTATAGTAAATGATGAAAAACATCCAGCAGTTTTCATAAGTAAGGAAGTATTTTATGTGGATACTGTAATAGAAGATCAATTTAGAAAATTTAATGGATTCTTAAGTTTTTCTGCAAATATATTATCCGAAGCATTAATAGTAATGAAAAATAAACTAAGTAAATATGGCATTGATTACGATCTAAAAAAGATTCATAATGGAAATAAAGAGCAGGATATTATGACTAGAAAAATGAGCTTTTTCATAAATCGTACACTTAGCGAGATAGAAGATAAAAGCTCTCAATTGATGACGAAAAATGCCATGCTTGCAAATGCGCTTAGTGAGAATGGAGAGCTTACAAACGAAATTATCAAACGCCTATGTTATGCGGCGGAATATAGAGATGATGACTCAGCTGTGCACATGGCACGAATGAGCATATATACTTCAATTTTATATGAAAAGGTAGAAACATCCCAGAAAAAAAATAACTTAATGAATTATGCGGCTTTAATGCATGATATAGGAAAGATAGGCATTCCAGATTCAGTTCTCTTAAAACCGGGTAAACTTACATCGCAGGAGTTTGATATAATGAAAACACATACAACTATTGGCGCAAGGATACTTAAAGGTTCTGGGCGAGAGGTAATTACAATGGGTTATGAATTAGCGCTAAGTCATCATGAGAAGTGGGATGGTAGTGGTTATCCATCAGGGCTTATTGGCATAGATATACCGATGGTTGCAAGAGTTTCAGCTATTTCAGATGTTTTTGACGCACTGTCTACGCAGAGAATATATAAGAAGGCTTTTCCAATAGAAACCTGTATAGAAATATTAAAGTCAGAAAGAGATAAACATTTTCAAGGAGAGCTTGTTGACTTATTTTTAGAAAACATAGATAAAATACTCAAATGCAAAAACACTATTGATTTAAAGTTTACGCAGCATGCTAATGAAGATGTTTTTACATTGCTTTTCAATAATCCAATGAGCTTTTTTATTGATGGCTAAAAAAATGCACCATATTATTATGGTGGTAGGAGAAACTTAAAAAATGATGAATTTTATACAATCAAAAACAGTTAAGATAGCACTGGCAGCTACAATTGCAGTTCTTATATCAACATATTTAGATCTGGATTTTGGAGTAACCTCAGGTATAATTGCAATATTAAGTATTCAAGACACGAAAAAGGAGGCCTTACTTGTTGGCGGTAAAAGAATAATTGCAGCGTCGATAGCTATACTTCTATCTTTTGCGTTATATGTTTTACTTGGAAATAACCCAATTATATTTGGATTGTTTTTACTTATATTTATACCTATAACGAATGTTATTAAAACAAGCGAGGGTATGGTTGTTGGCGCTGTATTATCAACACATCTTCTAATAAGTACAAATATTAATATTTCGTGGATTATAAATGAAGTAAAGTTAACTATAATAGGTATCGGAGTTGCTATGATATTTAACTTGTATGCTAAATCATTAGAAGAAAACTTTGAAAAAAACAAGGAAGATATAGAAGAAAAATATAGATTAATATTGTCAGATATGGCGACAAGTTTAGTTACACAGGCTGTACCAATTCATGATCAAGAAATACTTTTGGGTATTGAAAAATTAATTAAAACTACTAAAGTAATGGCACAAATAATAAATAATAATCACTTATTTAAGCATAGCAATTATTATGTAGGTTATATAGATATGAGGCTAACACAATTAGATGCTATAAAAAGGATGAAAAGACATTTTTCCAGGGTTTATATGACATATGAGCAAACTAGGTTATTATCGGAGTTTACAAATGAAGTTGCAATTAATATACATGAAGATAATGACTGCATTGAGCTTATTTGCAAACTTGATTTACTTAGAAAATATTATGGAATGATGCAACTGCCAAAGAACCGGGACGAATTTGAAAACAGGGCATTATTATTTCAATTTTTAAATGATTTAGAGGATTTTCTAATTACTAAAAAGGAATTTAAAGAATTTTCTAAACATTTGAAATAATTAACTGAGTCTAAACAATTTGATAACATAATCTTTACACTAAGCGACTATAATAAGTGTATCGAATCTAATTTGATACGAATCTATTTTAGTATGAATCTTAATTAAACAACTTTGAGAATTTTAGTTTTATTAATCTAATAATTTATTAGAAAGGTGAGGATTAGAATGAAACAAGAAGAATTGTTATATAATGTGATTTTCCCTGAGGACAAAGATCCTAATCATGTTAATTATGGATATTTCATAGGGAGGAGCAAAAAAAGTGTAGATAAATTGAAAGCTATTATTAGTGAAAGTCAACTAAATCCAATATTAATTTGTGATGATAATAAGGAAAATGCTTTTTTTGTTAAGATTTTTCAAAGCGAAGTAGATAGATTTTTTAAAATTGTAAATGAACTTAATTTTAAACAAATTATAATAAATAGTTGTCATATGGCTGAGGTAAAATATATGTTTGAAGAATTGATAAAACATATCCGAAAAAAGGGGGAAAAGTCACCTAAATATTTATTGCCACAGAAATTTAATAGAGGAAAAAGAAATTGGGAATTGCCAGATATAATAAAGTTTAATCCTACAGATGAAAATAAACCTAGATTAAAAGGAGTAATTAATTTATAACAATTAGAAAGTTTAAGATTAATCCCAAAACATTGGCCTGTCTATTTATGACAAGCCAATGTTTTTTTTGAATAATCAATAAATAACGATATTATTATTGTTTCAGAAGGGAATATATGCTAAAATTTATATAATTACAATTTTATATAAAAAATGACAAAGTCAGCGAATAAATATAAAATAATAGGTTATAATGATTACTTAGCTAGTTGATAAACTAATAATTAGTTATTTTTAGTGTCCTAGGAGGAATTTGATAAATGTCGCAACAAGATCATGAGAAAGAACCAACTTATATTATAGAGTCTAAAAAAAGGTGTATTGAATTAGGGATGACTCCTAATGAAGTTCGGGCACCCAAAAATATTATGCCAGAATTAAAACTTAAGGAAAAGAGAAAAGATTATAAAGAAATTTTAGACGTTGTAGAATTTTTTAGTAAGAAAATAATAAAATCATTAGAAGGAACCCCTATATTAATTGGCATATCAGATGAAAATGGTTATTTATTGGACACTTTAGGAGATGAAACAATAAAATCAACAGTAGAGTCATTAGGAATTAAGATCGGCGTTCAATTTAGCGAAAATGATATGGGTACAAATGTTGTTAGTTTAACTCTAAAACAAAATCATCCAGTGCAGTTAATTGGAACAAATCATTTTCATAAAGCATTACATGGCAGTGCTTGTTATGGTGTACCCTTTCATTATACTGATGTAGATAATTTGCTGGGCAGTATATGGATTATGACTGCTGTAATACTCCATAACCCATTTTTTTTATTGACACTTACTACTGTAGTGGATGCAATAGAACGTGAATTATTACTTAGAAAACAAAATAATAGACTTAATATAATGAACCAAATGATGATAGGTAAAAATAGAAAAATCCAGGAACAAAAAAATGAGCTAGAGAAAGCATTGAAATCACAGGAAGCGTTTTTGACTAACATATCCCATGAACTTAAAACTCCACTTAATGTAATATATTCAACTATACAATTATTTAACGTATACTGCACGAGTGGGTCATTGGATCAAAATAAAGATTCGATTTTTAAATACATTAATTCAATGATGCAAAATTGCTATAGGTTATCCAAATTGATCAATAACATAATAGATTTATCAAAAATTGAAGCAGGATTTTTTGAGCTTACTTTAGTAAACTGTAACATAGTGGAAATTGTAGAGGAAATAGCAAATTCAGTTTCTGCGTACACAGATGTTAAGGGGTTAAGTATAATTTTTGATACTGACATCGAGGAAAAAATTATTGGCTGTGATCCGGAAAAGATAGAGCGGATTGTATTAAATCTTATATCAAATGCAATTAAATTTTCTGATGCAGGAAACGAAATATTAGTTAATATTAAAGATAAAAATGAAACCGTAGAAATATCAATAAAAGATAATGGTATAGGTATTGAGCATAACCAATTAAATAAGATATTTAATAGATTCAAGCAGGTGGATAAGTCGCTATCTAGAAATGCAGAGGGTACAGGTATAGGCCTAAGTTTAGTTAAGGGCCTAGTTGAAATGCACAAAGGCGTAATATATGTAGAAAGCGAAATTGGAAAAGGAAGTAAGTTTACAATTTTGCTTCCCGCTTCAAAAGCAGTACAAGAAGATATATTAATTAGCAGAACTATTCGAAGTAAAATTGAAGACCTGCAAGTGGAACTTTCAGATGTATTTTCATAAGAGGTGTAAGATAATATTGGAGTTGATATAGTGCGAAAAAAAATTTTAGTAGTTAGTATTGTAATAATTTTATGCGGCTTAAGTTTAGGAGGTATGTATTTATATTATCAGCATATAAGAACAATAAATGCTTCCGATATAAATATTATATTTAAGAAAAGTCAAACAATTGAACAAGTAGCAAAGCTGTTACAAGAAAAGAATGTTATAAAAAATCAAGATACGTTTATATATCACGCAGGTAAAAAGGGTCTTAAGGCAAATGTAAAAGCAGGAAATTATATAATAAACCCTAAAACAAAATTAAATGATCTTATAACAAAATTTAAAAATGGAAAATCAGATTTCACTATTATAACAATACCTGAGGGATATACCTTATATCAAATTGGAGATATCCTTGAAAAAAACAAGCTTGTAAAGAAACAGGATATATTAAATGAAAAACTAGATGTTTTAAAAAATAACACTTTATTTATCAGCAAAAAAGATGTTTATTATGATTTGGAGGGATATCTATTTCCTGATACCTACTATATACTTGAAGGCAGTTCGAAAGAAGAGATAATAAATTTAATGGTGGATAGATTTAAAACAGTTTTTACAGATAAAGATAAAGCCCGAACTAAAGAATTAGGGCTAGATGTTAATGAAGTTATAACAATAGCTTCATTAATTGAAAGAGAAGCAGCAAATGATAGCGAGCGAAGCAGAATATCAGGAGTTATATATAATAGGCTTAAAGAAGAAATGCTACTTCAGGTGGATGCAGCAGTTATTTATGGAAAAACAAAAGGAGAAAAAACTATTGAGAAGGTGTATTTTAGTACTCTTAAGATTAAGTCAAAATATAATACATATTTATATAAGGGGTTGCCACCAGGTCCAATAGCTTCACCGGGGAAAGCTTCAATAGAGGCAGCACTCTATCCTGAAAAAAATGATTACTTATATTATTTGGCAAATGGGAATAAACATGTATTTAGTAAGACTTATAAGGAACATTTAGAAAATGAGAAAAAATATATAAAATAAACTATAATAACAAATCTTCTTCGCGAAATTTATTTACATTTTCAAACTGATATTCCTTATTTAATAAGGAATATTTTTTTGCCCAAATTGATGAAATGGTAATAAGTAAGTCACACTTAATTTAGTGTGGGTAGTCCACTTTATCAAAATGTTACGATTGGAGGTCAAACAAAATCTAAGCAATATGTTATTTAATTAAAGCACTTACAAAATAAGGCATACACGTCTTGTTAGTTTGTGGTATATTGTTCTTATGGGAAAATTATCATGAATTCAATATGAGATTGAATAACATGTTGAACAAAAAAATAAAGGATGAGTATAATGAAAAGTGTGTTGTTATAAATTATTAGAAAGGAGAACCTTGAATGGATAAAAATATAGATATAGATCTTTCTAGTATATTTGTGATTTTTGGAGGTACCGGTGATTTAACAAAAAGAAAACTTATTCCAGCAATTTATAGTTTAATGCACGAGAAGAGATTACCTGATAATTTTACTATTGTGTCTATAGGTAGAAGAGAAAAGACAAATGAGTCATATAGAGATGAAATGTATGAATTTGTGAAACAATTCTCTAGGTTTTCAATAAATGATAATTTATGGCATAATTTCAGTAAAAGAATTTTTTATAAAAACTTCGATTTTACAACAGATAATAAGGGGTATGAAAAGTTAGACTTATTTTTGGAAAAGATGGATTCTAAATATATAACTGGTGGGAAAAGATTATATTATTTAGCGGTTGCACCAGAGTTTTTTGAAGGTATAATCACAAATTTGAATAACAATGGTATGATTAAAAAATCCACTGGCTGGCAGAGGATAATGGTTGAAAAACCTTTTGGATCAAGTTTGAAAACAGCTAGAATTTTAAATCATAATATATCAAAGCTTATACCAGAAGCGGATATATTTAGAATAGATCACTATCTGGGGAAAGAAATGATCCAAAATATATTAGCAATTAGGTTTGGTAATTCATTATTTGAACCACTATGGAATGCAAACTATATTGATAATATTCAAATTACGTCTAACGAGCTTTTAGGCGTAGAAAGTAGAGGTGGATATTACGAGAATGCTGGCATTTTAAAGGATATGCTTCAGAATCATTTGTTACAAATGTTAACTATGATTGCGATGGAACCACCAGTAGATTTTGATTCTGAATCTATAAGAGATGAAAAAGTAAAAGTATTACGGTCACTTAGACCTTTTACTAAGCAGTCTTTTAAGGAGGATGTGGTTCGGGGTCAATATGGCAAAGCTACTCTTAATGATGTGGAGATGTTAGGATATAGGCAAGAGGTCGATGTGTCTCCAAGTTCAAATACGGATACTTTTATAGCACTTAAAACATATATTGACAATTTTCGTTTTGGTGGGGTTCCTATATATATAAGAGCTGGGAAAAGAATGAATACTAAAAGTACAGAAATAGTTATTGAGTTTAAAAAGCTTCCTGGGATTAATTATTACACGGAATTCGATAAAATTGGCCCCAATCTTTTAGTTTTAAAAATTCAGCCAGTAGAGGGTTTTTTCTTTCGAATTAATGCTAAAAAGCCTGGTAATGAATTTAAGATGGAAAAGGTAGAACTTGATTATTGCCAAAGTTGTAAATATATCAATGATTCACCGGAGGCCTATGAGAGGTTAATACTTGAAGCAAGCAAAAACAATTCATCTTTGTTTACGAGATGGGATGAACTTGAATATTCGTGGAAATATATCGAAAGCATTGAAAAAGGAATTAAGAATAATATATCAAACTATCCTAATTATGAGGCAGGAACAGTGGGTCCTAAAGCGGCGATAGATTTAATTGAAAAGGATGGCAGGCAGTGGTGGAACATTTTAACAGGCGAGGAGGTTTAATATGATCATATATGATATATCTATGACTATTGAAAAAGAAATGGGAGTATACAAGAATAAAGATGAGAAAAGACCCGTAATTAAATTCGAGAGGAAGATTCCAAAGGACAGTATTAATGAATCTAGTATGTATATGAATTTACATACAGGAACACATATTGATGCACCATATCACGTAGATGATAATGGAGCAACAATTGAAAATGTTGATTTAAATAAATTGATTACAAAGTGCAGGGTTTTGGATTTAACTAAAGTAGTAGATAAGATTACAAAAGAGGATCTTATATGCAAAAACATTATGCCAGGTGAATTCTTATTGCTTAAAACAAAAAATTCATTTACAGAGGAATTTGAACCTGGGTTTGTTTATGTTGAGAAAAGTGGAGCAGAGTATTTAGTGGAAAAAGGAATAATTGGAGTAGCTATAGATTCTTTTGGAATAGAACGTGCTCAGGCAAATCATGAGACTCACAAAACTCTTTTTGAAAAGGGGGTAACTATAATAGAAGGAGTAAGGTTAAAAGATATTGCAGAGGCAGAATATTTCATGTGTGCACTACCACTTAAAATTAAGGGAGCCGATGGTGCACCTGCTAGGATAGTTTTAATAAAAGACTTAGTATAAGTCCTTAATGAGTGTAAATCATATAGAATTAATGAAACCTATAAAAATTATGAGAGGTAGTATATATGGATAATATTAAGGTTGCAGTTATTGCAGGAACTCCTGTAGATACTCAAATGGGGATAGAATTTTTAACTTCCAAAGGAATAATAGCACAGGGATATTCGGTATCAACATGCCCAGAGGAGCAATCGAAAATTCAAATACTATCTCCAATTGTTCTTGAGAAGATACTTAGAAAGATAATAAATAAAATAAAACATGAAAAAATAAACACAATAATAATATATTGCAATTCGCTAAGCGCTGCAGTAGATATGGATAAGTTGTCTAATCAGGAACATATAAGAATAATAACCCCTTTTCATATTTATAAAAAAATTGCTGGAAGTTATAATAATATTGGCGTTTTTACAGCTAACAATCAAAGCTCAGCAGGTATTGAAAAAGTTATACAAATCGTTAATCCGAATTGTAACGTTATTGGAATAGGTATACTTCCAATAGTTGTGGATATCGAAAAAGGTATAGCTGCTGATGAAATAGTTGAAAAATTTGCATTAAGAAATTTGTTGAATTTTTTTAATGTTATAAAAGTTGACGTTATTATTTTAGGCTGTACTCATTTTCCTTATCTATATAATGAATTAACAAAGTATACGTCTACCCCTATTCTTGATCCAGCAGAACTTATGTATAAAATGATATAAATAAAAAATCCGGTAGATTACTATTTTGCTGGATTTTTTTCCTCTTATATTATATATTGGGATAAGGTTTAAAAGGAGAGGTTATGTGATAATTGTTAGCCTTTACATAATAGGAATACAAGATAAACACCACAGATACTGGGTTTGATGCGAATGTTAATATTTTAACCAACTTGAAGGATAATCTTGAAAAATCAGTAATATAAAAAAAAAATTATTATGTCAAACTGTTATAGTACTGAGAATAATAATTATTACAGAAGGCTTTAATATTTAGAGGTTCTAATGGATGGTTTGATTATAGTTTGCTTTATACATTAGTACAGATGAATAAAAACTGAAAACAGCAAAGTTCTACAAAATACGCTGTACTAATTTTAAAAAGAGTTTTTGTTTATATAAAGCGAGAATGACTTTTATTTAGTATTCGTTAAAAAATTAATTATTATTGACAATTACTCGAAATAAAACTATCTTGAGTAATGTAAGTTGAAATATATATTTAATTTTAAAGGCAACAGTATATGTAGGAATTTTATCGAAGCCTTATAATATAATCAATATTGTAGCCCAAAAAGGAGCTGTAAAAGTGGTAAAAGAAGAGGAAGGAATTATAATAGAAATATCTCAGAACAATATTGCAAAAGTAAAAGTCGGTAGGCATAATGAATGTAAAAATTGTGGTGCATGCCCAGGGGATAGTTCAGTTGTAATTGAGGCTAAAAATTTACTTGGAGCAAAAAAAGGGCAACGAATTGCTTTTGTGGTTAAAGAAACAAATATGTTAATGGCTGCCTTTGTTGTATATATAGCCCCTCTTATTTTAGTTACATTAGGTATTATTGTTGGACAAGTAATAGCTGGAAAATTTGGTTTTTCTGTACGAGGGTTTCAAATAGGTGGCGGAATACTCACATTTATAGTGTCAATAATTAACATAAAAATATTTGATAAATATGCTCATAATAATGATAAAATGCAACCTGTTATTACGCAAATTCTATCTTAAAGTAGAATTTTTTCGGGTTTTAAGGCGTTTATATAATTAAGTGTATTTATATAATTAACTGTATTTTAAATATTCTAAAAGAGGTGTTGAAAAGTGATAAAAAGTTTTCGTGGAGGAATACATCCAACAGGTAATAAATCTTATACTGCTAGTAAACCTATAGAAATAGCCTTATTACCAAGTAAAGTTGTTATTCCTGTGAGTCAGCATATAGGTGCTCCTTGTTTGCCTATTGTAGCCAAAGGAGATTTAGTAAAAAAGGGACAGGTTATAGCAACTAGCGCGGCTTTTGTTTCTAGCCCAACACACGCATCCATATCTGGTACTGTTATAGATATTGCGCAGTACCCTCATCCGGTATTTGGAAAGTGTCTTTCTATTGTAATTCAAAATGATGGATTAGATGAATGGACAGATGGAATTCCACTTGTTAGAGACTATGAAAAATTAAATGATGATGAAATAAAAAACATTATTAAAGAAGCAGGTATCGTTGGGATGGGAGGAGCCACTTTTCCAACTCACGTAAAATTATCGCCACCGAAAGAAAAGAAAATTGATCTGTTTATTTTAAATGCAGCAGAATGTGAGCCATTTTTAACAGCAGATGACAGAATGATGCTCGAATATTCCGAGAGAATTGTTACTGGTGTAAAAATAGTAATGAAGGTTCTTGGTGTTAATAAGGCCTATGTGGGAATAGAGGATAATAAACCAGATGCAGTAAGTGTTATGCAAAAGGCTTTTGAGGGAACAGGAGTTGAAGTTAAAGCAATTCCAACCAAATATCCTCAAGGTGCTGAAAAGATGCTTATTAAGGTTCTGGCTGGACGTGAGGTTCCATCAGGTAGTTTACCAATGGATGTAGGAGTAGTTGTTCAAAACGTAGGTACAGTTGTTGCAATTTGTGATGCAGTGGTGAATGGAATTCCTTTAATTCAAAGAGTAACAACTATAAGTGGTAGTGCTGTAAAAGAACCTAAAAATCTTTTGCTTAGAATTGGAACAACATTTGAAGATGCAATTGAGAATTGTGGTGGATTTGTAGAGTCGCCAGCTAAAATTATTATGGGTGGTCCTATGATGGGATTTGCACAATCTAATTTAGGAGTTTCTATTATTAAAGGAGTTTCTGGAATTTTAGGTTTAACTAAAAAAGATATTAATAATGGCATGGAATCTCCCTGTATTCGTTGCGGAAAATGCTTAACGGTCTGTCCTTGCGGACTTAATCCAAGTATGCTAAGTATTTTGGGAGAAAGAGACATGTATGAGGAAGCAAAACTTGAACAAAATCTCTTTGATTGTGCTGAATGTGGGAGCTGTGTTTATGTATGTCCTGCTAAGCGGAACATCGTACAATACATTAGATATAGTAAGATGAAAAACAATGCAGATGCTGCAAAAAAAAAGGAGGCGCTAGCTAAATGAGTGAAATTAAATTAAAAGATAATATTTTTACAATTTCGACGTCTCCACATATACGGGCAGAATCATCTATTTCTAAAATTATGTGGACAGTTAGTATAGCATTAACACCAGCTGCACTTTTTGCGATTTATCATTTTGGGATTTCTGCTTTGATTATATTGCTTGCGGGAAGTTTGTCAGCTGTAGGATTTGAGTATATAGTACAAAAACTTAGAAAAAAACCAATAACTATAACTGATGGAAGTGCATTTTTAACAGGATTATTGCTTGCAATGTGTTTACCGCCAGCAATTCCAGCTTATATGGCTATAATTGGGTCGTTTATTGCTATCGTGATTGCAAAACATTCTATGGGCGGCCTTGGGTATAATATTTTTAACCCAGCTCATATAGGTCGTGCTGCACTTATGGTATCATGGCCTGTTGCAATGACAACTTGGACAAATTTGAGTGGAAAGGTTGATGCAGTAGCTTCTGCAACACCACTAAATATTTTAAAACAACAAGGATATTCAAAACTAATTGATACGTTTGGAGGTGCACCTCAAATGTATAAAGAAATGTTCATTGGTGTCCGTAATGGAAGTATCGGTGAAACATCTACGATTTTATTACTGCTTGGAGGAATATATTTAATTTATAAAGGATATGCAAATTGGGTAGTTCCTGTATTTATGATTGGAACTGTAGGTATTTTAACTTGGGTATGTGGACCAACAGGTTTATTTAGTGGAGATCCACTCTTTCATATAATGGCCGGAGGTCTTATTATAGGAGCATTTTTCATGGCGACCGATATGGTTACTATTCCAATTACAAAGAAAGGGCAGATAATTTTCGCCATAGGTGCTGGAGCACTTACTGTCTTAATTAGACTTAAGGGTGGTTACCCAGAAGGGGTTTGTTACTCTATATTGCTCATGAATGCAGTATCGCCACTTATTGACCGCGTAATAAAGCCAGTTAAATTTGGGGCAAGGGGGTAGTGAAAAATGTCAGATGAAAATAATATTGAGCATAAGGTTAATCATGAAAAAAAATACAGTATATTTCAAATTGCTATGAATTTAACAGTTACTTGTTTTGTGTCAGGAGCTATTATTGCTGGAACGTATTTTATAACAGCACCAGTTTCAGTAAAAACTGCAGCAAAAATTAAGACTGATGCGATGAAGTCATTGGTGGTGGATGCACAAAAGTTTAATCCTGTAGAAGGTAAAAAAGAATGGTTTTCCGCAGAGAAAGATGGGAAAATAATTGCATATGTTGTACCTGCAGAAAGTAAAGGATATGGTGGAGCAATAAAAATGCTTGTATCTGTTACGCCTCAAGGTAAAATTATTGACTTTAATATATTAGAGAGTAAAGAAACACCTGGACTTGGAGACAATGCAAGTAAAGATCCATTTAGGAATCAATTTAAAGGTAAGGTAGCTAAGGACTTAGAAGTTGTAAAAGACGCAACAAAAGTAGACAATATTCAAGCTATGACTGGAGCTACCATTTCTTCAAAAGCGGTAACTAAAGGCATTAAAGAAGCTACTCAGCAAGTTACGCAGTATGTAGGGGGGAAATAATATGAGAGAGTTATGGAATATATTTAAAAAAGGGATAATTGCAGAGAATCCGATTTTTGTTCTTGCACTTAGTCTTTGCCCTGCACTCGCGGTAACTAGTAGCGCGATAAATTCATTAACAATGGGACTTGCGGTAATGTTTGTTATTACTGCAAATAATACTGTTGTTTCTATTACTAGAAATATAGTAAATCCTAAGGTTCGTGTACCAGTATATATTACGTCAGTTGCAACAATTGTTACAGTAGTACAATTAGTATTACAGGCATATTTACCAGTTCTTTATAAGGCTTTAGGTATATATCTAGCACTAATTGTTGTTTTTGCAATTATTTTAGCTAGAGCAGAAGTTTTTGCTTCAAAGAACAAAGTGACCCCATCATTTTTTGATGGACTTGGAATGGGGTGTGGTTTTGCACTAGCACTTTTATCTATCGGAGTAATTCGTGAACTTCTAGGTACAGGAGCTATATTTGGAATAAAAGTACTTGGTTCTTGGTATAATCCTGCACTTATCATGATTTTACCACCTGGTGCATTTATACTGATTGGTTACATGGTGGCTGGGTTTAAGATGTGGACCCAGCATATGGAAAAAGTTAAACTTGAGAGAGGTGAAATATAATGGGTCACTATTTAACTCTGCTTGCCAGTAACATAGTTGTAAATAATTTTGTTTTAACAAGATTTTTAGGACTTTGTATTTTCTTTGGAGTTTCAAAGAGTTTAAATGCATCTATTGGTATGGGAATGGCTGTAACTTCTGTTATGACTTTGAGTTCTATGCTAGCATGGGTAATATATCATTTTGTACTTATGCCATTTCATTTGACATTTTTAACAACAGCGGTATTTGTACTTTTGATTGCTAGTTTTGTCCAGCTTTTAGAAATGGTTATAAAAAAACATGCACCTACTTTATATAATATGTGGGGTATTTATTTATTGTTAATTGCTACAAATTGTATTGTATTCGGGGTACCACTTATAAACGTAGAGAATAATTATTCATTTTTAGAAAGTACAGTAGCTGCAGTCGGTGCTGGTTTGGGCTTCGCTTTGGCAATCGTACTTATGGCAAGTTTAAGAGAGAAATTAAGACTTGCAGATGTTCCTAAAGCACTCCAGGGGCTTGGCATCGCGTTTATTTTAGCAGGGATGTTATCTTTAGCCTTCTTAGGTTTTTCAGGGATGATATCAGTATAGAAAGGAGATGAGTAATTAATATGAGTAATATTGAAATTGCAATTGCAGTTATAGTTGTAATGACATTAGTTGGACTAATGTTTGGTATAGTTTTAGCATTTGCTAATAAGAAATTCTACATTGAAATAAATCCCTTGATTCATATTGTAGAGGATATATTACCGAAAGGTCAATGTGGAGCCTGTGGATATGCTGGATGTATGGCATATGCAGAAGCTGTGGTTATTAATCCAGATGTACAGCCAAATCTTTGTGTTCCAGGTAAAGCACCAATAGCAAAAATGGTAGCAGAACTGACGGGTAAAGCAGCAGAAGAAGTAGAGCCAAAAGTGGCTTTTGTAAAATGTGCTGGTAGCGTAAGTAAAGCTAAAAAAGCTTATGAATATAAAGGCGTGCAAGATTGTGTTGCAGCGTCATTACTACAGGGAGGACCAAAGGGATGTCAATATGGATGTCTTGGGTATGGTACATGCGTTAAGAATTGTCCTTTTGATGCAATGACAATGAGTGATGATGGATTACCTATTATCGATAATAAAAAATGTACAGGGTGTGGAAAATGTAAAACTGTTTGTCCTAAAAAAGTAATTGAATTAGTTCCAATTGGAATTCATGTAGCTTTAAATTGTAATTCAAAAGACAAAGGTGTTATCACGCGTAAACTTTGCACTGTTGGTTGTATTGGGTGCGGAATTTGTGTTAAAAATTGTCCACATGGTGCAATAAAAATTGAGAACAATCTAGCTGTAGTAGATTGTGAAATTTGCGTCTCGGTGTGTAGTGAAACTACTTGCACATATAAATGCCCAACGGGCGCAATAAAAAATTCTATTGAGAAAATAGAGGAGACAAGCACAGTAGCAGCAGAATCATCTAAGAATAAAACCATTTCTAATTAAAATATTATAACGTTTTCTAGTATGTATACTAGAGAGAATTATAATTATGAATTTAACGTTATTTGGTTTTCGATTATGGTAAAAATAGAATATTATGTGTTATACTAAAAGTATAAACAAGTTTAAGGAGGCTCGATATGAATAAAATTAAACAACAAGAAATAATGCAGGAATTTGCTATACCTTGTCCTCTTGAAAATGAGTCAGATGAAAAGTATGCATATAGAATGATAGAAAAAATTTCTACTTTCTTAAAGGACTATGCTGCGAGTACTGGGAAAAAAGGTTATGTTTGTCATCTTACAGGCGGAGTAGATAGCTTTGTTACAAGTATGATTATAAAAAAATCAGGCTTATATCTAATTAATTTATCACTTCCATTTGGAATTAAATCAGATATAGGTGATGTACAGCTTGCAAAAGAAATTATAAAACCAGATGTATTTCAAACGTATGATGTAATGGGTCCTGTAATTGAATCCATTGAGCTTCTACGTGATTTGCCTTCTTCAAATGTAGATATAGGTAATACAAAATCCAGAATGAGAATGACTGTATTATATAGAATAGCTGAGGTTTATGATGTTTTAGTTGCTGGGTATACAAATGCGGCCGAATTAACCCTTGGAATGGTAACAAAATATGGAGATGACTCAGCAGATATACAACCTCTAGAGGGAATAACAAAAAGTATAGTTTATGAAATGGCAAAAATATTTAATGCACCAAAATCAATAATTAATAAACTCACAACAAATGGTGTATGGGATAATAGATCAAATCAAAAAGAAGTAATTGAACTAAATCATCAGGTTTGTATGTATTTAAGAGGTGGGGACATTTCAGAGGAATACGAGAAGAAGATATTAGATTTATATACAAAATCTAAACATAAAAGACACTCGCCAGTTTCGACAAAAGATTCTTGGTGGATGAAGTAAAATTGTAAAAAAACAGATGCACCTAAAAATT